>Ga0315271_10000158_pt1 | contig 32944 bp, 28 predicted proteins | sample C3_top_MG_FD_204664 | JGI IMG/M metagenome (GOLD analysis project Ga0315271, IMG submission 204664) | Sediment microbial communities from Yellowstone Lake, YNP, Wyoming, USA - C3_top | ecosystem: Environmental > Aquatic > Freshwater > Lake > Sediment | place: USA: Wyoming | collected 2017-08-01
GCCGAGGACGACGATCTCGGACGCGCCGCGGTAGAACGGCCCATCGCACGTCGCGCAGAAGTTCACGCCCAGGCCGATGAGCCCGTCCTCGCCCGGGATGCCGAGGCGCCGGTACTTTGACCCCGTTGCCACGAGGGCCGCGGGGGCGCGGTACCGGTCGCCGGTGGCCGTCACCGCCTCGATGCAGTCGCGGTCGCCCGAGACCGACGCCACGTCGACCGCGGACACCATCTCCACGCCGTAGCGCTGCGCGTGTGCCACCAGCCGTGAGGCGAGCTCCGCGCCGCGGATGCCGTCGGGAAACCCCGGGTAGTTGTCGATCATCTCGGTCGCGCCGGCCTGGCCGCCCAGCGCGCCCCGCTCGAGCACCAGCGCGTCCATGCCCTCGCGCGCGGCATAGATCGCCGCCGACAGCCCGGCCGGCCCGCCGCCGAGGATCAGCAGCCCGTACGCGGTCTTCTTCGCCCGCAGCTGCAGGCCGAGCTTGTCCGCGAGCTCAGCGTTGGACGGCTCGAGCAGGTAGGACCCGTCCTCGAAGGTGATCGTCGGGATCGTCCGGCCGCCGTTCTGCAGCTGCTCCACGAACGCGCGCCCGTCGGCGTCCGCGTCGATGTCCACCCAGCGATAGGGGACCCGCTGGTCCATGAGGAACGACTTGCTGCGGCGGCAGTCGGGGCACCAGGGCGCCCCGTAGACGGTGATGTGGTCCATGGCCTCGTCGGGTGCTCGTGCTGTTCGATGTCAGGGGCGAAGCCTAAGCGCAAGCGGTGACGAGTGTGTGACATCCGGCCCTTGGGCCGGGGATAATGAGACTAGACAAGATAAAACGTCCTATCTAGTATCGTCGCATGGCGAACGCGAAGGCCGACGCAACCCGGGCCGCCCTCCTCGATGCTGCGCGCCAGGCGCTGACGGCCAACCCCGGCGCCACGCTCGCAGACATCGCGGCCGAGGCCGGCGTCTCGCGGGCAACGTTCTATCGGTACTTCGACTCGCGGGCGGCGCTTCTCGACGCGCTGGACATGGAGCCCGACCCGGGCGCCCGCGAGCGGATCCTCGCCGCGGCGCTCGCGCAGATGGGGGAGCGGGGGCTGCGCGGCCTCTCGATGGACGAGGTGGCCGAGGCGGCGGGCGTGTCGCGCGCCAGCGTCTACCGGCTGTTCCCGGGCAAGTCCGCGCTGTTCGCCGGGCTTCTTGACCAGTACTCGCCGTTCGCGGAGATCCGTGTCGCCATCCACCAGGTGACCGGCCTGCCGCCCGAGGAGGCGCTGCCGATGCTCCTGCGAACCGTGGCCGTGGCCATGGCCCCGCGGGTCGCGATCATGCGCTCGCTCCTCCTCGAGGCCTCGGCTGGCACGCCCGAGGCGGTCGAGGCGGCACAGGCCGCGGTGCGCCCGCTGTACGCGGAGATGGCGCCGTACTTCGCTGCCCAGATCGCCGCCGGGACCATCCGCCCCATCCACCCGATGCTCGCGGTCCAGACCTTCCTCGGGCCGCTCGTGTTCAACCTGCTCATCTCGTCGGTGGCAGCCCCGGTGTCCGGTCTCGCGGTCGACCCGGAGCACGCCGCGGACGCCTTCGCCCAAGCCGCGCTGCGCGGCCTGCTGCCCTGATCCAAGGAGAGGTCCGTGCATCGTCGTCGTCGACTTCTCATCCCGGTGCTGCTCGTGATCGTCGTGGCGGCGTCTGCCGTCTGGTACCTCAATCGGCCCGTGGGTTCGTCGGGGGCCCTGACCGCGTCGGGCACGGTCGAGGCCACCACCGTCACGATTGCGCCCGAGGTCGCTGGCCGGGTGGTCAAGGTGCTCGCCGAGGAGGGCGCCACCGTGACCGCGGGCCAGGAGCTGATCGACCTCGACCCTTCGCTTCTCCAGGCCCAACGCCTCCAGGCGGCGGCCATGGTCGAGGTCGCGAAGGCGGGCGTCGCCGGGGCCGAGGCCAATGTGGCCGCCGCCCGGGCCGGTGCCGATCGGGCCGCCGCCGGCGTCGCGACCGCGAAGGCTGCGGTCACCGCCGCGACCGCTGCCGTGGACGGGGCGAAGGCGGGCCACAGCCTCAGCGCCGCTGGGTCGTCGAGCCAGCAGCTCGCGCTCGCCCGCAGCCAGGTCTCTCAGGCGCGGGCTGCCTGGCAGGGCGCCGCGGACGTCTACTCGTCGTTCCCCTCGGCCCAGCGCAACACGCCCGCCGCTGTCACCGCCAAGGCCGGGCGCGACACCGCGCGCGCTGCCCTCGCCACGGCGCAGGCCCAGTACAACCTCGTCGCCGCCGGCTCGCGCAGCCAGCAGATCGCCGCCGCCGCGGCCACGCTCGAAGCAGCCCGCGCCCAGCTCACGGCCGCGAAGACCCAGGTCGACGCCGCGAGCGCGCAGGCGGCCGCTGCCGATGCAGCGGTCGACGCCGCGAACGCGCAGCTCGAAGCGGCCAAGGCGCAGCAGGACGCCGCGACCGCGGGCCTCGGCGTGATTGACGCCCAGCTCGCACGCCTCACGATCGCATCCCCGCTTGCCGGCACGGTGATGGCGCGCACCATCGAGCCCGGCGAGGCCGTGACCCCGGGCGCCGCGCTGCTCCAGATCGCGGACCTCGGCCGGCTCACGCTCACGGTGTACGTGCCCGAGGACCGGTACGGCGCCATCTCGCTGGGCCAGAAGGTCACCGTGACCGTGGACTCGTTCCCGGGCCGGTCGTTCACGGGCCAGGTCAGCCGGATTGCCAACGAGGCTCAGTTCACGCCGCGCAACGTCTCGACAGTCGACGGGCGCAAGTCCACGGTGTTCGCGATCCAGCTCGCGCTCGACCCGGCGAGCGGCCTCCTGCCGGGCATGCCGGCCGACGTTACCTTCCGGTGAGGACGGCTCGGTGACCGACGGCTCCGCACCGGATCCCGGGACCCTGACGCGCTCGCCCGCGACGTCGTCGCCCCCGGCCTCGTCGCCCACGCCGGCGACGCAGCTGACCCCGCTCGTCTCGGGGCGCGGCCTCCGTCGCTCGTTCGGCGAGGTGCGCGCCGTTGACGGCGTCACGCTCGAGGTTCGGCCGGGCGAGGCGTACGGTCTGGTGGGGCCCGACGGCGCCGGCAAGACGACGACGCTGCGGCTGCTCGTCGGCGTGTTGCGCCAAGACGAGGGCACCGTCGAGGTGGGCGGCCTCGACATGACCGAGCGCCCGGACGAGGCGCGCTCGCGCATGGGCTACCTCGCTCAGCGGTTCAGCCTGTACGGCGACCTCACGGTCTGGGAGAACCTGCGCTTCTTCGGCGAGGTCCGCGACGTCCGGGGCGCAGCGTTTCGGGCTCGCGCCGCGGAGCTGCTGGGCTTCGTCGGCCTGACCGGGTTCGAGGGACGCCGCGCCGATGCGCTCTCGGGCGGCATGAAGCAGAAGCTCGGGCTCGCCTGCGCCCTGGTCCACGAGCCAGACGTGCTGCTCCTCGACGAGCCCACCGCCGGCGTGGACCCAGTCACGCGCCAGGAGTTCTGGAAGCTCCTGATCCGCCTCCTTGCGATGGGCCGGGCGATCATCGTGAGCACGCCGTACATGGACGAGGCCGCGCGGTGCACGCGCGTCGGGTTCATGCACAGCGGCCGGATCCTCGTCGAGGGGACGCCACGCGAGCTCACTGGCGCCTTCGCCGGGCACGTGCTCGAGCTCGCCGCATCGCCCCGTCGCGCCGTCCGCGACATCGCCATGGCCGACCCCGACGTCGAGGACGTGCTCGCGTTCGGCGACCGGCTCCACCTGCGCGTCCGCGATGCCGCGGGGCCGCTGGCGCGGCTGCCGGGCGCGCTGGCCCGGGCTGGCATCGCGCTCGAGCGGCTGCGCCCCGTCGCGCCGTCGATGGAGGACGTGTTCATCTTGCTCCTCGCGGCCGAGGCAGGCCGGGCGGGAGGCCCGAGGGCGACCGCGGAGGCGTCCCATGGCTGAGCCCGCGATCGCGGTGCGAAACCTCACCAAGCGCTTCGGCACGTTCACCGCCGTTGACGCGGTGAGCTTCGAGGTGGCCCGGGGCGAGGTCGTTGGCTATCTGGGGCCCAATGGCTCGGGCAAGACCACCACGATCCGGATGCTGCTCGGCCTCCTGCGGCCGACGAGCGGCTCGGCCGTGGTGCTCGGGCATGACGTGGCCCGCGAGCCCGAGTGGGTGCGCCTGCGCTCGGGGTACATGAGCCAGAAGTTCGCGCTGTACGAGGACCTCACGGTGCTCGAGAACTTGCGGTTCTACGGCGCGGTCTACGGCCTGTCCGGGTCCCGCCTGGCGCAGCGCAGCGCCGAGATGCTCGCGATGGTCGGGCTCGACGTGCACCGCGACGTGCGCGCGGGGAGCCTCGCGGGCGGCTGGCGCCAGCGGCTCGCCATGGCGATCGCGCTCGTCCACGAGCCGCCGCTGCTGTTCCTCGACGAGCCCACCTCGGGTGTGGACCCCGAGGCCCGGCGGGCGTTCTGGGACATCATCTACGGCCTCGCCGACGGCGGGACCACGGTCTTCGTCACGACCCACTACATGGACGAGGCCGAGCACTGCGGGCGGCTCGGGATCATGAGCGGCGGCCACCTGCTCGCGATGGACACCCCGACTCGCCTGCGGGAGTCCGTGGCCGGTGACCCATGGAACATCACGGCGCCCGGCGCGAACCTGGCCGAACTCCTCGACCGCCTCGAGGCTCTTCCTGGCGTGTCCCACGCGGGGCTGCTCGGCGACCAGGTCCACCTCATCACGGCGCCCGGGACCCACGCCGCGGCGAGCCTCGGGGCAGCAGCGGCGCCCGGGGCGGGCGCCGTCGCGGACGGCATCGCGGTCGAACGCGTCGAGGCGACACTCGAGGATGTGTTCGCTGTCCTGACGACCGCCCCCGGCGGGACGCCCAAGGAGGTCGCGGCATGACCGGCCGGCTGATGGCCATCGTGCGCAAGGAGTTCATCCACATCCTGCGCGACCCGCGGACCCTCATGGTCAGCTTCGTCATGCCGCTGATCATGCTGGTCTTGCTCGGCGTGGCGGCCACGACCGACGTGCGCAACATGCCACTCGCGGTCTGGGACCAGGACAAGTCCGCAGCGTCGCGCCAGCTGATCGAGGCGTACGGGGCGGCCGACTACTTCAAGCTCGCCTACGACGCGGACTCGGGCGCCCAGATCGAGCAGCTCATCACCACGGGCGAGGCCCAGGCCGGCCTGACGATCCCGCCGAACTTCGGGGCGGACCTGGCCGCCGGCCGCAGCGTCGAGGTGCGCCTGGTCATCGACGGCTCCGACCCGACGCTCGCCCAGACGGCGCTCGCCGCCGCCACCCAGCTCGGCCAGGCACAGTCGGTCAGGGTTGTGACCGAGCGGCTCGCGACCAAGGGCCAGGCCGGGGCGTTCACGATGCCGATCGCCGTCCAGGCGCAGGTCTGGTACAACCCCGACCTCCGCAGCGCCTACTACATGGTCCCGGCGCTGATCGGGATCATCATGATGTTCCAGTGCGTGGTGCTGACCTCGACCGCCATCGTGCGCGAGCGCGAGCGGGGCACCATCGAGCAGCTCATCGTCACGCCGGTCCGCAGCTCGGAGCTCCTGCTCGGCAAGCTCGCGCCGTACGTGCTCCTCGGCTTCCTCGACACGCTCGAGATCCTGGTGCTCGGCGTGCTGCTCTTCGGCGTCCCGATCGCAGGGTCCGTGCCGCTCCTCCTCGCATGCGCCGCGCTGTTCCTGATCACGCCGCTCGGGATCGGCCTGCTCATCTCGACGGTGTCCAAGAGCCAGCAGGAGGCGATGCTGCTCTCGCTGTTCTTCCTGCTGCCGAACATCTTCCTGTCCGGGTTCTTCTTCCCGATTGCCGCGATGCCGACATGGCTCCAGGCCATCACCTACGCCTTCCCGCTGCGCTACTTCCTCACGATCGTGCGCGGGATCATCCTCAAGGGCGCGGGCGTGACCGAGCTGCTCCCCGCGATCCTCGCGACCGCGGTCTACGGCCTGGTCGTGATGACGATCGCGACGCGCCGGTTCCACAAGCGGCTGGACTGAACGGCGCCCGCGGCCTCGGGCGTGACGCGGCTCGGGGTGGCGCGGCCGACGCCGAGGTGCCGGCGTCCCGCGCGTCGAGGACGCGAGGGAACCGGAAGTGGTGCGCGCGGGCCGACGCAGCAGCACGACGGCGGGGCTCATGGTCAGCAGGTCGCGAACGGTCGCCTCGGACTCGCGAGGCGATCGCGGCTCGCCAGGCGATCGCGGCTCGCCTGGCGAGCGGTCGCGTCAAGGTGCAGCACGAGCGCCCCGCGGCCGCACGGCGCCTACAGTCTGAAGGTTCCGGAGGGTCGGCGACCCCCCAGGGCGGGGGTCACGACGTGTCTCGGGCAGTCTCGCCCCGGGGGTCGTCGTCAGGGGACGGCGAAATCCCGCGGTCAGTCCACCGGCATGACGAAGACGAACTTGCCGTCGCGGACCGGGTCCTTGGTCCACTCGTGGTACGGCTTGTAGTCGATGTCGAGGTCCGAGGTCTTGACGAACGTGTCAGGTGGGTTCGAGTCGCCCCAGATCGAGGAGTGACGGTCGTACCAGACGTCCTCGATGTACAGCCCGGTCACGGTGAAGTCGTTCGTGAGCGCGGGGTCGGCCGTCGCCTTGAAGCCCGAGACGACCCACGAGTGCCAGCCGTACCAGACGATCAGCCCAGCCGGCCGGTTCGTCATCCGGATCGCCTTGGCGACCGCCTTGGCGGCTGACTTGATGCTGCCCCGCACGTCGACCACGAAGTTCCCGTAGCCGAGCTTGGTCAGCCCCTCCGGCCAGCCGAGCGCGTCCGCGCCGCCGGTGTTGCCGGGCTCGAGCGAGTAGGCGAGGTTGTAGAGCTTGGTCTGGAACGCCTTTGTCGTGTCCGCCCCGTCGCTCATGATGTTGATCGAGGTCTGCATGGCGGCCGGCACGCACCACGTGTCCACGAACTCGCCCACGAAGTCGCCCGCCGAGTAGAGGTCCATCGAGAACGGACTGGGCGTGGGTGACGGCGTCGGGTCGGGCGTCGGGGCGGGCGTCGCGCCGGGCTTGGCCGACGAACCGGGCTTGCTGCTCGACGCCGCGGGCGCGGAGGGAGACGCGAGGGCCGAGGGGAGCGCCGGCACGTTGTGCGACGCCAGCGGCAGCTGGTGCGCCCACGGGGTGACGACCGGCGCCGCCACGATCGTCGCTGAGCTCAGCGCTGTGCTGGTGGCGAGGGCTGTGCCGGCGAGGACAACGACGGTGAGCAGCGCGAGGCCGACCTGCGCCAGCGACGGACGCCTCCGGGTCATCGGCGTGGCGTGCATCAGGCGGCCCGCCTCGACCGGCGGCGCCATCGTCGCCATCCGCATCGCGAGCGTCGCGGTCAGCAGGATGGTGCGGGTCGCCATGCCAGCCGCATACGACGCGGGGATGGCGGCGATCCCGAGGCTCGGCAGCCAAGCCCGCGCCGTTGCGACGACCACCGTGAACCCGACGAGCGCGGCGAGCGTCGGCAGCAGCGTGTTGCGCGTGGCGTAGACCGCGCGGGCGAGCAAGTTCATCACGCTCTCGAGCGGAACCGCCAGCGCGAAGACCGCGAGCACGAGCGTCGTGCGTGCCGTGTCCTCGGCGTCGAACCGGCCGCCCTCGAGGAAGAAGCTGATGAGCAGCCCCGAGACGACGAAGAGTGCGATACCGGCGAGTGTTGAGAGCACCACGATCGACTGGAGCGTCCTGCGGAAGTTGCGGGCGAAGGCGGCGCGGTCGCCGGCGTTGGCGGCCTGCGAGAGGGCGGGGAAGGCCGCGATCGCGAACGACATCCCGATCAGGCTCACCGGCACGCCGTAGAAGTTGCGCGCGTAGTTGAGCGAGCTGACCGAGCCGACGACGAGGCTCGACGCGAGGCTCGTGTAGAAGAGGTACACCAGCGGCTCGAGCGGCTGGCTCGCCATCTTGGGCAGCATCAGCCTCAGGAACTCGCCCAGGCCCTTGGTCTGGCGGGCGAAGCCGGGGATCGGTCGGAAGCCCGTCCCCCGCAGCCCGATCAGCCGCGCCGCGAGGTGGCCGAGCGCACCCGCGACCGCGCCCCACGCCGCGCCGTAGATCCCCAGCGGCCCCGAGAGCACGAGCGCACCCGCCGCGATCCCGCCCGAGTACATCAGCGGCGCGAGGCCGTACCAGAGGAACCGGCGCTCGGCGACGAGGATCTCGCCCACGACGAGCGAGGCCGCGAAGATCGGCGGGGTCAGGCACATGATCCGGAAGAGCCCGATGTAGAGCTCCTTCTGGGCGACCGTGAACCCGGGCACGATGACGTCGATCGTGGACGGCGCGAGCACGAACAGCACGACCGAGGCGAGGGTCATCACGCCGAGCGCGAGGCCGAGCACCGTGCGCGCGAACCGGTCCGCCTCGCGGGCCGCCTCGTCGCGGAGCCCGAGGAACAGCGGCACGAACGGGGCGACGAGCCCGCCTGCGACCAGCACGTCGAGCGCGAGCTCGGGCAGGATGAAGGCCGCGTTGTACGCGTCAAGCTCGGCGCCCGCCCCGAACGTGTGGGCGAGGACCTTGTCGCGCCCAAGGCCCATGGCGTAGCCGGTGAACGTTAGGACCGACAGCGTGATGGCGCCGCCGGGGACGAACCGCAGGATGAGCGCAGCGAGGCGCGTGGCCTCGAGGCGGGCGATCAGGGAGAGGACCCGGGAACGGGCGGCGGCGAGCACGGCGGGTTGACGCTCAGCCGCGATGGCGCGTGACGGGCGGCGATCCGCCTCGGGTTCGGTCCGGAAGCTTCATCGAGTGGCCATCACCGCGTCGGTGGCGCCCAGCGGTCCGTTCTGACCGGTCCGGCGGATGCACCTGAGCGGCATGGCCCATCTCGTGACCATGAGATGACGCGGCTAGGGGGCCACATCGAGAGCGGTCGCCTCGAGACGGCCCTTCGCCTCCTCCTCTGCGCCATTCCAGCCTCGGAGGCTGCCGCGCCAGAGGGCGCGTTCATGGTAGCGGCCCGTGTGCGAGACGCCGCTTGGCCCGCCGCTGCTGATGAGCGTCTCGAGCAGCGGCGCCAGCTGCGACCCGTAGACGTGCATGCACGGCTCTGGGCGAACGCCTGGCCACGAGTAGCAGGAGACCACCGTTCGCCGCTCTCCGGTCGGGACGCCCGCGGGCAGGCGGTCCCAGGCGGGATCGTCGGGCGCGAACTCCCACTGGTCGAGATTTCCCTGCGGGATCCCCTCGACCCCGCGCACCACCTGCGGCTCCGCATCAAGCAGGTACGGGTCGACGGAGAGGTCGCAGACCACCGCGTGGCGCGGCAGCAGAGCGAGCCACGGGTTCGGGATGAGGGCAATGGAGGGGTCGCGTCGAGCGGTCGCGTCAACAAGCAGGTCGGTGATCGAGAGGCGGGCCTTGAGGTACTCCGGGTCCATCGTCAGGTTGCGGCCAGCGGACACGACCTCCACGCCGGGCATGCCCGCCCGTGTGAGCCGTTCGTTGCGCGCGTCGTCACCGTATTTGGTGGCGAACTCCACGGCGTGCCGCCCGACGCGCCCCGCGCCCATGATCAGCACCTTGACCGTCGCGTGCCGAGGTCCCGCGAGTTCCGGCCACGTGCGCTCGAGCGCCCCGAAGGCGGCCGAGATCCCGTTCCAGGCCACGCTCCGCAGGTTCTCCACCATGCGCCGTCCGTTGTCGTCGCGGATGAGGTCCAGGCTGATGGCGTCGATGCCCAGCTCCTGCAGCATCTGGACGCGGGTGGGCCGCGTGCTGAAGTGGAGCATGGAGACAAGCGTTGAGCCCGGCCGCAGGAGGTGGTACCGGCCCTCGGGTGCCCGCAGCACCAGCACGATGTCCTGTCGGTAGCAGTCCTCTTCGTCGGTCACGACGATATCGGGTGACATCGCGGCGTAGTCCAGGTCGGTGTAGCCCATCGCGGACCCGATCCCGGTCTCCACGTGGACCTTGGCCCCGGCGGCGGCCATGAGACCCACGAGCGGGGGCAAGAAGTCGCGGCGCTCGCTCGGCTCGCGGTGCATGCGTGGGAGCCCGACCGTGAGCTGTCCCTGAATCGCCATGGCAACCTCCCCGCGCGCTCGATCTGGACGGTCTCCGACCGCGCTCGATCTGGACGGGCTCCGACCGCGCCCGACCTGCCGCTCGCGTGTCGCGTCAGCGTCCGGGCATCACGTCGCGCCGACAACGGCCCGAGGGCCTAGACGGCGGGGCCGGTCGGCCCGAGTCGCGGTCGGCGCCTGGTGCCACACTCCCCGCCATGACTGCCGACCGTCACCTCACCTTTGGCTTCCCGCGGATGCGCAACGAGCGTGGCGAGCGGCGGGCGTTTCTGCCCCCGCTGATCGGCATGCTCACCGATCTGGGCGCCGACGTCTTCGTGGAGGCGGGCGCTGGGGAAGGGATGGGCATCGACGACGAGGCCTACCGGGTCCTGTCGCCGCGCGTGCACATCGTGGACGAGGCGACGGCCTATCAGCAGGAGGTCGTCGCGATCCTGCGGGCTCCTGAGGGCCGGTACCAGCTGCTCCGACCCGGGGCGGTCCTCCTCTCGATGCTCCACTTCGCAACACGACCGGAGCGGGTGGAGTTGCTGACGCGTCTCGGCATCGATGCGGTCGCGCTCGACATGGTCGCCGGCGACGACGGCCGGCGATTGGTCCAGAACCTGCGCGATGTGGCACGCAACGGTCTGGCGTCCGCCTTCTCGGCTCTCGAGCGCCGGTGGCCGCCGCTGTACTCGCCGCACCGGCCACCCGTGAGCGTGACGATCGTCGGCGCCGGAGGCGTCGGCAAGCACGCGATCGAATGGGCGGCTCGTGCCGGTGACGCAGCGCGCAACGCTCGCCTGGTGCGCGAGGGCCTGCCGGGCGTCGAGGTGGTGGTCGTCGAGCAGAATCTTGCGGGCAACGAGGCGTATTTCCGCCATCGCCTCGCGTTGACCGACATCCTGGTCGACGCCACGGCTCGGCCCGACCCGTCCAAGTCGCTGATGCCGAACGCGTGGCTCGAGTGGCTGCCCGAGCATGCCGTGATCTGCGATCTGGCCGTGGACCCCTACTTGCCCGACGACGATCCGCCCGTGGTCCGGGGGATCGAGGGCATCCCGCAGGGCAGCCTCGACCAGTGGGAGTTCGCGCCCGACGATCCCGCCTGGGACCGCCTGCCACCGGGTGTGCCCACGGGGCACCGACGGACGGTGGTGTCGTGCTATTCGTGGCCAGGGGTTGACCCGCTGGCCTGCATGGAGGTCTACGGCTCGCAGATCACGCCGCTGCTCAAGACGCTCGTCTGGTACGGCGGCGCGTCTGCCATCAGCGCCGAGGTCTCCTTCCATGGGCGGGCGCTGTGGCGTGGCAGCCTCCGACGATTCCGGGCGGGCCAAGCGGCCGTCTGACGCGCCGACCCTCATCTGCTCGCCGGCAGCTGTCCGCGACGGGCCCGTGCGTCAGGCCACCCACGACCCGGACGGGCAACGGGATCGGTTCCGGCTCAGACGCCCCTGCCACCCACCGGTCTCAGGCCCGACGCCCCCGCAGGAGCGGATAGGCATCGACCGCCGCCTCGCCCTCGGGCATCGCGGAGCGGCGGCGCAGCGGCAGCAGGCCGGCCGCGAAGGCGACGGCCATGGCGACCAGCAGGGGAATGAGCGACCTGAGGTCCACGGACAGGATCGGGGATTGATCGCCGAAGTCGCCGAAGCCGCCGAAGCCCCCGCCCGTGAGCGCCGAGCCCCCAGTCGCGAAGCCCGCCGGCAACGAGAAGGACCCCGCCAAGCAGGTTGGTGAGCAGCGACGCGGCCAGGCCCCGCTCATGGCCGCGCGGCGCGGAGGGTTCGTCAGGCGGCCCCGGCCGGGGCCTTCGCGGCCAGCAGGCGCGCCTCGAGGTCGTCCACCTTGGCCGCCAGGGCGGCCGGCAGCCTGTCCCCGAAGCGGGCGAAGTGCTCGCGGATCAGGCCCACTTCCTCGAGCCAGCCGTCCACGTCCACCGCGAGGAGCTCGTCGAGCGCGCCGTCACGCAGGGGGAGGTCCGATAGGTCGAGTGCGCCCGGCGCCGGCACGCGGCCGATCGCGGTGTCCACGGCGGTCTCGCGGCCCTCAACGCGGTCGACGACCCACTTGAGGACGCGGCTGTTCTCGCCGAAGCCGGGCCACAGGAACTTGCCGTCGGCGCCCTTGCGGAACCAGTTGACGAAGAACACCTTGGGCAGCTTGGACGGCTCGGTGCGCCCCTCGAAGGAGAGCCAGTGGCCCCAGTAGTCGGCCATGTTGTAGCCGCAGAAGGGGAGCATGGCCATGGGGTCGCGGCGGAGCTGGCCGACTGCGCCCACGGCGGCGGCGGTGGTCTCCGACCCGGCCGTGGCGCCCATGAACGTGCCGTGGGTCCAGTCGTACGCCTCGGTCACGAGCGGGATGGTGCTGCCGCGGCGCCCGCCGAAGAGGATCGCGTCGATCGGGACGCCCTCGGGATCCTCCCACTCGTCGGCGATCACGGGGCACTGCGAGGCCGCCACGGTGAAGCGGGCGTTCGGGTGGGCGGCTTTGCGGGCGCCGCTCCCGTCGTGCGGCCGACGGAGCCAGTCGGTCATGCCGTCAGGCGTCTCGTCGGTCATGCCCTCCCACCAGACGTCGCCGTCGGGCGTGATGGCGCAGTTGGTGTAGATGGCGTCGCGCTTGAGGGTCCGAATGGCGTTCGGGTTGCTCTTCATGCTCGTCCCGGGCGCGACGCCGAAGAAGCCCGCCTCCGGGTTGATCGCGCGCAGGCGCCCGTCCGGCCCGATCTTCATCCAGGCGATGTCGTCGCCGACCGTCCGGATCTCCCAGCCGGGGAGCGTGGGCTCGAGCATCGCGAGGTTCGTCTTGCCGCACGCCGAGGGGAAGGCGCCGGTGACGTAGTACGTGCGCCCCTCGGGGTTGGTCAGCCGCAGGATCAGCATGTGCTCCGCGAGCCAGCCCTCGTCGCGGGCCTGGACCGACGCGATGCGCAGCGCATGGCACTTCTTGCCCAGGAGCGCGTTGCCGCCGTACCCCGAGCCGAACGACCAGATCTCGCGGGTGTCGGGGAAGTGGCTGATGTACTTGTGCTCGAGGTTGTGCGGCCATGCGACGTCGGGCTCGCTCGGTCCCAGCGGCATGCCGACCGAGTGGAGCCCGCGGACGAACTCGCCGTAGGGGCCCAGCACGTCGAGCACCCGCGTGCCGACGCGGGTCATCAAGTGCATGTTCGCCACGACGTACGGCGAGTCGGTGAGCTCAACGCCGATGTTCGCGATCGGCGAGCCGACCGGGCCCATGGAGTAGGGGATCACGTACATCGTGCGGCCGGCCATCGCGCCCCGGAACAGGAGGGTCAGCGTCGCCTTCATCGCCGCCGGGTCGGCCCAGTTGTTGGTCGGTCCGGCGTCCTCGGGACGGGCGGAGCAGATGAACGTGCGGTCCTCGACCCGCGCCACGTCGGCCGGGTGCGAGCGCACCAGCACGGAGCCCGGGCGCTGCTCGTCGTCGAGCGGGGTGGCGGTGCCGGCGTGGACCAGCAGCCGGATCATCTCCTCGTGCTCGGCATCGGACCCGTCGCACCATCGGACGCGATCGGGCGTGCACAGGGCGGCGACTTCCTCGACCCAGGCGTCGAGCTTGGCGTTGCGCATGGTCTCCTCCTCACGGCCCCGATGCGCCGGAGCAGACTTCGGCCCGGAGTCGTGTCCGGCGAGTGTGGGGGGCGTTCGGACTGGCGGGCGAGAGCCGGTCGGCACGCCCGAGGGGCGTCGGAAGGAGGGCCGAACGGGGAAGGCCCCGCCACCGTGGCAGGGCCTTCGTGCGCTGAATGGACCGTGAGCGTGGCTAGTGCTCGAGCAGCGGCGTCATCGCGTGGACGTTCGCGCTGTCGGCGGCATACCCGAGATACCCCAGGCGCCAGACCTGCTCGATCGTGCGCAGGAGCGAGTAGTGGTTGTACGGCGTCGCGTCGACGATGGGGCCGCTGCCGTTGCGGTCGATCACGATGGCCGGCACCTTGCCGCCGCCGAACGGGCCGCTCCACGGGTGCGATCCGTTGTCCGTGAGGACGTAGCCGTCCGGCAGGCCGGGTGCGCTGCCGTAGCCCGGCGAGTCGCAGCAGCCGCTGACGTCGGCCCACAGGTCCGTGCCCGTCGCGGTGCCGTCGAAGTCAGCCTCGTCCGCGAGGACGAAGATCACGCTGTTGCCCGTCCAGGCGCGCGAGTGCGTGATCGTGTCCACGGCGCCATGGACGAAGGCGTCCGCCTTCTGCTTGAGCGCCGCGTCGTTGGCGTCGTCCACGCCGTTGCCGTACGGGCAGGGCGTCTCGGGGTGGCCCGCGATGGTGGCATAGACGCCGCCGTGCATGTCGTTGCACTGGTCCGGGCTGATCCACACGAAGTCCGGCGCCTGCGGGCTCTCGAGGTCGGTCGCGAGGTCCGTGTACGGCTTGATGTTGGCGAGCCGCGCGGGTGACGACGCGATGTCGTCCATGTGGACGAACGGGTTGTGCTTGCTCGAGTAGAGGGCGGTGGAGCCCGGTGCCGTGGCCCCGGTGTACCCGGCCGTCGGCATGGCCTCCATGTAGGCGCCCCAGGTCCGCCCGTTCGCCTCGAGCTGGTCCACGAGGTTCGGCCAGCCGAAGTGGTTGGCCGCGTTGTCGTTCATCTTCGTGATGTCGAGCTGACCGGTGATGGCTGCGACGTAGTTGGGCTGGCTGGGGTGCGTGACCCCGTAGTAGTTGGTCGCCTGGCCGTTGGCCGCCGCGAGTGCCGTGAGGTAGGGGGCGTTGGGGTCGCCGATGACCGTGTCCTGGCTGTGGTTCTCGAGCATGATCACGAAGATCCGCTTGACCGCAGCGCTGTCCCCCGAAGTGGGGCTGTGGGCGAGGGCCGTGGCCCCCGGGGTGAAGAGCGCGACCGCCACGAGGGCAGCCGCAGCTCGGGCGAGCTTGGGAGCGGGACGCAAGGGACTCCTCCAGCTTCTTGTTGGCCGAGACCCGATTGTGCGCCGCCATCTGCGAAACGTGAAGGGGGGCGGGGATGCTTCCCGCGTTTTGGCAGCGCGTCAGTCCGTCGGCAGTCGCTCGCCGGCCTCGATCCGCACCGGCAGGCGGTTCTCCGCGGGCGTGAGGGGGCACGAGTAAGCAGGCGAGTACGCGCAGTACGGGTGGTACGCGAGGTTGAAGTCGAGCGTGAACGTGCCGTCGAGCGCAGGCTCAACGTCGAGGTAGCGGCCGGCGCCGTAGGTCTCGCGCCCACTCGTGGCGTCGAGGAAGGGCACGAACAGCTCGCCCCCGCCGAGGTCGTAGGCGGTGAGGGCAAGCGCCGGCCCGCCGAGCGCGAAGCGGAACGTGCCCGCGCGCCAGGCCCGCCGCAGCTCGCCGGTCGAGGTCGGCAGGTCGAAGGCCTCGGGCTCCTCACCCTCGTACGGGCCGAGGACGAGACCCTCGACGCGGTACTCGACGTCCGGCGGGTAGTAGGCGAGCCCCGCGAACGCGTCGCGCTCGTCGGCGGGGATCGGGCTGTCGGGTGCGCGCCGGAAGTACTCGTCCTTGCCGGCGCGCTCGGTGGCGATCGCCTCGGCGTAGGACGCATCGTGCGCGTGGGGACCGGTCATGCGTGCAGCGTACTCGAACCGATGCGACGCGCTCGCTGCACCCAGAGCTATCCGCGCAGGCCCTTGGCGCGACGGGCTGAGGGTGGCATAATGGACAAACGATCGGCCATGCACATCTGTGCAAGGACACCGCCAGCTGGGTCCCAGCCGCCGACGCGACCGAGGTGGCCCAACCCCATGCCCGACGCTTCCGCCGCCTGGCAGGAACGGACCCGTGCCGTCGCCGCGGGGATCCGCCGGCGCGTGTTCGAGCACGTCCTGCTCAATGGCGAGGGCTACCTCTCGCAGGCCTGCTCGGCCGCCGAGATGCTCGCCATGCTCTACACGCGCACCCTGCGCCTTGCGCCGCTCGACGCGCCCATCACGCCCCCGCCGTTCGCGGGCGTCCCGGGTCCGGCAAATCCCCACTACAGCACCGGTGCGGTCTACAACGGCGCCCCCGGCCCGGACCTCGACCGGTTCATCTTCTCGCCCGCGCAGTACGCGCTGGCGCTCTACGCCACGCTGATCGAGGTCGGGCGCCTCGACCCGGCGGGCCTGGCGGATTTCAACCGCGACGGCAGCACCGTCGAGATGATCGGGGCGGAGCACTCGCCGGGCATCGAGACCACGACCGGCTCGCTCGCGCAGGCGCTCTCGCAGGCGTCGGGGATCGCGGTCGCCCGTCGCCGTCGCGGTGACACCGGGAACGTGTGGGTCATGATGTCGGATGGGGAGTTCGAGGAGGGCCAGACCTGGGAGGCCCTCGCGAATGCCGCGTTCCACGGCATCACGAACCTGCGGGTAGTCGCGGACGTCAACGGCCAGCAGTGCGACGGGCTCGTCGCCTCGGTCGGCTACCTCGAGAACCTCGCGGACCGGGTCCGCGCCTTCGGCTGCTCGTGTGACGAGGTGGACGGCCACGACCTCGACGCGCTTGACGCGGCGATGCGGCGCGAGACGGGGCGCCCGCACGTCGTCCTCGCCCACACCGACCCCACCCGCGGCGTGCCGCTCCTCGCGGAGAAGGCGCCGCTGCTCCACACGCTGCGGTTCGCGTCACCGGCTGAGCGCGCCCGCTACCAGGCCGCCTACGAGGCGATGAGCTACGAGGCGGTGCCCGCATGACGACCGAGATGGTGGCCCGTCCCCACGTGGAGAACTTCATCGCCTGGGCGAAGGACCGACCAGAGGTCGTGGTGGTCACCGCCGACCTGACGAACTCGTCCGAGGTCGGCAAGTGGCGCGACACGTATCCCGACCGCTACTTCTCGGTGGGCATGGCCGAGCAGAACATGCTCAGCTTCGCCGGGGGCCTCGCCCGGGAGGGCTACACGCCGTACATCCACACGTTCGCGGTGTTCATCTACCGGCGCGCGTACGACCAGCTCGCGATGTCGGTCGCATACCCGAACCTGCGCGTGCGCATGATCGGGTTTCTGCCCGGGATCCTCACGCCGGGCGGGGTCACGCACCAGGCCATCGAGGACGTGGCGATCCTGCGCGCGACGCCGAACATGACGGTGCTCGAGACGGGCGATGCCACCGAGGTCGAGAGCGTGCTCGACGTGGCGCAGGCCGTGAACGGCCCGGTCTACGTCCGGATGCTCCGGGGCGTCATGCCCCGGCTGTTCCCGCGGTCCGAGCCGATGGTCCTCGACCAGGCGCGCGTCCTCTCGCGCGGCAACGACCTCACGCTGATCACCGCGGGCGTCGAGACCGAGGAAGGCCTCCGGGCCGTCCGGGCGATGGGGGCGCGGGGCGTCGGGGTGCGGCACCTGCACGTGTCCACGCACAAGCCGTTCGACGACCCCGAGGTGCTCGCCTCGATCGCCGGCTCCTCGCGGGGCATCGTCACCGCCGAGAACCACGTGATCAACGGCGGGCTCGGGTCGGCCGTGGCGGAGCGGCTCGCCGAGCACGGGATCGGCAAGCGCCTCGTGCGCGTCGGCCTGCGCGACACCTACGCGCACGGCGCCTCGCGTGAGCACCTCATGCGCGAGTACGGGCTCGACGCCTTCGCGATCACCCAGGCCGCCGAGGGCCTGCTGGGCGAGCCGCTGGGCATCGATGCCGAGGAGTTGGCGCAGATGGACCTCGCCCCGGTGGCGACCGCAGCTGGCGCCAAGAACGCCGACTCGCTGTGATCCCTGCCAAGACGCTCACCGTCAGCGGCGTTCGCATCGCCGCCCGCTACGCCATCACCGGGCCCCTCGACGCCGCCCTCGGCCGCGCCAGGGGGATCGCGATGGAGCAGACGATCGAGTTCCCGGTTGACCTCGTGGCCGACGACGACATCCGGCGCCATGTCGTCGGCCGCGTCGAGTCGGTCGAGGAGGCAGGACCAGAGCTCTCCGTGGCGACCATCAGCTACGCGCTCGAGACGTTCGCCGGCGAGCTGCCGCAGCTCCAGAACGTGCTGCTCGGCAACTGCTCGCTGTACCCGGGCGTGCGCCTGATCGGGGTCGGCCTGCCGCCCGAGGTCCTGCGGCTGTTCCGGGGGCCGCGGTTCGGGATCGCCGGGCTGCGGCGCCTGCTCGGGGTCGAGTCACGCCCGCTGCTCGCCACCGCGCTCAAGCCCATGGGACTCTCGCCCGTGGACATGGCGGGGATCGCCGCCACGATGGTCGAGGGTGGGATCGACATCATCAAGGACGACCACGGCCTCGCCAACCAGCCGTTCGCCCCGTGGGAGGCGCGCGTCCGCGCCTGCGCCGCCGCTGTGCTCACCGCGAACGAGCGCCGCGGCACCCGGACGATCTACATGCCCTCGCTCAACGGCCCGGTGCTCGAGATCGCCGAGCGGGCGCGGATCGCGAAGGACGCCGGCGCCGGCGGCCTGCTGATCCTGCCCGGCCTGACCAGCTTCGACGCGATGCGGGCGATTGCCGCCGACGACGCCATCGCCCTGCCGATCATGGGCCACCCGGCGTTCCTGGGCGCGTACGTGCTCACCGACGCGCACGGCATGGAGCACGGCGTCCTCTTCGGGACGCTGTACCGGCTCGCGGGCGCGGACATGACCGTCTACCCGAATTACGGGGGTCGGTTCTCGTTCAGCGAGGCCGCGTGCCGCTCCATCGCCGACGCCTGCCGGGCCCCGCTCGGCCGGATCGCGCCCATCTTCCCCACGCCCGGCGGCGGCATGACGCTCGCCCGCCTGCCCGAGCTGCGGGCGTTCTACGGCCCCGACACGGCGCTCCTCGTGGGCGGCGACCTCCAGCGGGGCGACCTGCTGTCCAACGTCCGTGGCATGCGCGCCGCGATCGAGGGCGGCGCAGCACCCGCCGCGACACCCGAGCTGCCGCCCGCATGACGGGCGACGACCGGCGCGACTTCCTTGCAGAGGTGGCTTGGCTCCACCACGAGTTCGGCTTCACGCAGGAGGCGATCGCGCGCCGGTTCGACGTGTCGCGCTCGTCGATCAGCCGCGCCCTCGCGGACGCCGAGCGGCAGGGGATCGTGCAGGTCATGGTCACGGTGCCGATGCCCCGGGAGGCTCGCCTTGCCGCGGACCTCATGCGCCGGCTGAGCGCCCCGGCGACCGTCGGGCTGCGGGTCAGCGGCGAACCGTCGCACCTGGCAGCCGCCCGCGCCGCGGCGCGCGTCATGGAGCGGATCGGCGACGGCGGGAGCGTCACGATCGCGCTCAGTTGGGGCCGAACCCTCGCTGCCGCTGCGGGCCTCGTGCGTCCGCGGGCGACGACCGCGGTTCTTGTGGTGGACGCCATCGGCCATCCTGGTGCGTCTGCCCTGACGCCCACCGTCGACGTCACGCGCGCCCTGGGCGCGGGACTCGGCGCGAACGTGGTCCACCTTCCGTCGCCCGCGTTCGTCACGTCGGGCGAGTCGCTCGCGGTCCTCCTCGCGACCGAGCCTGTCCACCAGGCGCTCGCGACGGCACGCGCCGCCGACGTCACGTTCGTGTCAGTCGGCGTGGCGGGGGCGGGCTCGCTGCTGCTGGGCGAGGGCCTGATCGCGCCCGAGGCGATGGCCGAGCTCCTCGCCGCTGGAGCCGCCGGGGAGGTGATGGGCCGCTGGATCGATTCGTCCGGTGTCGGCCTCCCGGTCCCCGGACTCGAGGAGGTCGGCCTCACGCTCGACGACCTGCGCGCGTCACGGCGCGTCATCGCGGTCGCCGGCGGCGCCGAGAAGGCGCCCGCGATGCTCGCGGCGCTGCGCGGCCACATCATCACCGAGCTCGTCGTCGACGACGGTCTCGCCGAGGCCCTCCTCGCCGCGGACCCGCTCGACCCCCTGCCGCCCATGCCCAACGGAGACGCCCGATGACCCGACCCGGCCTGCCCGAGACCCGCGGTGAGGCCCGCGAGATGCTGGTCCTGTTCTGCCGGCGCATGATCGAGGCACACCTCGCCTACTACACGAGCGGCAACCTCTCCACCCGTATCGGCGGGGAGCCCGGGCTCATCGCGATCACGCCCACCAGCACGGCGTACGACACCCTGCGCGCCGAGGACATCGTCATCGCCACGGTCGCAGGCGAGGTCGTCGAGGCGCGCCTGGCACCCACGTCGGAGCTGCCGCTGCACACGCTGACCTATCAGGACCGGCCCGACGTGCTCGGCATCGCCCACGTGCACAGCGCGGCCGCGATGACGATGTCGGTCCTCGGCTGGGACCTGCCGCCCATCCTCCACGGGTTCGTCTCCGCGTGCGGCGGGGGGATCGCCGCGGCGCCGTACGCCAAGGGCGGCACCGACGAGATGGCGACCCTCACCCGCGAACCGCTCCGCGACCGCAGCGCATGCTTCCTGCGCAACCACGGCACGCTCGCCATCGGGCCGACGCTCGAGCACGCGTTCAATGCCGCGACCGTGACCGAGGGTGCCGCTGACGCGTACCTGCGTGCCCGCGCCTTCGGCGAGGTGCCCGAGATCCCCGCCGACGACGTCGCGCGGATCCGTGCCCGTTTCTGGGAGCCCGCCTGGTCGGGCCTCGCCGGGGTTCCGACGCACGGGGGCTGATCGGCCGGGGGACCGAGCGCCCGCGGGAGCGTCGTCGCCACCGTCGCGCGCGGCGACCGCAACCTGCTTGACACCCTGCCGCTCCGGTCGTACTGTCCAAAGTTGTAGGACGACTGCTCGTCTGGTCAGCAAACGAGCCCGTCATCGGCACGACCCGAAGTGGATGAAGGAGAGTGCGTGAGCGAGCCGCTCCGCCCCATTGAGTGGACCGGAACCTCGATCCGGGTGATCGACCAGACCGTGCTGCCCGGTCGCCTCGTCCGCATCAACCTCGACACCGTTGACGACCTCGTCGACGCCATCGTCCGCCTCGCCGTCCGCGGCGCCCCCCAGCTGGGTGCCATCGGGGCCCTCGGCGTCGTCCTCGCCATGGTCCAGGGGAAGCGCGAGGGCTGGGCGCCGGACCGCCTCGCTAGCGAGATCGTCCGGGTCCGCGATGCCCGGCCCACCGCTGTCAACCTCGCCTGGGGTGTGGACCGCGTCTCCCCGCTGGTCCCGCAGGGGATCGAGGCCGTCCTGGTGGCCGCCCAGGGGATCGTGGACGAGGATGAGCGCATCAACCACGAGATCGGCCGGCACGGCGCCGACTGGATCCAGGCGAGGGTCGCTGGCAACGTCCGCGTCCTGACGCACTGCAACACCGGCGCCCTCGCGACCACCGAGTGGGGGACGGCGCTGGGCATCATCCGCGAGCTCCACGCCCGCGGCGTCCTCGAGGTCGTCTTCGCCGACGAGACCCGCCCGCTCCTCCAGGGAGCCCGGCTCACGGCCTGGGAGCTCGCCCAGGACGGCATCCCGCACTTCGTGCAGGCCGACGGCGCCGCCGCGAGCACGATCCTTCGCCACCTCGTGGACGTCGCCATCATCGGCGCCGACCGGATCGCCGCCAACGGTGACACCGCCAACAAGATCGGCAGTGTCGGCGTGGCGCTCGCCTGCAAGGACGCCGGGATCCCGTTCATCGTGGCCGCGCCGGAGTCCACGGTGGACATGGCGACCGCCTCGGGCGACGACATCCAGATCGAGATGCGTGGCGACGAGGAGGTCGTCAACTGGGGCGGCATCCGCACGGCGCCCGAGGGTACCCGCGCCCACAACCCCGCGTTCGACGTGACGCCGGCCCGCCTGATCTCCGCGATCGTCACCGAGCAAGGCGTGCTCGAGCCGGGCTTCGGCCAGGTCCCCGAGCACCGGACGGCAGGCGTTGCGGGATGACCACCTCGGACCGCGCCGGCCTGCCCACGCCGCTCGAGGCGCTCGTCGCCCGGTCCCGTGCGATCGGCGCTGACGCGAGCCTCGTGGTCAACGGCGGCGGCAACACCTCGGCCAAGGGCGAGGCGGTCGACCACCTGGGCCGGACCCGTCGCGCCATCTGGGTCAAGGCGTCGGGCGGTGACCTCGCTACCGGCGACGCGTCGATCTACCCGTCGCTCTGGATCGACGAGCTCGAGCCGCTCCGCGGGATCGCGCGTATGGACGACGCCGAGATGGTGCGCCTCGTCCGGCGCGCCCTGGTCGACCCGACCGCCCGCCGGCCCTCGATCGAGACGCTCCTCCACGCGTTCCTCCCGGCCACGCACGTCGACCACGTCCACGCCGACGCCATCTGCGCCCTGACCAACACGGCGGACGGGCCAGCGATCGTCCGTGAGGCGCTCGGGGAGGGCTGGGCGTACGTGGACTGGCTGCGCCCGGGCTTCGACCTCGCGCGTCAGGTCGCCGACCTCGCCGGTCGCGACGGGGTCGTGCTGGCCCACCACGGGCTGGTGACCTGGGACGACGATCCCGACGCCTGCCTCGCCAAGACGCGCGCGGCCGTCGCCGCAGCCGACGCCTTCATCACCTCCCGCGTCGTCCCGGCCCCCGCCACCGAGGTTCCCAGCCTCGACGGTGAGGACCTCGATACGCTGCTCCTCCGCCTGCGCGGCGCCCTGTCAGCGACGGGGCGCCGCGTGCTCCTCGTCGACGAGCGGCTGCGCGCCATCGCCGACCGGGGGGACCGCGCGGACATCGCCGCGGCCGGGGTCCCCACGGGCGACCACATGCTCTGGATCAAGCCCTGGCCCGTGGTCCTCGACCAGCCGCGCGACGCCGAGTCCGTGGCCGCATCCGTGGCTGGGTACCAGGCGCGCTACACCGCCTACTACGAGGCCCACAAGCCGCTCCTCGAGGGCGACATCCCGATGCGCGACCCGCTGCCGCGCGTGGCGCTGGTCCCGGGGCTCGGGAGCATCGTGGCCGGGGCCTCCGCCGAGGACGCCGGTCGCGCCGCCGAGACCGCTTACCACGCGGTCCAGACCCTCGCCCGGGCGAAGGACGCGTTCGGGTCGCTCGCGCCCCTGCCCGAGGCGGAGACCTTCCGGTTCGACTACTGGCCGCTCGAGCTGTACAAGCTGACCCTGGGCGATCCCTCGCGGCCGTTCACCGGCACGGTGCACATCGTGACCGGCGCCGCGTCCGGCATCGGCCGCACGATCGCGCTCGAGCTCGCGAAAGCCGGTGCGAGCGTGGTGGCCGCGGACCTCGACGGGGACCTGCTCGAGCAGCTAGCCGAGGAGGCGGTCGCCGCCGGTGCTCCGAGACCCGCCTGGATCGCCGGCGACCAGTCCGACGAGGCGGTCGTCAAGGACACGGTCCACACCGCGGTGCGCCGGTTTGGCGGGCTCGACGGCGCGGTCGTGAACGCGGGCATCGGCGTCGCGTCACCGCTCGAGGACCTCGAGCTCGCGCGCTGGCGGCGGGGCCTCGATGTCAACCTCACGAGCGCCTTCCTGCTCACCCGCGAGTCCATGCGCGCCATGCGCACGCAGGGCATCGGCGGGGCCATCGCGTACGTGGCGAGCAAGAACGCGTTCGCCCCCGGGGCCGGGTTCGGCGGATACTCGGTCACCAAGGCCGGGATGCTCCAGCTGATGCGGATCGCCGCTCTCGAGGGCGGGCCCATCGGCGTGCGCACGAACGCCGTGAACCCCGATGCCGTCTTCGACAACTCCCGCCTCTGGGCGGGTGGTCTCCGCGAGCAGCGCGCCGCGGAGCACGGGATCAAGCCCGAGGAACTGGAGGACTTCTACGCCAGGCGGAACCTGTTGCACCGGCACGTGACGACCAAGAACGTCGCGGACGCGGTGCTGTTCCTCCTGTCGGAGGCGTCGTCCCGCACAACGGGCGCCGTCATCCCCGTCGACGGCGGTGTGGCCGCCGCGTTTCCGCGCTGACCCCAACCTGCGTCGAGGAGGACCAGAGGAGGAGACCCGCAAGCGCACCCAATCAGCCGTCGTCGGCTTTGTTCTTCAAGGAGGAGTCAATGTCCCGCCACAAGTCAATCGCAGGGCTGTTCGCCACCGTGCTTCTGGTGACCGCGTGCTCCCAGACCCCGACCGCGACCACGGCCCCGTCGGCCGCCGCCAGCGCGGCAGCGTCCGTCGCCCCCGCCTCGGCCGCCGCCAGCGTTGCAGCGTCCGTCGCCCCCGCCTCGGCAAGCGCCGCCGCGGCCACCAAGCCCGCCCCGTTCGACAAGGGCCCCGTCAAGATCGCCATGGTCCGCCAGTCCGGCGCCGGCGACTACTTCCAGCAGTGGGGCGGCGGCTCCGTCAAGCAGGCCGCGGCCATCGGCTTCGACATGCAGGTCTACGACGCGCAGGCCGACAACGCCCTCCAGGCGACGCAGATGCAGACCGCGATCGACTCCGGCGTCGCCGGCATCATCGTCGACCACGGCCTCGCCGACACCATGAACCCGCTCATCAAGACCGCGCTCGACAAGGGCATCCCGGTCGTCGTCTACGACGTCGAGACCACCGACCCGCGCGTCGTCCACACCACCCAGTCCGACGCCAGCATGGCGACCGCGGTCCTCACCCAGATGAAGATGGACCTCGGCGCCAAGGCCAACATCGGCTACGTCAACGCACTGGGCATCGCCCCGCTCGACCGCCGCAACGTCGTGTTCCAGCAGTTCGTCAAGGACAACGCCTGGAACGTCGAGTTCTTCGTCGGCAAGTTCACCAACGCCGTCGCGACCGACAATGCGGTCCTCGTCGACGCCGCCCTCAAGGCCCATCCCGACGTCTCCGGCATCTTCGCGCCGTACGACGAGCTCACCAAGGGCACCCTCGTCGGCATCAAGAACAACGGTCTCGACGCCAAGATCAAGGTCTATGGCATCGACATCAGCAACGCCGACCTGCAGCTCATGACGACCGCGGGCAACCCGTGGGTCGCCACGGCCGCCACGGATCCGGCCGGCGTCGGCGCCGCCGTCGTTCGCGCCATGGGGCTCCAGCTCGCCGGTCAGCTCCAGGGGACCGATTTCAAGTTCCCGGCCCAGCTGATCACGCAGGACTACCTCAGCAAGAACAGCATCACCAACATGGACCAGCTCCGCGTTGCGATGCCTGAGCTCGCCGAGGCCAGCCAGATGACGGCTCCCTGGATCACCGTCGCCTACTAGGCCAACCGCTCACCGCTCCCCGGCCGTCATCCTGGCGACCGGGGAGCAGCACAATCAGCAGCTCGTCCCACCACCCCGCTTGGAGCCATTGATGGACGGCCCGACGCAGCAAGCAGTCGTCTCGCTGACCGATGTCAGCATGGCGTTCGGCACGAACCGCGTCCTCTCCGGCGTGACCATGCAGGTCTACCCGGGCACCGTCGCTGCGCTCATCGGCGCCAACGGCGCGGGCAAGTCCACGCTCATCAAGGTCCTCTCGGGCGTCTACCCCCAGCACGGCGGCGAGATCGCCGTCGACGGCAAGCGCGTCAACGTCGCGTCGCCGGCCGTGGCCCGCTCGCACGGCATCCACACCGTCCACCAGCGGATCGGCGACGGCGTGATCCCGGGCCTGTCCGTGGCCGAGAACCTGCTCTTCGACCACCTGACGCAGACCTCGTTCGGCATCCGCTTCTCGCTCAACCGCGTCCTCCCGCGCGCCCGCGCCGTCGCCGCCCGCCTCGATCTGGGCTGGAGCGACGCGATCCTGCGCAAGGACGTCTTCGAGCTCGGCATCGCCGACCAGCAGATGCTGCTGCTCGCCCGCGCGCTCGACCAGGAGCCGCGCATGCTCGTCCTCGACGAGCCCACCTCCGCGCTCTCGATGGCCGAGGTGGATCGCCTGTTCGACGTCATCCGCGGGCTCAAGGCCCAGGGCGTCGCGATCCTCTACGTCTCCCACCACCTCTCCGAGATCGACACGCTCGCCGACTCGCTCGTCGTCCTGCGCGACGGGAAGATCCGGCTCGAGCAGCAGCGCCCGTTCATCTGGAACGAGGTCGTGCGCGCGATGCTCGGCGACCAGGTGCTCGCAGAAGAGAATGCGATCGTCGAGAACCGCGGGACCGAGACCCGGCTCGCCCTGCGGGGCGTGTCGCTGCGGCCCGGGCGCCCGGGCCAGACCATTGACTTCCGCACGGGCGAGGTGACGGGCATCATCGGCCTGCTGGGCGCGGGCAAGACCGAGCTCGCCAAGGGCGTGTTCGGCGCCACGCCGTTCAGCCACGGCACGATGCTCCTCGACGGCGCCCCCTACGCGCCCAAGTCGCCGGGTGACGCCGTCAAGCATGGCGTGTTCCTGGTGCCCGAGGACCGCGCCGCCGAGGCGCTCCTGCCGGGCTGGACCATCGGGCGGACGTCGGCCCTGCCGTTCCTCTCGTCGCTCGCCCCGCGGGGGGTCGTGCCCCGGGGCACCGAGGCGAAGCGGGGGCGCTGGGTGATCAACGAGCTCGACGTCGTCGCCACGGGCGAGGGCCACAACGTGGACGAGCTCTCCGGCGGCAACCAGCAGCGCGTCGTCGTGGGCCGTTGGATGGCCGGCAAGCCGAGGGTCTTCGTGCTCGACGAGCCGTTCCGCGGCGTGGACATCGGCGCGCGCGCCGGGATCAGCCGCAAGCTGCGGACCCTCGCAGCCGAGGGGGCCGCGGTGGTGATCACCTCGAGCGACGTGGACGAGATCCTGCAGGGCTGCGACCGGATCATCGTGCTGGGCGACGGCGTCGTCCGGTCTGACACCTACATCAGCGAGACCACTCGCGACCAGATCATCGAGCGCATGTCGGAGATTGCCTGACCATGGACGCCCCCGCGACGAAGTCCGCCGGACCGGCGGCCCTCCCGATGTCCGAGCGGATCCGCGACTTGGTCGTCCGCTACGGCGTCATCGCCATCACGATCGGGCTGCTGGTGTTCTTCCTGGCCTCTGAGGAGACCTTCCGGCGGTCCACCACGCTGCTCTCGGTGCTCAAGTACGCCTCAGTCATCGCGATCGGCGGCCTCGGCGTCACGACGGCGATGGTCGTCGGCGGCATCGACCTCTCCATCGGCGGCACGGCCGGCATGGCCGTCACGATCTCGGCGATGACGATGGTCATCTACGACCAGGTCGGCTGGGTGGCGATCGGTGCGGTCCTGGTCTCGGGCGCGCTCGTCGGCCTCGTCAACGCCTTCCTCATCGTGAAGCTCCGCATCCCCGACATGCTCGCGACGCTGTCGGTGATGTTCGTGGTGCAGGGCCTCAAGCTCGTGTTCGTCTCCGGCCAGTCGGTGTCCTCGGGCATGCCGCTCCCCAACGGCACGTACGCCGTGGGCAAGTTCACGCCCGACTTCCTCGCGATCGACAGCGGCTTCGTCGGGCCCTTCCCGGTGCCCGTGCTCATCCTGATCGGCATCACGCTCGTGATGTGGGCGTTCCTCACCCGCACCCGCTGGGGCCGCCTGATGTACGCGATCGGCGCCAACCCCGAGGCGACCCGGCTCGCCGGTGTCAGCGTCTCGCGCTACCGCGCCCTCGCCTACGTGATCTCCGGCCTCCTGGCCGCGGTCGCGGGCCTGATCCTGTCCTCGCGCATCGGCCAGGGCGACATCTCCGCCGGCAACTCGCTGCTGCTCGACTCGGTCGCCGTGGCGCTCGTGGGCATGTCGGTCATGGGCCTGAACCTGCCCAACGCCTGGGGCACCTCGCTGGGCGCGATCATGCTCGGCATCCTGATCACGGGCCTGACGATCGCTGGCGTCCCGTACTACGCCCAGGACGTCGTGAAGGGCCTGGTGCTCGTGACCGCGCTGATCTTCAGCTTCACGCTCTCGCGCAAGAAGGCCCGCTACGTGTCCGCCGTCTAGGCGGCTCCCGACCGGCAACCCCACCATCCACGGCAGGCAGGGACGATGTCCGAGACGTACGAGATCCTGAACCCCTCAACGGTCGTCGACTACGTGGCGCGCAACCCCAGGCTCGCCGAGGCCCTCGCGCCGGACTCGATCTCCGAGGTCAAAGAGGTCGGGGACGGCAACCTGAACCTGGTGTTCATCCTCAGGGGTGCGGGCGGCAAGCCCGGCATGGTCCTCAAGCAGGCGCTCCCGTACGTGCGCCTCGTGGGCCCCGACTGGCCGATGACGCCCGACCGGGCCGCCAAGGAGGCCAACGCCCTCCGCGTGCACGGCCGGCTCTCGCCGACGCTCGTGCCCACGGTGTACGACTACGACGTCGAGCGCTACATCATCGCGATGGAGGACCTGTCGGACCACGCGGTCTGGCGCCACGCGCTCAACCGCGGCGAGCGCCACGAGGGCGCGGCGACCGACGTGGGCGTGTACGTGGGCGAGCTCGCGTTCGGGACGTCGGTCTTCGGGATGGACCCGCACGAGCAGAAGGCAGCCCTCGCGGCCGCTGTGAACCCGCAGCTGTGCGAGATCACCGAGGACCTCGTCCTCACCGAGCCGACCCGCCCCGCCAAGCGCAACAGCTACCTGCCGGCGAATGAGCCCGACGCCCGCGAGCTGATCGAGGACGACGCGACGGTCCGCGAGATGGGCTGGCTCAAATTCGCGTTCATGACCCAGGCCGAGGCACTGATCCACGGCGACCTGCACACGGGCTCGGTCATGGTCCGGGCGGCGTCCGACGGCGTGCCGCGCTCGACCAAGTGCTTCGACTCGGAGTTCGCCTTCTACGGCCCGGTCGGGTTCGACCTCGGGCTCACCTACGCGAACTACGTGGTCGCCGCGGCCCGGGCGTTCGCCCTGGGCGAGGACGAGCGCGCAGCCTGGGCGCTATCGCTGCTCGACGAGACGTGGCGCGCGTTCGACACGACCTTCCGGGCGCGCTGGCCCGAGCGCCGAGACCCGCGTGTCTTCACCGACGACGTGCTCGAGGCGTTCATTGCCAAGGTGGCCCTCGACGGGATCGGCTTCGGCGCTGCCGAGGCGATGCGGCGGATCGTCGGCCTTGCCAAGACCGCTGACATCGAGACGCTCGAGCCCGGCCTGCGCGAGGGCGCGGCGAGGGGCGTGCTCCGGGCGAGCCGGATGATGGCGACGACCCGACACACCGACTCCACGGCCGCAGGGATCGCGGCTCGCGCAGGCGACATCCTGCTCGCGGCCCGCACGCGCTGACCGCGGCCGGGCGACCGGTCTGCGGCCCGCCCGGGACGGCTCCGCGCACGAGCAGGGAAGGAGGCACGACATGAGTGACGGCCCCCGCGAGGTTGCCGAGGCCTACTGGCGCGACGAGGGCGCCCGGGACGTGGACGCCGTGATGTCCCACTACCACCCCGACGCCGAGTTCCGCGAGCCGGGCGGCCTCGTCCGGCACGGCCATGCCGAGATCCGCGCGTTCTACGAGGGGTCCTGTGCCGCGTTCCCGGGGCTGTGGGTCGAGATCGTCAACGAGTTCGTGCTCGGCGACCGCGGCGCGCTCGAGTGGATTGCCGAGCTCACCGACCACGACGGGTCGGCGTACCCGGCGAGCGGCGTGAACGTGGTCGAGGTCCGCGACGGTAAGTTCACCTCCGTCCACTCGTACTTCGACACCCGACACATTCCGTGACCCGAATCCGTACACTCTCGAGCCACGGTGACCGCGAGAGCGTCCGCGCGCTGATGTGCGGATGCGCGACGCGTGTCCGCAGGGGAGACGGATGGGCAGCGTGATGACCGGCCCCACTGGCCTAGCGCAGCCGCTCACACGGGCCCAGTGGCTCGCAGGCGACCTTCGCTCGCGGCTGCTCAAGGGCGAGTGGGAGCGCGGTTCCCGTCTGCCCAGCGAGAACGAGCTCGCGGCGAGCTACCAGGTCTCGCGGGTGACGGTCCGGACGGCGCTCAAGGCGCTCGAGGGGCAAGGGTTCGTGGACATCCGCCACGGCGCCGGCACCTTCGTCGCGGACTTCGGCGTGTCGATCCGGGCTGGGCTCCAGGAGCTCGGCTCGATGACCGGCACCATCCGCGAGCTGGGCCACGAGCCCGGCATGGAGTGGCGCACGCAGGCCGTGCGTCCCGCGAGCGAGCTCGAGGGCGTCCGCCTCGACATCCCCGTCGGCCACCCGGTGATGTACGTCGAGCGCGCGGTCCTCTCCGACGGCGAGGTGGTCGCGTTCTCGTACGACGCCATCAGCCTCGACATCCTGCCGCCGGGGACCGCAGAGCGCATCGGCTCGGGCTCCATCTTCGAGGTCCTCGAGCAGGCCGGCCTGCGCCCGAAGCGCGCCTTCGCCCGGCTCCACGCGGTGCTCGACACCGCGATCGGGTGGGGTCCGGGCCGCCCGGGCAACGGCCTGTACCTGCTGCTCGACCAGGTGCACTACTCGCCGGGCTCGCAGCCGCTGATGTACAGCCGCACCTACTTCGTCGAGGGCGCGTTCGAGTTCGTGATCATCCGGACCGGCTGAGCGCGTCGGCCGGTCTTGGCGGGTCGGTCAAGCGCCGGCGCGCAGGCCCTCGAGCATGAACGCAGCGTTCGCCTCGATCTCGGATGTCCCGTCGAACACGGCGCTTCCCGTCACGACGAGGTCCGCCCCGAGCGCGCCCACTTCGCGGATGTTCGCCTTGGTGACGCCTCCGTCGATGCCCACCAGGATCTCGCGGCCGGATGCCGTGACCATCGCGCGCACCCCGGCGACGCGCGCCTCCGTGGACGCGAGAAACTTCTGGCCGCCCCAGCCGGGGTTGATCGCGAGGAGCATCACGTAGTCGAGCTCGTCGAGCAGCGGCGGGAGCACCTCGAGGGGCGTTCCCGGACTGATCGCGAGGCCGCGGATGATGCCGCGCGACGCGTCGTTCTCGTTCGCCAGCGAGCTGATCGCCTGGAGCACGCGATGCGGGTTCCGCGCTGACTCGACCTGGAACGTGATCATGTCGGCGCCCGCCCTGGCGAACATCGCCACCTTGTCGAGGGGCTCGTCGATCATGAGGTGGACGTCCTTGAGCAGCGACGTGCGCTGCGCCCGGACGAAGGGCTCGCCGACGGTGAGCATCGGGCAGAACACGCCGTCCATCACGTCGGTGTGGACGACCGTCATGCCCGCAGCCTCGAGACGCGCGAGCTCGTCGGCCATGCGGCCGAGGTCGGCGGTGAGGATGCCGACGGAGAGCTGCGGCCCGCCCGACTTGAGGCGAGCCGCGAGGTCAGCCCCGCGCATCGCGATCAGCCGGCTGCCGGAGTCTCGTGGCGCAGGCTCTCGAAGAGCTCGAGCGCCTGCTGGGGCGGCAGGTTCTCGTGCACGACCGCGTTGACGGACTTGAGCATGGCGAGCGGCGCCTCGCTCTGGAAGATGTTGCGGCCCATGTCCACGCCGGCCGCGCCTTCCTGGATCGCCCGGTACGCCATGGTGAGCGCATCGAGCTCGGGGAGCTTCTTGCCGCCGGCCATGACGATCGGCACGGGGCATGACGCGGTCACGGTCTCGAAGCCGTCCTCGACGTAGTAAGTCTTGACCATCTGGGCGCCGAGCTCGGCTGCAATGCGCGTGGCGAGCCGGAAGTAGCGGGCGTCGCGGACCATGTCCTTGCCGACGGCCGTGACACCGAGGACGGGCATCCCGTAGCGCAGGCCCGCGTCCACGAGCCGGGTCATGTTGTGGACCGACTTGGTCTCGTTGGGTCCGCCGACGAAGACCTGGACACCGACGCCGCAGGTGTTGAGCCGGAGCGCGTCCTCCATGTCCACCGCGATCTCCTCGTCGGAGAGCTCGCGCAGGATGGACGGGCCGCCGCTCGCGCGCAGGACGACCGGGATCGCCGGGGCAGCGGGGATGGTCGAGCGAAGGATGCCGCGGGTGCAGAAGAGGGCGTCCACGTGGCCGAGCAGCGGGACGATGTCCACGTCGATGCGCTCGAGGCCGGTCGTGGGGCCGAGGAAGTAGCCGTGGTCGATGGCGAGCATCACGGTGCGGCCGCTGTCGGGGCGGAACACGCGAGCGAAGCGGTTCTGCATGCCCCAGTCGTACGCGCCCGAGCCCTTGAGGTAGAACGCCCTGTTCTGCTGGGGCACGTCGTGGTGGTAGTACTTCGCCTGCTGGATGTCCTCGGTGTCCGCCATCTCGGGTCCTTTCGGCGCTACCGCCCGTTGTCGCTGGGACAGCAGACGACTGGTTGTCCTACAACTTGATCGTATTCCTCCCGCTACCCGGATGTCAACGCTTTCGGGGTGCCATGGCGCGCTTGCAGTGGCACCGCGCGGGGGCGAAATGGCCGGGAAACTGCCGAAACGCCGTCGGGCTGTCGATTCGGGGCGGCGCGCTTCGTCGTTCCGATGAGCGCCGGTGCCAAGCCGGCCAGCGGGAGAGCAGCGATGACCACCGACCAGAACACCGCCATCGTCCGGGCGATCGAGGCGGCGTGGGACGCCAACACGCTCGACGCGCTCGACGCGCACTTCGCGCCGTCGTTCAGCAACGCCCAGAGCGGCACCCCGGGTCTCCCGGGCGGCCTCGCGGGCTCCAAGATGTCGCACGGGGGCGTGATGGCCGCGTTTCCCGACCGCCATGTCGAGATCCTCGACACGGTCGCGCAGGGCGATCGGGTCCTCGCGCGCCTGCGCGTGACCGGCACGAACACCGGAGGCGCCGCGTTCCTGGGCCAGCCCGAGGCGAACGGCGCCCAGATCGACTTCGAGATGTGGAGCCTCTACCGCCTCGAGGACGGGAAGGTCGTGGAGCACTGGGGCCTCAACGACGGCATCACCGCCATGATGCAGGTCGGCGGGCTCAAGCCGCCCATGTGACGGCCAGGGGATCCTCGCCGAATCAGAAGGCCCCGCCGGTGGCGGGGCCTTCGATCGTTTGCGAGGCGCGTGATGCGCGCGGTCAGCGGCTCAGCGGAAGGCCGCGACGTAGACGTCCTGGTTGGGGGTGTTGACGCCCGGGTTGCCGCGGAAGTCGGTCCACGACGCGTGCGCCATGCCGTCGGAGCCCATGGCCGTCTGCGTGTAGTCGCCGATGAACGAGCCGTCAGCGAACTGGACGAACGGGTTGGACCCCTGCGAGGTGAGCCGCTGCTCGGCCCCGTAGCCGTCGGTCGAGACCTTGGCCGCGTAGTCGAGGCAGACGGAGCTCGAGACGGTCACGAAGTTCGGGGCCGAGCCGAGGTTGTCGGGGATCGCGTAGAAGCACGCCGGGTTGGTCTCGCTC
>Ga0315271_10000160_pt1 | contig 32756 bp, 20 predicted proteins | sample C3_top_MG_FD_204664 | JGI IMG/M metagenome (GOLD analysis project Ga0315271, IMG submission 204664) | Sediment microbial communities from Yellowstone Lake, YNP, Wyoming, USA - C3_top | ecosystem: Environmental > Aquatic > Freshwater > Lake > Sediment | place: USA: Wyoming | collected 2017-08-01
GGCGAGCGCGGCGCGGATCTTGCCACTGAGTGGATAGAGCTCATTGTTGAGCGTGGGCACGCGCGAACGATAGATGTAGGAGACGGCCAGATGGTCCTGCAGGCCCTGGCCGACCGCCGGGGCATGCAACAGCACCGGAATGCCCAGCCCGCGCAGCAGCGATTCGTCGCCGATGCCGGAGAGCTGCAGCAGCTGTGGAGAATTGACCGCGCCGGCGCAGACAATCACCTCGCGGCGCGCCTGCGCAGTATGCCGTTGACCGCCGCGCAGATACTCGATGCCGCTGGCGCGTCGGCCGCTGAAAGTGAGGCGCGTGGCATGCGCGTGAGTAATCACCTTGAGATTCGCCCGGCGCAGCGCCGGGCGCAGGAAGGCGCTCGCGGTCGATTCGCGCCGGCCGGCCCGGATCGTCATCTGCCAGGTGCCCGCACCGTCCATGAGCGCGCCATTGAAATCGGGCGTGGGTGGGATGTCGATTGCGCCGCAGCTGGCGATGAATCGATGGCACAGCGGGTGCACCGCCGTGGAATACTCACTGATGTGCATGGGGCCGTCGGCGCCGTGGTACTCGGATGCGCCCCAGACGTGATCTTCCGATTTCATGAAATACGGCAGCACATCAGTGTAGGCCCAGCCCGGATTTCCTGCCGCCGCCCAATCGTCGAAATCACCGCGATGACCGCGCACGTACACCATCGCGTTGATCGAACTCGACCCTCCCAGCACCTTGCCGCGCGGCCAGTACGCCTCACGGTTGGCCAGACCCGGATCGGGCTGCGCGCTGTATTTCCAGTTGAAGTGCGGATCAGTGAAGGTCTTGCCGTAGCCGAGCGGCACGCTGATCCAGGGGCTGCGATCAGACCCGCCAGCCTCGAGCAACAGCACGCTGCAGCGGCCGTCGGCCGTCAGCCGGTTGGCCAGCACACAGCCAGCCGAGCCGGCCCCTGCTATGATGTAATCAAATTCAGACATGGGCACGCCCGCCTTGCGCAATAAGATCGACCTGCGAAAATTACCACCTCTGAATGCGCTCCGGGGTTTCGAGGCGGCAACGCGCCGCCAGAGTGTCCGCGAAGCTGCCGACGAATTGTGCCTGACCCACCCGGCCGTCAGCTATCAGATCCAGGTGCTCGAACAGGATCTCGGCGTTGAACTGTTTTCGCGCGCCGGCCGCTCGCTGGCGCCTACCGAAGCGGGGCGGCTGCTGTACAAGTACGTGCGCCAGGCGCTCGAGATGCTCATTGACGGCGCCGAGAGCGTGCGCCGTACCCGCGCCGATGCCCCGCTGCGTGTGCAGACCTACGTCACGGCATCGATCCGCTGGCTGGCACGCAAGCTGCCGGACTTCGTCGCCGCCCATCCGGACATCAAGATTCTGCTTACGACCTGCGCCTACGACTGGGCGTTTGACGACACCATCGCCGATGTCGGCCTGGTCTATTGTGAAAAAGCGCCTGACCCGGAATATCACTGGATCCCGCTGTTTGCCTATCGCCTGCACGCCGTGTGCGCCCCGGCACTGGCGCAGCAACTGGGGGCGAATCCCACGCCGGCCGCGCTGCTCAAGTTGCCGCTGGTGGCGATCTACAGTGAAGCGCATCACTGGGACCTGTGGTGCGAATCGGCTCAGCTCGAATACACCGCGAGGCCGGCCATTGTCGTGGACACGCTCGCAGTGGCTCTCGAAATCGCGCTCGAAGGGCGCGGCGTGGCACTGGTCAATGGTCCCTTCGCCACCGATCACCTGGCCGCCGGGCGACTGGTGACGCCAGTGGCTCACGAATTTGTCTGCCAGGGCAGCTGGGGCCTGATCTGCCGGCGTGAGTCGCAGGACAACCCGCGCGTTAAAGCCTTCATGGACTGGCTGGTGCGCATTGCTGCTCCGGTTCAGGCGCTGCGCCCTTAAGTTACCGGTCCGCGGCCGCGCGGCACGACTTCATGGCCCTGCCCTTCGGGCTCATCATCGACCATCTCCGCCGGAAAGCCGGTGCCCAGCACCCGTACGCCGCAGGCGTCCTCGAGGCGGCGGATGATGTTGGGTGATAGTTCCCGTGACCCGTAGCGGCGCTCGCCATCCTTGAAAATATTGAGCACCAGTGGTGAAAGTTCGAGTGGCACCTTGTGCTCGCGCGCCAGCTCGTCGAACAGACCGACGTCCTTGATGACCAGATCCATGGTGAAACTGATATCGCGACTGCCGTTGAGGATGACCTGCGACTCGGTTTCATGGACAAAGGAATTGCCCGACGAGATCCGGATGCCCTCATAGGTCATATTCATATCCAGGCCGATCACCTTGGCGACGGTCAGGGCTTCCGCCAGCGCCGCCAGGTGCACGGTGCACAGGTAGTTGGTCAGCACCTTGAGCATGGACGCTGAACCGAGCGGACCCGTATGAAGGATCTTGCGACCGAGTATGGAAAGCGTAGGCAGCACGCGCTCAAAAGCCGCCCGCTCGCCACCGGCAAAAATCGCGATATTGCCGGTGGCAGCACGATGACAACCGCCGGACACGGGGCAATCCATCGCCGTGGCCCCGAGTGCCTCCACTTTGGCGGCCAGGCGCTTGATCTCGGCACTGTCCGTGGTGCTCATCTCCAGCCAGATCTTGCCGGCGGTCAGACCTTGCAGAATGCCATCAGCCCCTTCCATGACGGCCGCTGATGCGGCAGGGGATGGCAGGCAGGTGATGATGATATCGACGGCAGAGGCCAGTTCGCGCGGCGATTTTGCGCTATGCGCCCCTTTGGCCACAAAGCTGTCCACCAGGGCATCATTGAGGTCGCGGACCGTGAGGTCGATGCCATGGCGCAGCAGGTTGCCGGCCAGTTTGCCGCCAACATTGCCAAGCCCTATGAATCCGATCCGTGTCTTGCTCACCTGCACCCCCACCGTGACTGACCATTGCCCTGGCTGGCCCTCAGGCTAGCGACATGGCATTGTGCTAAACAAGCAAAATAAATCAGCAGACAGGAAAGGATTATTAGCTGGCAGGCCTACCCGGCTGCAGCCAGGCGCGCGGCCGGCGATATTACTGGCGCCTGCGCCTGAGTTTGCGTAAAACTGCATTCAAGCTTCGCATCGACAACAGGGGCAATGGTTCATGGTCACGATCACCGGCGCAGGCCCAGCAGTGGAACTGGAAGATTCGGCGACACGGCGCTGGTATGTGCTGATCCTGATGTGCCTCGTGTACACGCTCAGCATCACCGATCGCTACATGATCACCCAGGTGCTCGATCCGATCCGGCGTGAGCTGAAATTGACCGACTCCGGCGTCGCCCTGATGACCGGCCCCACACTCGCCTTCTTCTATGTGATCCTGGGGTTTCCGATCTCCTGGCTCATCGACCGCAGCAACCGCCGCAACATCATTTCGCTATCGATCATCGCCTGGTCGGCGATGACCCTGTGCACCGGGCTGTCACGCAACTCCTGGCAACTGGTGCTCTCGCGCATCGGCATCGGCGTCGGCGAGGCGGGCGGCACGCCCGGCGCGAACTCGATCATTTCCGACTATTTTGCCGCCGCCCGCCGCCCGATGGCCCTGACAGTGTTCTCACTGGGTGCGCCCATCGGCGCGTATTTCGCCTCCGACACGACCGGTGCGATAGCAGACCTGCATGGCTGGCGAGCCCCCTTCCTGGCGCTGGGCGCACCCGGAGTCATCGTCGGCCTGCTGATCTATTTCACGGTCAAGGAACCACGCCGCGGCAAGCTGGATGCCGTGCTGGTCGACAAGAAACCTTCCTTCATGGACGCCATGCGCTACCTGTGGACGCAGCGCTCGGCCGTGCACGTCATGGTCGCGAGCGCGTTGACCGCGCTGTGGGGCTGGGGCCTCATGTACTGGACGCCGACCTTCCTGATGCGCAGTTACAACCTGAGCTCGGGCGAGGCCGGGGCGATCACCGGACCGATCCACCTGTATGGGGGCGTGGCCGCCACGATCTACACCAGCTGGCTGTTGACGCGCCCTTCCATGGGCGACCCACGCCGCATCGTCCGGTTGATGGGCTGGTGGATTGGTCTGGCGACTGTCGTTTCGGTGGCCATCTACTCGACGCACTCGCTGGCGCTCACGCGCTGGCTGTTCTGGCTGTTTATTCCGGCGATCTATTTCTATATTGGTCCGTGCTTCGGCCTGCTGCTCAATCTCGCTGAGCCGCGTATGCGCGCTGTGTTCTGCGCCTCGACGCTGTTCGTTGCCAACGTCGGCAACCTGATCGTCGCCCCGGTGGGCGTCGGCCTGCTGAGCGACTGGTTCGCCCCGAGCCACGCTGCGCCCGGGGAAGCGTTGCGCCTTGCGATGCTCTGCCTGGTGCCCACCGGGTTCTGGGCCACCTACCACTATTTCCGCTCAGCGCGCCGCATAGTGCAGGATCAGGAGCGGGCCACGGGCGTCAAACCAGTCTAGCGATTATCATCATCCATCCATACATCCAGCATAAGGACCTAAGCATTGAGATCGTTGCAACATTACATCGCGGGTCGCTGGGTCGCGGCCAGCGGCAAAGAAGGCACCTACGCCGTCATCAATCCGGCCACCGAAGCGCCCGTGGCGCAGATTCTGCTGGGCTCGCCAGCCGACGTCGATGCCGCGGTACGCGCCGCGCACGCGGCCTTTCCGGCCTATGCGGCCAGCCCGATGGAGGAGCGCATCGGCCATCTGCGGCGCCTGCGCGCAGTGTTCGAGCGGCGCTATGCGGAAATGGTCACGGCGATCACCACTGAAATGGGCGCTCCGCATGATCTCTCATCCCGCTCGCAGGCGGCTTGCGGGCCTGGTCACATCGACGCCACCATTGCCGCCGCGCAGCAGCTGGACTGGGAAACGAAAGTTGGCCAGAACTCCAACGTCGTACGTGAAGCGGTTGGCGTCTGCGGTCTGATCACGCCGTGGAACTGGCCCATCAATCAGATCATGGCCAAGCTCGCGCCAGCGCTGGTCGCCGGCTGTACAGTAGTGCTCAAGCCCAGTGAGCAGGCGCCACTCTCGGCGCAACTCATCGCTGAATTCATCGATGAAATCGGCCTGCCCAGCGGCGTATTCAACATGGTGCATGGCACCGGCATGGTCGTGGGCGCAGCCATGAGCGCGCACCCCGACATCGAGCTGATGTCCTTCACGGGCTCGACGCGCGCCGGCATCATGGTGGCCAAGAGCGCCGCCGATACCGTCAAGCGCGTGACACAGGAACTGGGCGGCAAGTCGGCCAACATCGTCTTTGCCGACGTTGATCTCGAAGCCGCGGTCAGCCGTGGTGTGCGCAGCTGCTTCAACAACACCGGCCAGTCCTGCAATGCCCCGACCCGCATGCTGGTGGAGAGTTCGGTGTACGATCGCGCGGTCGAAATCGCCGCGGCGACGGCCCGCGACACCAGGGTTGCCGATCCGGCATTGCCCGGCAAACACATTGGCCCGCTCGCCTCGCGCATGCAGTTCGATAAAGTCCAGAAGTGCATTGCCGCCGGCATTGCCGAGGGCGCCAGACTCGTGGCCGGGGGCCTCGGCAGGCCGGAAGGCATCAGCACCGGCTTCTTCGTACGCCCGACCGTGTTCGCGGACGTACACAACCAGATGAGTATAGCCAGGGACGAAATCTTCGGACCGGTGCTGTCGATGCTGCGTTTCTCGACGCTTGATGAGGCCGTCGAGATCGCCAACGACACGCCTTTTGGCCTGGCCGCCTATGTGCAGAGCGATGATCTGCAGAAAGCGCGCGCCGTGGCGCGCCGCCTGCGCGCCGGCAGCGTGCACCTCAACGGTGCTTCGCAGGGCTATGCCGAACCCTTCGGCGGTTACCGCCAGTCCGGCAATGGCCGGGAATGCGGCGTCTACGGGCTGCTGGAATTTCTCGAACTGAAATCAATCAACGGCTACTACCCGGCCTGAGGCGCGAGCAGCGATGAAGCTCAAGGACATCAAGACTTTCGTGGTCGGCAATCCGCCGCCCCACAACGGCGGACGCTACTTTGTGTTCGTCAAACTCACCACCGACGGCAACGTAAGCGGCGTCGGCGAGGCCTATTGCGTGCCGTTTCACCCCGCGATCGTGGCGCGCATGCTGGAGGATGTGTTCGAGCGCTACCTGTGCGGCGCCGATCCGCACAACATCGAGACCATGTGGCGGCGGGTGTATTCCTCGGGCTTTACCCAGCATTCCGATCTGACCATGATGGGCGTGCTGAGCGCACTGGAGATGGCCTGCTGGGACATCATCGGCAAGGAAGCCAACCAGCCGGTCTATAACCTGCTGGGCGGGCGGGTACACGAGCGGCTGCGCTCGTACACCTACATCTATGCGCGCCCCGGCGACAAGGTCGACGTTTACCAGGATCCGGATCTGTCGGCCGAGCGCGCGGTCGAGCTGGTCAGGCAGGGTTTCACGGCCATCAAGTTTGATCCGGCCGGGCCGTATACCGCATTCGACGGGCGGCAGCTTTCTTTGCCGGCACTCGATCTGTGCGAGCGCTTTGTGCGCCAGTTGCGCGAGGCGGTGGGCTCAAAGGCCGACCTGCTCTTCGGCACCCACGGCCAGATGACCGCTGCGGGTGCGATCCGCCTCGCGCGGCGCCTCGAACCGTATGACCCATTGTGGTTTGAAGAGCCCGTTCCACCGGATGCCCCTGAAGAGATGGCCAGGGTGGCGCGCGCAACCTCGATTCCAATCGCTGCCGGCGAGCGGCTGGCCACCAAGTACGATTTCGCCAGGCTGTTGCGCGCTGGCAGCGCGGCGATACTGCAGATGAACCTGGGGCGCGTCGGCGGCATACTCGAAGCCAAGAAGATTGCCTCGATGGCCGAAGTCGATCACGTGCAGATCGCGCCGCACCTTTACTGCGGACCGGTAGTCGGCGCGGCCAATATTCAGCTGGCGGCCTGCAGTCCCAATTTTCTGATCCAGGAAAGCATTGAGACCTGGGAGGGCTTCCACGCCGCCATCCTCAAGAAACCCATCCGCTGGTCGGAGGGCTATATCATTCCGCCCACCGATCCGGGCCTGGGCGTCGAACTGAACGAGGATTACATCAAGAAGTTCCCGTATGAAGGCAAGCAGCTGCACCTCGACATGACGGGCACACCCGTCTCCTGACCCGGGTCTGTCAGGGCCGTGGTTTGCGACTGAAGTTGAACAGCCCGGTCAGATCGCCGATCGCCGGCCGGTTCAAGGGCACGTATTGATCGCGCTTATCGTGCACAGGATTGGGCAGGTTGTCGCGGCTGCGAGCGCTGATCGGCGGCAACCCCCAGTTGTACTCGATAAACTTGGCGATTGAGGCGTGATCATAATAAGTGTGATCGACATGCCCCGCGCGCGCATAGGGTGAGATCGCCAGCAACGGAATGCGCGTGCCATCGCCAAAGAAATCGAGCGGCTGAACGTAGCCTGAGTCGTAATAACCCCCGCCCTCATCAAAGGTCACGAACACAACCGTGTGCAGCCACAGCTCCGGATTGGCGCGCAGCCGATCGATGACGCCGTGCACGAGTTCATCGAAGCCGGGTTCCATTGCAAAGCCCGGGTGTCCGGAAACACTTTCATAGGGAGCAATCACGGCAACAGCCGGAAAAGTATCGGTGCTTTTCACATCCACATAGAACTGCTGCAGATCCTGAAGCCTTGCGATGTCCGGGCCGGTCATGGTGGAAGTGAAATAGGTAAGCGTGTCGCACATGGCGCAGTATTCCCGGTCGGGGGTCTTGCCATCGTTGCGGCCACCGGAATACCACTTCCACGGTACACCTCCAGCGCTCATGGCATCGCCCAGGTTGCGCATGATTTGTGGCGGCAACAGCAAGGTCTCCACTCCAGGATTCTGCAGCGTGCCATCTGCCCGATACGCGGGATCCAGATTGTTGACCATATAGTAGTGACCGGGCTCGCAGTTGCCGTCACGGAAAACAGCGTACGGTAAGCTCGCAAGATATTCGCGGATGCCTGCAACCCCGGGCGCTGTCCGATCCGCGCAGGGCACCAGGGTGCCGCCCTCATAACCGTCCTCGGTATACCAGTTGTTGGTGCCGGGGCGCGGATCCGGGTTCTCGATCAGATTGGCAGGCGGCTTCGCTGCCACACCAGCGGCGGTATAAAAACCAACGTCTGCGGTGGCGAGCGCGAAGTAATTGACTGTCGTGCCACCCATCACCGGCTGGTGATAGTTGTCAGCGAGCGCATAGCGGTCGGCAAGTGAGCGCAGGTAAGCCGCATCGCCCCGCGCCATGTTGTAAAACCCCATGGCGATAGCGCCCTGGCGGGTGTGGTTGGGCGCGAACTTCTCCGCGCCATTGCTTGGACCCGATCCCACGGTTTCCGCCGTCCATACGAACAGATCTTTGCCGCCACCATTAATCTGTTGCCACATCTGAAAGAAGCGATGTGTCGGATTGCCGGTGTGGGCGCCGTAACCGACGTGCTGCGTGATGGGATAGGGTCCGTTCGGCAACCGCTCGGCAAAGCGGCCGTCCGGCACATCCTGGCGCTGCCCGAATGCGCTCGTGGCGAAGGGTTGCGGCAAAGAATCGTAGCGACCGGTCAGCTTTGGAGTCGGCGTGTAGAAGTCTTTGACTTCCGCCAGATGCTGCTCGGCGAGCACAAAATGGGGTCCAGGTGATCCATCCGCGCGGACGATACCGCGCGCGAGCAGGTTCCACACCGTTTCCCCCGCCTTCGGCTGGTAGGTTCCAAACACATTGTCAAAAGTGCGATTCTCACCCACGATCACGATCACGTGTTCAATGGGCGTGCGCGGCGCGGCCGCGTGAGCCGCAGCGGACAAAATGCCTGCCAGGGCAATAACAAGCGAGTAGCGCAATGACACAGACACCCCCCTACAGGCCAGGTGACAGTGCAGGCAATTGCATGCACCATGACGCGCTCCGATGTTAGCGTAAGTGAAGCAGGTACTGTGTCACAATTCCCACCGGTTCGAGCCCTGCTGTTTGACCTCGATGGAACACTGATTGACAGTGAGACCCAGACCGACGAGGCCATCGAGACCGTAGTCGCGCGCTACGGCTCGCCTGGCTTCAGACTTCCGAATTCGGACACCCGTGGCCGCACCTGGGCGCACGCGGCTGAGACCATCCTCAGACTTACTTGCCTGGAAGTATCAGCGGCGCAACTTGAAGCGCAGCTACTGGCGGAATGGAATATCGCCACCGCCAGGGTGAACCCGATTCCCGGTGCCCCAGCGGCCCTGCGCGCCGCGGCAGCCTGCGGATTGAAACTGGCGGTCGTCTCGTCGAGCCCGCGCTCGGTAATCGATTCCTTTGTGCGCAGGCTGCAGATTGAAGATTGCATCGCTGCGCAGGCCTGCGTCGGCGGTGACAACGTGCGGATTGGCAAGCCCGATCCGGAATGCTTTCTGCTCGCCGCACGCAGGCTGGGCGTGGAACCGGCGGAAGCACTGGTGTTCGAGGACAGTAGCGCCGGTTTACAAGCCGCCCGTTCGGCCGGCATGCGCGCCATGTTCATCACCTGCTGTGCGGCCGATTTCGACGGCAGCATGGCGCTCGCCACGGGGTCCTTCACCCACTACGAAAGGCTGCCCGCGGATTTCTGGGCCCAGCTCGCAGCCGGCAAACAGGAACTGGCCGGCAGATCGTTCACGTGAGCACAGCGGCAGCTGCGCAGCTGCGACGCTTCCGGGCGCAGCTGTTCACGGCGACCTGGCTGTCTTACTTCGGATTCTACGTTTGCCGCAAAGCCTATTCGGTGCTCAAGCGGCCGCTAAAAGATCTTCTTGGTCTCGACGATGTCCATGTGGCCTGGCCCTGGACCATCTTTCTCATCACCTACATGCTTGGCCAGTTCCTCGCCGCCTGGCTGGGTCGGCACATGGAAAGCCGACGCGTGCTGGCATACGGGATGCTGGTCGCAGCCGCCTCCAACATTGCGCTCGGCTGGCTGGTCGATGCGCATCACGCCAGCGCCTTCCTGTGGATATGCGTGACCATGGGCATACACGGCTTTGCGCAGGCCACGGGCTGGCCGCACAATGTCGCGCTGTTCGCCAACTGGACCCACCGCTCAGAGCGCGGCACGCTGTTCAGCCTCTGGGGCAGCTGCTACCAGGCGGGCGCCATCGTCGGCAAGGGGCTCGCGGCCTTCATGCTCGGCTGGCTCGGCATGGCCTGGTCGTATTACGGCGCGAGCATGCTGATGTTTGCGATTACTGCGCTCTTTATTTTCTGGGCGCGTGAACGACCGCAGTCAGTCGGTCTGTCGCTGCAGGACGACGCCGAGCCCGATGTGCCGCCCCCCGTGAGCGCGGCTCACGCGGCGGCAACCGGCAACAGTGCACTCGCCGAAGCGCCGCTGCCGAGCGGCTGGATCAGTTCGATCGTCGCCATGGGGCTCATCTACTTCGGCTTCAAGTTTCTGCGATACGCGCTGGATAGCTGGTCGGCACTTATACTCGGCGAGCAATTTGGCATGTCGACCTCGGTAGCCGGCTACTGGTCCGCCGCCTTCGACTGGATCGGCTTTCTCGGCGTCATTGCCGCCGGCGTGTGGTCGGATCGTCTGCCGGGCGCGCGTCGTACGCCGGTCATTTTCTGGATGACACTTGGCTGTCTGGCCTGCACCTCATTGATGTGGGTATTTGGCCTGTCATCCGTCGTGATCTTCATATTGCTGCTGAGCCTGATTGGCTTCAGCACCATGGGCCCCGATTCACTGCTCTCGGGCGCCTGCGCCATGGATGCCGGGAACCGCCGCCAGGCCGCGCTCGCGGCCGGTATCATCAACGGCCTTGGATCGATCGGTCCGATTGTGCAGGAGCCGGTGATCGGCTGGTTGAAACAGACCCACGGCGTCGACGCCGTGTTTCTGCTGTTGGTGGTCGTGGTGTTCCTGACTACCGTGGGCACCGGCCTGCTGGCGCGCTATGAGCGCGGGCGTTTATAGCAATCCAGACAACTCTTCATAAAGCCGCGCAGTCTCCTGGCCCGTGAGTACATGCACAATCCCGCTGCTGCTCACGGCGTAGCCGCGAGCAGCCACCGCACCGAGCTGTTCGTGATTGATCGCCGCAAGATCCGTTAGGCCTACCAGCAAACGTCCTGGCAGTGATTCAACATTGGCGACATTGGCTGCGCCGCCGAGCGCTGCGAGCAATGGGGCAGTCTGCAGGCGCACAGGCTGCTGCTCATCTGTAGGCGTTGGCGTTGGTGTTGGTGTCAGGACGTCACTGGCATTCAAAAATCTGCGAATTTCGCCGGCCACCTGATCAGCGATCGGGCCCAGCACTACCTGTACGGCATGCGCGGATGGCTGTACAACACCCATCGCGCCCAGCCGCGCGAGCTCGCCCTTGTTCACCTTTGCACCATCGGCCACCGACAGGCGCAGCCTGGTGGTACAGGCGTCCACGGCAGTCAGATTGTTGCGGCCACCCAGGGCGGCCACCAGTTGCGCTGCGCGTCCACCTGATGCTGGCGTTAAAGCAGCGGCACTCTGCGAGCCCGAAGCTGAGCTCTCGGGCATTTCGCGACCCGGAGTGGGCAGATTGAAGCGCACGATCCCATAACGAAACAGCGAGTAGTAGATCAGAAAATAACTTGCGCCAATGGGCAGCAACCACAGCGGCCTGGACGCCAATGAAAAGTTCAGGACGTAGTCGAACAGGCCGGCGGAAAAACTGAAACCCAGATGCACGCCCAGTGCATTCATGATGACCATGGCCAGCCCGGTGAGCAGTGCATGCACGGCGTAGAGCACCGGCGCCAGGAACATGAAGGTGAATTCGATCGGCTCCGTCACCCCAGTCAGAAATGAAGTCAACCCGATCGACAGCAGCAGCCCGCCCACCGCACGGCGCCGCTCGGGCCGTGCTGCCCGATACATGGCCAGACAGGCACCGGGCAGGCCGAACATCATGACCGGGAAGAAACCACTCATGAAGGCGCCGGCTGATGGGTCGCCGGCAAAGAAGCGCTTCAGATCACCCGTGACGCCATGGTAGTCACCGAGCAGAAACCAGGCGATGTTATTGAGGATGTGATGAAGCCCCGTCACGATCAGCACGCGATTGAGTGCACCGTACACAAACAAGCCAAATGGACCGGCGTTGACTACGGCGTGGCTGAGACTATCCATGCCGCGTGCCAGCAGCGGCCAGCCAAAACCAAACGCAGTCGCCACCATGACTCCAAAACAACCCGTGACGATCGGTACAAAGCGTCGGCCACCGAAGAAACTCAGGTAGCTGGGCAGCTTGATCTCACTGAAGCGGTTATAGGCGTAGCCCGCAATCAATCCGGATAGCACACCGACCGGCATGCTGAGTTTGGCAAGCTGCTGGCTGCGCCACGCCTTTGAGGCCAGATCGGCAGCGACTGAACCAAGGCCCGCGGTGACGAAGGCTGGAACAGTAAGCAGCACCTCAGCCCCATGCGTCGCCACCAGGAAGCCCACCAGGCTGGCAAGTCCTGCGGCACCGTGGTTTTCGCGGGCCAGGCCCACCGCAACACCGACGGCGAATACCAAGCCGAGATTCGAGAAAATGGCGTCGCCGGCCGCTGCGAGCACCGGAATATTGAGCAGGTCGGCCTGCCCCAGGCGCAACAGGAGCCCCGCCACGGGCAGCACGGCAATCGGCAACATCAGGGCACGCCCGAGACGCTGCAGCCCTTCCATAGTCCTGGGCATCGCTTTACTCCACTGCTGGCGCCGGCGCCTGCTCTTGTAACCAGAGCCGCACGCGGTCGCGCACCGCTGCTGCGCTTTGCAAACTCAGCGTCTCCTGCGCAAGCCGCACGCAAGCGCTCAATGTCAGCGTACGCACCAGGCTCTTGATGCGCGGAATCATGGCGGGCACGACCGAGAGTTCGCGCACACCGAGTCCTAGCAGTAGTGGTATGGCCTCCGGGTCGGAGGCCAGTCCGCCGCAAACGCCCACCTCAATCTGGCGCGCGCTGCCGGCCTGGGCCGCGAGCTCGATGAGCCTGAGCACTGCCGGATGCAGTCCGTCCAGCCGCGCTGCCAGGGTCGAGTGCAAGCGATCCATTGCCAAAGTATATTGCGCGAGATCGTTGCTCCCGATCGAGAAGAACTCGACCTCCCTCGCCAGTTGGTCGGCCAGCAAAGCCGCAGCGGGCGTTTCAATCATGATTCCCAATGCCGGCACCGAGCTGCCAAACTCGCGCGCGATGACCTGCAGTTGCCTGCGCACCTCGAGCACTTCGTTCAGGTCCGTGACCATGGGCAACAACACCCGCACCTGACCCGGCGGTTTGACGCGGACCATGGCGCGCAGTTGCCTGGCGAGCAACTTCGGATGCGCCTGCCCGGTGCGCACGCCACGCAATCCGAGCGCCGGGTTTTCCTCCCGTGGCATGGGCAGGTAAGCAATTGGCTTATCGCCTCCCGCATCCAGCGTCCGTATCGTCAGCGGTCGGCCTGCCAGGCTGTGTGCGATGCTCTGGTACACATCGAGCTGCTCCTCCAGATCCGGCTCGCGCTCTCGATCGAGAAACAGGAATTCGGTGCGCAACAAGCCACAACCCTCCGCGCCACGACTTACGGCGGGTTGCGCCTCCGCTGCCGAACCCAGATTGCAGTAGACGTGTATTAACGTGCCATCAACGGTCTTGGCCGGCAGCTGCGCCGCTGCGTCATCGACCACCCGGGTATGCACACGCGTCGCGAGTAATTCATGAATACGGGTAAGTTCCACCACCGGCGGATCAACCAGCAGGAAACCAGATTCCGCATCAAGCACCAGAGCGGTGCCTGACTTGATCGCCAGCACCGACGCGCCGGCAGCGACCAGCATCGGCACACCCATCGCCGCGGCCAGAATGGCCACGTGTGAAGTGGCGCCACCTTCTGCCATGCACAGCCCGCTCAAGCGGCTCGCGTCCAGCGACAAGAGCTGCGAAGGCAGCAATTCATTCGCGAGTACGATGGCGTTTTCAGGCAGTGCTGCGCTCCCAGGCGCACCGCCCGCGAGCGTCACTAGCACCTGCCGCTCGATGTCGAGCAAGTCCGCGCGTCGCTCATGCATGCGCGGATCGTTCAGTTGCGATAGCGTTGCGGCCGCCTCGCGTAACGTCTGCCGCCAGGCGGAGCCTGCGCTCGCACCGTCAGCCAACAGCGCCTGCGCCTGACGCTGTAGCTGGGGATCGGCAAGTAAGGCCAGATGTGCCTCGAGTACGCCCTGTCGTACACCGGCGCTCGCTGCGGTGCCCGCCATGCCCAGCCCACGCAAATGCGCCGTGACGGTCTCGATCGCAGCGCGCAACCGGCTGCGCTCCGCTTGCGCATCACCGCCCGCCTCACCGGCCTCAGGCTCGGCAACCAGCAGCAGAACGGCGCAGCCCACGGCCAGGCCGCGAGCGCCGATGGCGCCGGACAGCTTGCTACCGGGCGCGGGCGCCAAGAGCCTGGGCTCCAAGGCCTGTTGTAGTGTCGTCGATTGCGCCGCTGACACTGACCGAGCGCCAATATCCACCGCCTCGAGCACTCTTGATAAGGCATCGAGCGCCGCGACGGCGTCCTTGCCACTGGCCTCCGCTTCGACTATTTCGCCGCGCTCCACGCCGAGCGCCATCAGGGCCACCGTGCTGCGCGCGTCGCCGTGTCGGCCACGGGCACGAAGTACCAGCTGCACTTCGAAGGCGCCAATAGATGCCGCGACCCGCGCCGCCGGCCTGGCGTGCAGGCCGTGATCGAAGGGCACACGAAAGTGCCGGTGTAAGGCCACATCTGCGAGAGCGCGGGCCGTGCCGGTCGCGCCGGCAGGCACGGCAATCGCCAACAGGAAATCGCCAACCGCCACGCGCCTTCTGGTCTGGCGCCGCACGATGCGGCTTGCCGTTGGGTTCGCCAGCAGTATTGGTGTTATGGCGCTGGGCGCCGCGCGCACGATCGCATCGAGATCAAACTTGAGCAACGCCTGACCACTGTGCACACTTTGGCCGTCGCGTACCAACAGCGTAAAACCCGCTCCGGCAAGTTTCACGGTATCGATGCCCACATGCATCAGGATATCGCCGCCCCGTGCCCGCAGCGTCAAGGCATGGGTGCCGCCACCCGGCAGCGCGATCACCCCATCGCAGGGCGCGTGCAGTGAATCCCCGGTCGGGTCGATGGCCACGCCATCGCCAGCCATAGCCCCCGCGAACACCGGGTCGGGCACTTCGCCAAGCGGCAATACCCAGCCGGCCAGCGGTGCGTACAGCTCGAGTGTCTGCTCACTGGTGATGACGTTGGCCATAATGGCTTCAGAGCTTAATGTAAATTCGTCGCCGATCCATAGCGTATGCGACCAGCCAGCAGCACATCATGTAGGTCAGCGCATAAAGCAGTGCGCCGTTCTTTACGCCCGCTAAGGGCTGGAACACATGCGAATACAGCCATACGAACAAGCTCTGATTGCCGATCGGGGTAAGCACCATAACCGTGTTACCCACTTCACTGAGCAGATAAATAAAGAGCGTATTTTTCCCCAACACTTCGAAAATCCAGGACCAGCCGCCGCTGCTGCGCAGCTCGACCAGCACGACGAGCAGCGCCAGCACGCAAAGATCGATACCCGTGGCGCATAGCACATAAGAACTGGTCCACAATTTCTTGTTGATCGGAAGCACGCTGTTCCAGGCCAATGCCGCGATCACGCATAGTCCGCCGACCAGCAGCAATCTGACAACGCCATGGTAATTGCGCCCCCGCTCGCGCACGTACCGCGCCGCCAGGAAACCTGCCAGCACATTGACGATAGCCGGCAGTGTGCCAAGGATTCCTTCCGGATCAAAGGCCACACCCTCACCGTGATACAGGTGTGCCTCGCCGAGCAACGCCAGGTCCACCTTAAGTGCGGCATTGCCGGCCAGCGTGTAGTCGCCGAAGTAATACAGCAGTGCCCAGTAACCCAGCAGCGCGGCAATACCAAAGGTTGCCGCGGCCCGCCTCCCGCCATAGTGCACTATCAGCGCCGCACCGGCGTACGCCAACGCGATACGCTGCAGCACTCCGAAAATGCGGGTGTGGCTGATGGGTCGCAGCGCGAGATGGCCCGCCTGATCCATCGTAAAAAACGGAAACCAATACAACAGATAGCCGCAAAGGAAAATGAGGCCGGCGCGCGTTAGCACTTTGTTCAGCACCGCGGCGTCACCCCGTTGCTGGTATTTCGCCAGGGCATAACTCAGCGAAGCGCCTACCGCAAACAGGAAGGTCGGAAACACCAGGTCTGTTAGCGTCAGTCCATGCCAGCTCGCATGCAGGAGCTGCCCGTACGAGGCTTCGTCGCTGACCGACATGTTGACGACGATCATCAGAGCGAGAGTCAAGCCGCGCAGTACGTCGACCGACAGCGAGCGCTCCTGAAGTGTCATACCTTTTACCCCAGGTTCCCAGCCGCCATTGTGACGGCTGGGAGCCCGGCATGACTAGCGTCTGTAGTTCACGCCCAGCAGCAGCAGCCTGCCGTACGTGTTGTAGGTTTCGGGCGCATCGAAGGTGCCACCGTACCCTCCGATCTGGCGCGTGCGATACGGTGCGTCCGTCAGGTTGTCGATCTGCAGGAGCACCGACAGCCCCTTGGCCGCGCCACGCTGAATTTCGTAACTGGCCTGAAAGTCGACAATGCTCTCCGAGCGGATCTCGGTCGCTATGCGATCACCGTGCGGCCCGAGCGACTCGGCCCGGAATGGCGAGCGGTAACGCCGGCTGACGCGCGTCGAGAAACCCGCCCTCTCATAATAGAAGGTCAGATTGCCGACTTGATGGGAAAGGCCCGGAATCTGGATGCCGGTGATATCGGGGCCATAGGGCTGGATGTCGCTGGAAGTCAGCGAGTAGCTGCCCATCAGCCCGAACCCGTCGAGCGCGGACCACAGCAGTTCACCGTCCAGGGCGACACTGAATTCCGTCCCGGAGATCTTGCCGCCCTTGCCATTGATCGGATAGTTGATCAAGCCCAGGTTTCCTTGCGGTGTGTCAGCCGGAATGCCCCCCGGATTCGGATAACCCGTGAAATCAAATTGCTCAGTCACACTGTAGATGTAGCTCTTCAGATTCTTGCGGAACGCCGCAGCGGCCATATAGCTGCGCTTGCCAAAGTACTTCTCGACCGACAGATCCAGCGCATCGGCCAGCCAGGGGCGGAGTTTCGGGTTGCCGGCGGTGCCGCTCCAGATATGGTCCAGCCCCACTCCGGCATCCGTACCAGCCTTCAGATCATCCATGCGCGCCCTCGCCATCGTGCGCGAGGCGCCAACGCGCAGGTGCAGGTCGCGACTGAGTTTGCTCAGATCGAAGTTCAGATTGAGGCTGGGCAGCACGTCTGAGTACGTAGCGCCGCCCGCAAGACTGACGTCGCGGCTCGTGAAGACGATACCCGTAGAACCCTGCTCGGTATGCACCAGCTGCACGCCGACACTGCCCCGCACCGGTACCGAGCCCATATGCATATCAGTATTCAGCTTGGCAAAAGCCGTCGTCACCTTTTCGGTAATTGTGTAATTGCGCTTCCAGTCCGCGTTCTGAACCGTATCGACGATCGGCGGATCAAAATAACGCCCCAGGGCGCCATTGATATCGTAGGCGATCACGCCAGGGATCCCCGCCCAGGCGAGACTGGTCGGGGAGCGCAGCAGGTCGGCGTCGACGTGTACCGTGGCGCCGCCGTTCTTCAGGAAGAACTGGAAGTCGTTGTCGGACCGGGTCTTTTCGTGATCGGAGTAGATCAGGCCGGTCTCCAGTTCGTTCAGCCAACCTGCCAGTTTGCGCTTGCCGGATAACCGTAGAGTGCTGAGCTTATCGTCCACCGTTGGCCGGCGCATGAAGCCGTCCTGTCCCCAGCCACCCCAGGCCGCCGGATCCGAAAGCACGATGATCGACGCGTCCGCGTAGTTCATGCCGGGAGTGAAGCTTGGTAGTTGTGTGCCGATCGGCGCGCTGAAGCCGAAGTTGTTGTCGACGATGCCATCATTGGTGTTGCCGAGGCCCGCGTACATCTCAAAGGTCTGCTCGCGGCGCTTGACCGTCGAATAGCTGAGATCGCTTTCCAGCGTCCATTGGTTGAGCGACAGGGCATTGTTCCAACCCACATTCATGAGCTTGTCGGTGCGGGCGTTCTGGTTGCTCTGCTCCACGGGCTGCAGTCCCGTGAGCGTACCACCCACCAGCACTCGCTGGCCGTTACGCTGATCGGCCTGGATGAGCGGGTTTAAGACTCCCGAGCCATCGCCCCAGCCAGGCGCCGAGCTCCACAGCAGCCCGCGGGACGTCGTGTCAACGTCGTATTTCGAGTAGTACAGGTCAATTGCTGACCGCCATGATTCAGTCGCTTGGAAGTCGAGCACCGCCATGGCGGCATCGCGCACCTGCTTCGCCGAAGTGGCCTGGACCTCGGAACCGAACATCATCAGCACATCGTCATCGGGGGGCGGCAGCATGCCCGTGGCCCAACCCCAGGCGGCAAAATGCCGCTCCTGCTCCGGCGAATCCAGGTGCGCAAAGTTGATGGCAAAGCCAACCTTGCCATCCGCAAACCGGTCGATATAGCTGACGCTGAAACGATTACCCATCCCGGAAACTTCATTGTTCAATGCACCATTGGAGTTTTTCTCGTAGCGCCCGTTGACGACCAGCACGCGCTTTTTCTCGTCGAGCGGTCGCAGGGTTCTCAGGTCGACGGTACCCGACAGGCCCTGTACGCCGAGCGCGGCATCCGGCGTCTTGTACACCGTGACCGCGCTGATCAGCTCTGATGGGTACTGGTCATACTCGATGCCGCGGTTGTTGCCGACGCTCAGGAGCTCACGGCCGTTCATCAGCGTCACGGAGAAGTCGGGCGCGAGGCCGCGCACTGAAATCTCCGAGGCGCGCCCGTTGACGCGCTGCGCGGCCAGGCCTGGCAGGCGCGCGATGGACTCGGCAATGCTCTGATCCGGGAGCTTGCCAATGTCCTCAGCAGTAACAGATTCGACGATAGAGTCGGACATGCGTTTGGTTTCGATCGAGCTCTCGATGCTGTGGCGCAACCCGGTAACGATCACTTCCTCGATGTCATTCGCCTGGTCTGCGTAAGCGGCGCCGGCTTGCAGCAGGATCGCCGACACAGCGGCGGATATTGGGCAAATTGCAGCCAGGGTACGAACTGGTTTGCGCACGGAGTGAAACTTATTCTTGGCCTTGCTCACTTTATCTCTCCCCTCTAGTAGCTCAGTGAATCTCAATGCGTGAAGGACGGCTGTGCCGACCACTGTGATCGAATGCGGAAACCTGAACTGCGCCCATTGACCTGATCGGCCCAGCCACCAAAGGGCTCAGTACGGTGGGTTCGTAACCATCAACGCTGTAGCGCAGCGCGAAACCTGGCAACTGCTCATTCACCATCACTGCACCATCGATAATCGCCAGGCCGGGCGGCGGGATGCGATAACGGATGGCGGGTTCGCCAGCGTCGAGTGCCGGCAGCACCTGCTGGCCAAGCTGGTTCACGAACTGCGACCAGGCGGCAGCGTGCAATGTGGCGGCCTGCGAGCGATCTGTCGCCAGCGCCCAGGACGGTTCTGGCGCCCAGGCACGCTCGGCGAGTGCCAGCAGGCGTGGCATCAACATGTACTCGAGGCGCGCCGGATCGCGGACTGTCTCGGTGAACAGCGTGCCTTCAATGCCGCGAATGTGCTGCTTACCTGCCTCCGTGAGGCGCTCTTTGCCAGGCGCAGGCGTGGCATCGTCGACGCTCAGGCGAATGTCGTTATAAGGATCAAAATCAAACACCCGGTCGAGATCGGCGTAGCCGGCCCAGTTCTGGCCGGGCTCTTCCGGACTCGGGTAATGAACCATGTCGAAATACAGCCGCGTCGCAGGCGTCAGCACCGTGTCGTAGCCGGCGTTGGCAAGCTGATTGGCCAGGTCTTCGGCCCCCTCAATATTGCGCCAGACATAGAGCGTGAAGCCGTGGTCTTTGAAGGTCGGGTTCGGCGCCAACTGGCCCGCGCCCTGCTGCATGACGCGCGACGCGCCCAGCTCTTCCCATCCTGCAGCCAAGAGCCTATGTCGCTTCAGAATGGCATCGACGCGCGCATAAAAATAATTCCAGAGACCTGCCTTGTCGGCAATGTTTTCGTGCCGCATCAGCGCCTGACAGGCGGGCGATCGATCCCAGGAACCGTCCGGCAGTTCATCGCCGCCGACGTGAAGCGTATGCAACGGCACTCCCGCCTCACGATGCAGAGCCACGATCTGTGCGACGACCTGCTCGATGAAAGTATAGGTCGACGGCAGTGCCGGATTCATCACGTTGTCACTGTAGAGCTGCGCCGACAGGTAGGCGGATTGATCCTCCGGGTCGGCCAGTTGAAAGCGCCCGGCGGTCGCCAAGCCGGCGGCGGCTAGGCGGTGCGCACGACTCTTCATCGCCACCACGGCCGCCCGCGCGTGCCCCGGCATCTCAAATTCCGGAATCACTTCGATATGCCGGGCTGCGGCGTAACGGAGAATCTCAAGGTACTCTGCGCGATTGTAGTAACCGCTGCCATAGGCATCCGCGGCCTCAGGTCCGGAGCCGTAGGCGGGAGGCAATTCTCGCCAGGGGTCAGATGAATGACCGCGTCGCGCCCCGACTGCCGTCAATTCCGGCAGGCCGGAAATTTCCAGGCGCCAACCTTCGTCATCGCACAAATGCAGGTGCAGCACATTAAGTTTGAAGCGTGCCATCAGATCGAGCAGTCGCAGCACGGTCGACTTAGACTGAAAATTTCGGGCGACATCCAGCATGAAGCCGCGATACGGAAAACGCGGGGTGTCACTGATCGACAGCGCCGGCAGGTCCACCGTGTAGCTCGCCAACCTGCGTGGCGGCAGCAGCACGCTCAGTGAAGCGAGACCCCGCGCCACGCCCGCTGCCGAGTTACCCGTGATCTGAACTCCAGCGAACGGATCGATAGTCAGCTGGTAAGCCTCTGGAGAATCCAGATTCGACAACCGCGCAATCGCCAGGCGCAGAGCCGGTCTGGCCGCGTTTGTAGGCGCTGTCGGCAGCAAATGCGCGAGTAGTGCGCGTGCCATAGTGGCTTCCGCACGCAACGCCACCGACGCAGTGATAACCGGTCGTGTCGACCAATGCAAGGTTCCTTCGTGCCGCGCAAAATCACGCGGCGTCGGAAACACCGGTGGCAGGGACTGTGCAGACAGCGCACCGATTGCGGCATTGCGCGCATAGACATCCTGCGGCGTCACCACGTCGGCACTGACGGGTGGTGTCGCTACATGGTACGCGGCCAGTGCACGCCCAGCATTCGGCTGATCGTCGAAGACCAGGAAAGGGCCGGTCGGCGCTTTAGTCTCATTGACCAGCACTTCAGGATGAATAATGTGAATCTGCAGCGTCCCGCCCGCTGCTACGCCCGTGGAACCCGCTCCGGGTCTCACTCGAAACAAGGCGCCAACCACACGTTCGAGTGTGAACCCGCCTGCCAGTGAACCAATTTCGACACCAGCCAGACAATTGAAATAGAGCGCCCAGCCACGCGCTGGCAGCGGTGTCTGGCCGGTCGGTCTTAATGTCAGTACGGCACGCGTGCGCTCATTGCTCTTCCGGTCGTCGCCTGCATCCTGTTCTACAGCCCAACTCAGACGTAACGGCAACACTGCTCTGGTGGCCGCCCGCGCCGACAAGGCATTCATCGCGCACAGCGACACGGCACAGGTCATTGCCCATGACCATTGACTGCTCGCTGCGCTCCACCGAGCGGTGTGACGTGCACGATTCACCAAGAGTTCGCCACCTGTGTTTCCAATGGGGCAAGACCAGTTACATGCCACTCTAATACCACTTATAGATTAATTCAACAACTACCCGCAGCTGGTCAACAGTACGTGCCACTGTTTTTAGCAAATTACCCGGAAAACTGACTTGTTTCTCGGACTTGTAACTGGTATCTCTTTGGTATTAAATGCTGGGGCCAGCAATTGAATATTGGATATCGATATATGACATCCCTCGCCAAGACCGTGGGGCCGCTTGATGGGCGAAGCAGCATGCCGCTCTACCTGCAGCTGCACAGGGTGCTAAAGGCCGCGATCGACAGCCGAATTCTTGCGCCCGATGACGCCCTGCCGGCCGAGCGTGACCTGGCCACGGACTTTGATGTCTCACGGATCACGGTGCGCAAGGCACTCGACGCTCTGGTCGGTGAGGGTTTGCTGATGAGGCGCCAGGGGTCCGGGAACTTCGTTTCGGCCCGGGTCGAAAAGAATTTTGCGATGCTGACCTCGTTCTCCGAGGACATGCGGGCCCGCGGTCGCACGCCGCGTAGTGTGTGGCTCAAGCGCTCGGAAGGCACCGTCTCGCCTGAAGAGGCATTGGCGCTGCGACTTAGCCCCGGCACTCCGGTGTATCGCTTCCATCGTCTCCGCTACGCGGACGAAGCGCCGATGGCGATCGAAGTCGCCACACTCGTGGCGACGGCACTGCCCTCGTTGGAGTCGGTCAGCGAATCGCTTTATGAGGCGCTGGAGCGCAGCGGCCAGCGACCAGTAAGCGCATTGCAGCGCTTGCGCGCCGTGTTACTCACGGCCGAGCAGGCGAAACTGCTCAAGGCCAGGGAAGGCGACGCCGGATTGCTGGTCGAACGCCTGGGTTCACTGCGTGACGGTCGTGCGGTCGAGTTCTCGCAGTCCTACTACCGCGGCGACGTCTATGATTTCGTGGCAGAACTGAGCGCGGCGACTTGAGTCGGATGCACGATGAGGCCGCCGAGTCGCCCGCAGTGGTCGCCCGGCAGCTGAACGCTAACGCCCAGCTTATTTCTGACCTGGGTGCGCAGCTGCGCCGTCGGCCGCCACGAGCGGTCGTCACCTGCGCCCGCGGCAGCTCGGATCACGCGGCTACTTATGCAAAATACCTGATCGAGACGCGTGCGCGCGTGCTGACCTCCTCGGCTGCGCCTTCGGTGAGTTCTGTGTACGGCATTGAGCAGGATCTGAGCGACTGCCTGTTTATTGCTATTTCGCAGTCCGGTCGCAGCCCGGATTTGCTGGCCTCGGTAGCCGCCGCAAAGCGCAGCGGCGCAACCATCGTGGCATTGTGCAATGTGCCGAATGCGCCACTGTGCGCAGTGGCTGATCACGCTATCCCGTTGTGGGCCGGCGCGGAACTCAGCATCGCCGCGACCAAGTCTTACATCGCCACTCTTACGGCACTTGCACACCTGACAGCTGAATGGACTGAGGACACCCAGTTACTCGCCGCCACGCGCGCGCTGCCTGCGGCTCTGGCGGCCGCCTGGGAATTGGACTGGCGGGCGGCGCTACCTGCGTTGCGCACAGTTGAGCATCTGTATGTGATTGGCCGCGGCCTTGGTCTGGGCGCAGCGCAGGAAACGGCGCTCAAGTGCAAAGAGACCTGCGGTTTGCATGCCGAGGCCTACAGCGGCGCCGAAGTGCGCCATGGTCCTTTTGCGTTGCTGGGGCCGGGCTTTCCGGCACTTATTCTGGCGCAAGATGACGCAGCGCGTCCCGGCCTCGAACTGCTGGGCAACGAACTCGCTGCCCGGGGTGTCACGGTTCTGATGGCCGGTGCGCACGCGCCCGGAGTCACGCAGTTGCCAACCCTGCCCGGTTCTGCGGTTCTTGCACCCATACTTCTGGCGCCCAGTGTTTACCGGCTGCTGGCGGCACTGGCCGTCGAGCGCGGCCATGACCCGGATCGGCCACCTCACCTGCGCAAGGTTACCGAGACTGTCTGATGCCACACGCTCTTACCAATGGACTGATATTTTCGCGGCGCGGCTTTATCACCGGTCACGCATTACTCGTCGAGGGCGCACTCATCGCAGCGCTGGTCCCGGAGCATGACGACCGCCTGCATCTTGCGACGCGCATTGATCTGGCCGGCAAGATGTTGCTGCCCGGGTTCATCGATACGCAGGTCAATGGAGGTGGCGGCGTACTATTCAATGATGAACCGACAGTGGCGGGCATAAGCGCCATCGGCCGGGCTCATGCTCGGTTTGGCACCACGGGTTTCCTGCCAACTTTAATCAGCGACGATGCCGCCATCCTCAGCAAGGCGATCAGCGCTGTTGATGCAGCAATCGCTGCGGGCGTACCTGGTGTACTTGGCATTCATATCGAAGGACCCTACCTGAACGAAGCGCGCAAGGGCGTGCATGACGCCAGGCGCCTGCGGGCACTGGATAGCAGTGCCCTCGCCCTACTGACTTCACTTGAACATGGCGTCACCGTGGTCACTTTGGCGCCAGAGCTCACCAGTGGCGATATGCTCGAGAGCCTGAGCGCTGCCGGCGTCATCGTCATGGCCGGCCACACCAATGCGACTTTTGATGACATCGCGGCTGCCAGACTTCACGGACTCAAAGGCTACACCCATTTGTTCAACGCGATGTCACCGCTAGGCGCGCGCGAGCCGGGCGTGGTCGGAGCAGCCCTGAGTGACGATGACACCTATTGCGGCATTATCGTCGATGGCAAGCATGTCGATCCGCGCTCGCTGAAAATCGCGCTGCGGGCGAAGGCTCATAATCGATTCATGCTGGTCACGGATGCGATGCCGGTGGTGGGAACCAGCGCGCGCAGCTTCCAGCTGCAGGGGCGCACGATCCTGGTTGAGAATGACTACTGCGTCGATGAGCAAGGCACGCTGGCCGGCACGGCGCTCGACATGAGTAGCGCTCTGCGCAACTCGATGGCGATGCTTGAGCTGTCGGCTGTGGAAGCAATAGCCATGGCGAGCGAATACCCGGCAACCTTTCTCGGTCTCGGCGCGAGCCACGGGCGCCTTGAGCCTGGCATGCGCGCTGACATGGTGATCGCTGATGGCTCTTTTAATATAGTAGATACCTGGATTGGCGGGCGCAGCTGCGCTGAGCTTTGAACAGAGGCAAGTCATGACTTCAGCACGTGATTTTTCTGGTATCTGCACAGTTCTGCTCGTCATCGGTGGCGCTGTCTCCCCGCTACCAGGGAATGCGGCCGACGCCCCCCTGCCCGCAGTGCAAATCGGCGTGTCCGCCGACCCTTGCGCTGGTGTACCGATCGAACCTACAGCGGCGCACAAGCTGACGCCCGACCCGTATGGCAGTTGGATGCACGAATGGCTCGGCCTCGACTGGGGCCAGATGTGCCGTTACCAGCACGATAACGCCGCGCTGCCAGCGACCTCGAAGCGACGAGTCGTGTTCCTGGGTGATTCCATCACCGCAGGCTGGAAATCGCTCGATCCCGGGTTTTTCGGCGATGACACGCTCGACCGGGGCATCAGCGGCCAGACTACTGCACAGATGCTGGTGCGCTTTCGCGCCGACGTACTCGAACTGCATCCGGCATTAGTACACATCATGGCCGGAACCAACGATGTCGCCGGCAATACCGGCCCGACCTCGTTGGCCACCATCCAGGGCAACATCGCCACCATGGTCGAGCTGGCGCATGCGCATGGCATAGGCGTGGTGCTCGCCTCGATTCCACCGGCGGCGCGCTTCTGGTGGTACCCGTCGCTGCAACCTGCAGCGACTATAGTTGCTTTGAATAACTGGCTGCGCGGCTATGCTGCGCGCGAACATCTCGTTTACGTCGATTACCACAGCGCGCTGGCGGACGCCGTCGGTGGCCTTAAGGTCACTCTGGCCGATGATGGCGTGCACCCGAATGCGGCCGGCTACGCCGTAATGCGCCCGCTGGCCGAGCGCGCCATTGCTGCAGGCCTGCGCGCGCAGCGCAGCGCTCGCGCCCGCTAGCGGGGCAACGCTAGCGCTCGTTGGCGGCGCAATTGGCGGCGATGTAATCCCTGTGCGCCGGCATGACGGCGACGCACTTGGTAATTACCGCTTCGATGTCCTGCAAGTAACGCGCTACCTCGGCAACCGGTTGCTGATCGGCCAAGGGGTCGTAATCCTCCGGCACAATGCCTTGTCCTAGCATGACCTGCAGCCAACTCTCCTCCGCAAACAACTCCTCGTTCTCACGGAATATGCGCCCGTGGCTGCGGAACAGATCGATTTTTTCCTGCAGCGTGACGGGTATCGACATATTGCGACAGTAGTCCCAGAAGGGCGTATCGCTCCGCTCGGTCGACTTGTAGTGAAGAATCAGAAAGTCACGGATGCGCTCGTACTCAAAATCGGCACGACGATTGTACTCCTCGACGTCGACTGGGTTGAAACTGCGCGTCGGAAACAACCTGGCCAGGCGTACCAGCGCCGTCTGGATGAGGTGGATGCTGGTGGATTCAAGCGGCTCGAGAAAACCGCTGGCCAATCCTATGGCAACGCAGTTGCGGATCCACATGCGCCGACGCTTGCCGGCCGTATAGCGAATGTACCGCGGACTGCCGATTGGCCTGGTATCCAGGTTGCTCAGCAACTCCGCCGTGGCCGCGTCGTCATCAAGCCAGGCCGAGGCGTATACCAGACCGTTGCCGGTGCGATGCTGGAGAGGAATGCGCCACTGCCAGCCAGCCTGGCGCGCGGTTGATCGGGTATAGGGCAGCAGCACGCCATCGGACTCGCTGGGCGCGGCGATGGCGCGATCACAAGGCAACCAGTGGCTCCAGTTCTCGAAACCACTGTGTAGCGTCTGCTCGATCAGCAGGCCACGCATTCCCGTGCAGTCAAGAAACAGATCACCTGTCACCCGCTCGCCACTTGCCAGCACCACCGCGTCTATGAAACCGTCGGGCTCGCGCAGCTGGGTGTCGACAATCTTCCCCTCGGTACGCACGACACCGCGTGCCTCGGCATAGCCGCGCAGAAAGCGTGCGTACAGGCTGGCGTCAAAATGAAAGGCATTGGCAATATCCGCCAGCGGCGACTTCTTCATGGTTGGTACGCTACGCATGAACTTACCCTGGCGCGGGGCCACGGTGTTGATCGAGTAGCTGCCAATCGGTGGCACGGCATTCAGCCCGCGCATTTTCAGCCAGTACTGATAGCACTTTACTGCGCCCAGGTCCTGGCCAATCTTCCCAAAGCCATGAATGTACGATTCTCCGATGCGGCGCCAATCGACGAATTCGATGCCAAGCTTGAAGGTGCCCTGGGTGCGACGAATGAAATCGTTCTCGTCAAGCTCAAGAGCGGAATTGAATAACTTGATGGCGGGAATCGTGGCCTCGCCGACGCCGATCGTGGCAATCTCATCCGATTCGATCAGGCGTATGCGCGTATCCAACGGTAGCATTTTTGCCAGAAAGGCGGCACTCATCCAGCCCGCCGTGCCGCCACCGGCAATTACGATGTTCTGGATACGATTGTCAGTCATAGGTGATCACCAGTTGCCGCGGCGCTATCAGCCAAAGCTCGCTGCGCCGAAACTCAGCACAATCACAAAGGACAGCGCTGCCCGGACGATTTTCAACTGGACCTCTCCAATATCTCAGCTGCTCGACACTGACCCATTTCAGGACCCCGCCACCCACACTCGCGCATTGCGAAACAACCGCATCCAGCCGCTATCCGCGCCGGCCTGCGGTGGATACCAGGAATTCTGCACCGTGCGATAAACCCGCTCGGGGTGCGGCATCATGATGGTGACGCGCCCGTCGGGCGTGGTCAGCGCGGCGATGCCGGCGGGCGTACCGTTGGGGTTGGCCGGATATTGCCTCGCCGCATTGCCACGGGCGTCGCTGTGACGGAAGGCGATCAGGCGCTGCTGGACACAGTACTGCTGATCAGCATCATCGGCAAAGACCGCCCGCCCCTCGCCATGCGCCACCGCCACCGGCAGCAATGAACCTTTCATGCCAGCCAGCAACACCGAAGGCGAATCGAGTATTTCCACCAGACTCAGCCGCGACTCAAACTGCTCACTACGATTGCGCAGGAATCGTGGCCAGTGTTCGGCGCCTGGAATGAGCTCACGCAGCAGCGCCAGCATCTGACAGCCGTTGCACACGCCGAGCATGAAGCGATCGCTGCGCGCGAAGAACTCAGCGAAGGCAGTGCGCACAGGCTGGTGGGACAAAATCGACTGCGCCCAGCCGCCGCCGGCACCGAGCACATCGCCGTAAGAGAAGCCGCCGCAGGCCACCAGACCATGAAATGGCGCCAGTGTGCGCGCGCCACTGAGCAGATCACTCATATGCACATCGTGTGGCTCGAAGCCGGCGCGTTCCAGCGCTGCCGCCATCTCGACCTGACTGTTAACGCCCTGTTCTCTGAGCACCGCGATGGCCGGCCGCACCCCGCTGGCGATATAGGGCGCGGCCACGTCCTCTTGTGGATCAAATTCCAGTTGCCAGCGCAGACCGGGTGCGGCGGCATCGAGCGCCGCGGCATGCTCTTCGTCGGCGCACTCCGGATCATCGCGCAACCGGCGCATCTGCCAGGAAGTCTCCGACCAGGCGCGGCGCAGCTCCGTCCAGGGTTCATCCAGGACTGCCTCACCCACAGCGATGCGCAGACGCATATCGGTGATGGGTCTGCCAATGACGCGGCTGCAGTCCTGGAGCTGCTGCGCGATCAACTCCTGCCACACTTCGTGCAGGCGTGCTGTTGCCACCTGCAGCACTAAGCCGCATTCCTCGCTGAACAGTTGCGCATGGGCAGGGCCACGCACCGGGTCCAGTGAAATTTCCAGGCCGCAATGACTGGCAAAAGCCATCTCGGCCAGGGTGATGGCGAGTCCGCCATCGGAGCGATCGTGATAGGCGAGCAGCAGATCGCGGGCGCGCAGCGCGTTCACGGCTGCGGCACAGCGACGCAGCAGCTGCGGGTTGTTCATGTCAGCGCCCGCCCCACCCTGCAGGCTGTACACCTGGGCCAGCGCCGAGGCACCCAGGTGATTGCGACCCTCGCCCAGATCAATGAGCAGCAGGGTAGTCGGACCCTGATCGAGTTGCAGCAATGGCGTAAGCGTGCGCCGCACATCAAGCACCGGGGCAAACGCTGAAATAATCAGCGACAGTGGCGCGACCACGGAATGCGGCTCGCCACCTGCCTGCCAGCTGGTTTTCATCGACAGCGAGTCTTTGCCGACCGGAATGGCCAAGCCCAGCGCCGGACAGAATTCTTCACCCACCGCACGCACCGCGGCATAGAGCGCGGCATCCTCTCCCGGCTCGCCGCAGGCTGCCATCCAGTTGGCGGACAGGCGGATCTGGCTCAAATCGCTGATGTCGGCCGCGAGCATGTTGGTCACGGCTTCCGCCACTGCGAGCCGCGCGGCTGCGGCAGCATCGAGCAGCGCCACCGGCGTGCGCTCACCAATCGCCATGGCTTCGCCGGCAAAATTTGTGTAATCAGCAATCGTTACCGCCACATCGGCTACCGGCACCTGCCAGGGCCCGACAAACTGATCACGACTGATCTGACCGCCAACGCTGCGATCGCCGATGGTAATCAGAAAGGTCTTGTCTGCCACAGCCGGGAGCCGCAGCACCCGATAGAGCGCCTCGCGCAGATTGACTTCCTTAAGTTCGCGCGCCAGCTCGAGATTCTCTGGCACGACACTACGCGCATCACGACGCATGCGCGGTGGCTTGCCCAGCAGTGCCGCGATGGGCAGGTGCACCGGCTCGTTGGCCAGCAAGCTGTCGGTCACGATCAGCTCGCCGTCATCGGTAATCGTGCCGATGCGCGCAAACGGGCAGCGCTCACGTTGCGCCAGGGCAGCAAACTGCGCCAGTGCCGCAGGCCTGATTGCCAGCACATAGCGTTCCTGCGCTTCATTGCACCACAGCTCGAGTGGTGACATGCCAGGCTCAGCGCTCGGGATATCGCGCAGCTGAATGCGCGCACCGCGCTCACTGTGGGCCACGGCCTCAGGCACCGCGTTGGATAAGCCCCCCGCGCCCACGTCGTGAATGAGCTCAATCGGGTTCGCCTCGCCCAGTGCCCAGCAGCGATCGATCACTTCCTGCGCACGCCGCTGCATCTCGGGATTGCCGCGCTGCACGGAGGCGAAATCGAGCTCCGTGCTGCTGGCGCCGCTGCCGACCGACGAAGCCGCGCCACCGCCCAGGCCTATCAGCATGGCCGGACCGCCGAGCACCACGAGGTGAGCGCCGACCGACACCACGCCCTTGTTCACCTGCGTGCGGCGCACATTGCCGAGCCCACCCGCCAGCATGATGGGCTTGTGATAACCACGTACCCGACCGGGGGCATCGCCTACCTGCTGTTGTTCAAAAGTGCGAAAGTACCCGCAGATTCCGGGTCGTCCGAATTCGTTGTTGAAGGCCGCGGCGCCAATCGGCCCTTCCAGCATGATCTCCAGTGCTGAGGCGATACGTGCCGGGTACCCCTGCGATTGCTCCCAGGGCTGCTCATAGCCCGGAATGCGCAGGTGCGACACAGAAAAGCCAACCAGCCCAGCTTTGGGCTTGGCGCCCACGCCGGTGGCACCTTCATCACGAATCTCGCCGCCCGCGCCGGTCGCAGCCCCAGGAAATGGCGCGATCGCCGTCGGGTGGTTGTGCGTTTCCACCTTGATCAGGATATCAATCGGCTCGTCGCTGCCGCGATAGATGCCACTCTCTGGGTCTGGAAAATAGCGCACACCCTGGCTGCCGGCGATCACCGCCGCATTGTCGCGATAGGCCGAGAGCACACCCTGCGGCGCGCGCTCGTGGGTGTTGCGGATCATCGCGAACAGCGATTTCTCCTGCGCCACGCCGTCGATAATGAACTCGGCGTTGAAAATCTTGTGACGACAGTGCTCGGAATTCGCCTGCGCGAACATCATCAGTTCAACGTCGGTAGGATCGCGCCGCAGCCGCATGAAGATGTCGTACAGATAGTCGATCTCGTCACCTGCCAGTGCCAGACCCAGGCGCTGGTTGGCAGCCTGCAACGCACTACGACCCGTTGCCAGGGCGATGAATGCCAGGGGTCGTGGCGCGTGCACCGCGAACATTGCGGCGGCGTCGCTGCTGCGCGTGAATACCGCCTCGGTCATGCGATCATGCAGCACCGCTGCCAGCGCACTCAGCGGCACGCTTAAGGGACCATCCAGCTGGTAATGAATGCCGCGTTCGATACGCCCAACGAACTGCAGCCCGCACACCCTGGCAATGTCAGTGGCTTTGCTCGACCAGGGCGAAATCGTACCCGGGCGAGGCGCCACGGTCAGGGTCTGCGGACCCTCGTCCAGGCGCGCTCCGCCCGGTGCCTCGAGGAGCTGCTCGAGAGCGGCGCGCTGCGTCGCCGAAGGCGGACTCTCGCATTGGACGAAGTGCAGATAGCGGGAGTGCAGCGCGACAATCTGCGGATCGAGTCGCCGCAGGCGTTCAAACTGGCGCGCGAGACGGAACGCCGAGGCAGCCGGCGCACCAGGCAGCACCAGCATGCTTACTTCTTGGGGCCGGAATCGCCGGCCGGTGCGGTGAATATCGAGGTCGGAAATGGCATGACATTGCTGCCACCCTCGAGTGCCACGATCTTGCTGACGCCCTGCTTGCGCACCTCATCGATGCGCAGCACCGACTGCACCGGCAGAAAGCTGCGTTTCACGCCCGCAAACTCGGTCTTGATGCGCTCTTCACCAGGATCGAGCACTACGCTGGAGCGCTCGCCAAACACCAGTTCTTCGATTTCCACGAAGCCCAGCAGGCTCCCATGGCTGATTTTGCGCGCATAAACCTCGTAAACCTTGCCCTGGTTCACGAACATAATCTTGAAGATGTGATTGGATGCCATCTGTATGCGATTGTGGCAGCCCGCCTGGGCTGACCCGCCTATTATATTGGGTGATCACCCGTGGCGAGGAATTGATTGGTGGCGTTACGCCTGACCGTTACCAGCGAACAGGGTCCGGAACTCGGTGACCGGGCCAGCGTGCTCATCGGTCCCGAGGGGGGCCGGATCGGCCGTGCGCACGACAATGAGTGGGTTTTGCCGGATCCCAAGCGCTTCTTGTCCTCCCACCATGCCCATGTGAGATTTCGAAATGGTGCCTTCCTGATTGAGGACACCAGCACCAACGGCCTGTTTCTCAACGACGGCACCGACCCGGTGGGCCGCCTCGGCCCCCAGCCCCTGCGCCCGGGCGACACGCTGCGCCTCGGCGCCTACCAGATCAGAGTCAGCGATGATGCCACGCCTTCGGTCGATGCCAGCTCAGTGTTCGCCTACAGCACGCCGGACGCCGACGGCGCTGGCATGCAGCAGGATATCGGCGTTGAACTGAGCATCAGCGAGCTGCTGGTGAGCGACAGCGATTTGAGCAACCAGCGACGCGCTTTCGACCCCTGGGGACAGCCGGTCGACGATTCCGCGCTACTGCAGTTTGATCACGCGCAGCAATCGGCTGCCCGCGCCATGCGCGCTCCTGCGCCGCGCGCCCCACCGCCGCGGGCCCCGGCTCATACCCCTGGCAACGGCGCCGGCAATGGCAGTGCCGGAGGCGCTGGTGGCAAGGGGCTTGATGCCTTTAGTCAGGGCGCCGGCATGAATCCGCGCCAGCTGCCGCTCGAGGGTCACGACCGGCTGCTGCGGCTCGCCGGCCTGTTGCTGCGTGAAGCGCTGGTGGGCATCAAGAACCTGGCGCGCACGCAGCGCGAAATACGCCAGAACTCAGGACTCTGCTCCACGGCCGATGACCCAGAGCGCATCGCACTACAGAACCTGCCGGTTGAGGATCTGGTGGCGCGCCTGCTCCTGGGTCATGAAAATCAGCAGCTCGATGCCGTGCAGTGGCTGCGCGAGCTCTTAGGGCTCGCCACGCGCCACGATGCCGCGCTCATGCGCGCGCTGCGCCCGGCGCTTGAAGAATTCACCAAACGCCTTGATCCCGCCGTGCTCACGCCGGGCCCGGCCTCGGCCGAACGCTTTCGCA
>Ga0315271_10000161_pt1 | contig 32749 bp, 30 predicted proteins | sample C3_top_MG_FD_204664 | JGI IMG/M metagenome (GOLD analysis project Ga0315271, IMG submission 204664) | Sediment microbial communities from Yellowstone Lake, YNP, Wyoming, USA - C3_top | ecosystem: Environmental > Aquatic > Freshwater > Lake > Sediment | place: USA: Wyoming | collected 2017-08-01
GCCACGCGCAGGTCGACGTGCAGAAGCTGACCGACCGCTTCATCGCCGAGATCGACAAGGTCATGCACGCGAAGGAAGCGGACCTGATGGCGGTCTAGCGATTCGTGTTCAAGAGCTCCACGCGCGACATCCCCGAGCCGATTGCCGTGCCCCGGCACGTGGCGATCATCATGGACGGCAACGGACGCTGGTCGAAGCAGCGGTTGCTGCCGCGCGTCGCCGGCCACCATCGCGGCGTGGAAGCGGTGCGCGCCACGGTGCGCGCGACCATCGAACGCGGGATCGAATTCCTGACGCTGTTCGCGTTCTCGAGCGAGAACTGGCGCCGCCCCGCCGACGAAGTGTCGATCCTCATGGAACTGTTCGCGCGTTCGCTTGAAGTGGAAGTGGCGAAGCTGCACGACAACGGAATCCGCTTCCGGGCGATCGGGGACATGGCGCCGTTCAATGCGCGCATCCGGGACCTGGTGGCTGCCGGCGAGGCGATGACCGCGCAGAACGATCGCCTGACGCTGACGGTAGCTGTCAATTACGGTGGACGCTGGGACATCGCGCAGGCGGCGCAGAAGTTCTTCGCGGCCAACCCGAACCGCGCCGCCGATTCGCCGATTGCCCCGGAGGCGCTGGAACCCCATCTCTCGATGAGCTACGCGCCCGAGCCCGATCTTTTCATCCGCACCGGCGGCGAACAGCGCATCTCCAATTTCCTGCTGTGGCAGCTGGCCTATTCGGAACTCTATTTCACGGACCTCCTGTGGCCCGATTTCGACGCGACGGCTCTGGACGCCGCCATCGCGTCGTACCGCACTCGCGAGCGCCGCTTCGGCCGCACCAGCGAACAGGTCGCGGCGGCGCGACGATGACCTCGCACCGCGTCCCCGGGTCCGGCGCGCGATGCTGAAGACGCGAATCCTGACCGCGCTGGTCTTAGCACCCCTGGTCCTCTGCGCGCTGTTCCTGCTGCCGCCGCGCGGTTTCGGCGTCGCTATGCTGGCCGTCACGGTCCTCGCGGCGCGCGAGTGGTCGCGGCTCGCCTTGTTCCCGGCATGGAGCGCGTGGGCCTTCGCGGGCTTCATCCTGCTGGCCGGCGCGGCGCTGCTCTACCTCCCCGCCTGGGGGTTCGGCCGCGGCTGGCCGGAAGCGATTGTCTTCGCGGTGTGCGGCGCGAGCGCATTGTTCTGGCTGTTCGTCGCGCCGTTCTGGGTCGCGCTGCGTTGGCCGACGTCCCGGGCGTGGGTTATGGTCGCCTGCGGCTGGATCGTGCTGGGCGGGGCGTGGATGGCGCTGGTCGAATTGCAGGCGCGGTCGCCATGGCTCGTGCTCGCGGCGATGGCGACTGTGTGGATCGCCGACACGGCGGCTTATTTTTCGGGTCGGGCGTTCGGCCGCAGGAAGCTCGCGCCGCAGATCAGTCCGGGAAAGACCTGGGAAGGCGTGTACGGCGCGCTCGCGGCCGTCGCCGTCTATGCGCTGTGCCTGGTGCCGTTCGCGCGCGAGGCCGGATTTGGCGCTGCCGTCGGTGTGCCCGCCGTTGCCGCCTGGGTGGGTTTCGCGCTGCTGCTGGCGGGAATCTCGGTGATCGGCGACCTGTTCGAATCGCTGCTGAAGCGCCACGCAGGGGTGAAGGACAGCGGAAACCTGCTCCCCGGTCACGGCGGCGTGCTCGACCGCGTCGACGCGCTGCTCGCGGCGATGCCGCTGGCGGCCCTTGCGGCACAATGGTTCCTGGTGAAGACATGATGCGCACGCTGACCCTGTTAGGCGCCACCGGCTCGATCGGCGCTTCCACGCTTGACGTCGTGGCGCGGCACCCGGACCGCTTCCGCGTGGCCGCGCTCGCGGCGAATCGTGATTGGGAAAAGCTGGCCGCGCTGTGCCGGATGCATCGCCCTGCCTATGCGGCGTTGCAGGACCCTGCGGCGGCGCGGTCGCTGACTCAGGCGCTCGCAGCCGACGGCCTTCCCACCCGCGTCGTCGAGGGTCCCGCGGGTCTTGCGTTCGTCGCCGCGCTGCCGGAGGTCGACACCGTGCTGGCCGCGATCGTCGGCGCTGCCGGGCTCGCGCCGACGCTTGCTGCAGCGCGCGCCGGCAAGCGCATCCTGCTCGCGAACAAGGAAGCGCTGGTCATCGGCGGCGAGCTGTTCATGCGCGCCGTCCACGAGGGCGGCGCCGTGCTGCTGCCGATCGACAGCGAGCACAACGCGATCTTCCAGTGCCTGCCGGTCGGCTACGACCGTGTTCCCGGCCACGCGGGCGTGCGCCGGCTGCTGCTCACCGCGTCGGGCGGGCCGTTTCGCACGCGCGCGCTCGCCGATCTGCCGCATGTGACGCCCGACGAGGCCTGCGCGCATCCCAACTGGAAGATGGGCCGCAAGATCTCGGTCGACTCGGCGACGATGATGAACAAGGGCCTGGAAGTCATCGAGGCGCACTGGCTGTTCGGCGTCCCCGCGGAGCGGATCAAGGTGGTGATCCATCCGCAGAGCGTCATCCATTCGCTGGTCGAATACGTTGATGGATCGGTGTTGGCCGAATTGGGACACCCGGACATGCGCACGCCGATCGCCCAGGCGCTCGCACTCCCCGATCGCATCGAGTCCGGGGTGCCGCCGCTCGAGTTGGCGAAGCTGGCCGGACTGGCGTTCGAGGAGCCCGACACGTCCCGCTTCCCCGCGCTGCCTCTCGCGTTTGCCGCGCTGGCCGCTGGCGGGACGGCGCCGGCGATCCTCAACGCGGCCAACGAAATCGCCGTCGCCGCGTTCCTGGACCGCGCAATCCGGTTCACCGACATCGCGGCGATCTGCGCAGCCACGCTGGACCGCCTGCCTGCGCGGCCGGCGGCATCGTTCGACGACGCGCTGGCCGCCGACGCCGATGCGCGCCGGGTGGCGACGTCGCTGCTCGGGCATCCGGTGGAAAATGCGAAAATGGCCTCATGATCGACCTGGTCTACAAGATCGCCGCCTTTCTCGTCACGCTCGGCATCCTCGTCGTGTTCCACGAGCTCGGCCACTACGTCGTCGCGCGCTGGTGTGGCGTGAAGGTGCTGCGCTTCTCGGTCGGATTCGGGCGCGTCGTCTGGTCGCGCAAGGCGGGTCCGGATCAGACGGAGTGGGCGGTGTCGGCAATTCCGCTCGGCGGGTACGTCAAGATGGCCGACGAGCGCGAAGGCGATGTCGCGCCTGCGGACCTGGCGCGCGCCTTCAACCGCCAGAGCGTCTGGAAGCGCATCGCGATCGTCGCGGCAGGACCGATCGCCAACCTGTTGCTGGCGATCGTGCTCTACGCCGGCACGTACATGGTCGGCATTCCGGGCCAGAGGGCGGTGATCGCCGAACCTGCGTCGGCCACGGCGGCCGCCGCGGCGGGCCTGCGTGGCGGCGACCTCGTCGTCGCGCTCGACGGCGTCCCCGTGCAGAGTTGGCAGGACCTGCGTTGGCGGCTCCTGCGCGCGCAGGATCGCGACGCGGTCGCGCTGGCGGTCCGGCCCAAGGACGCGCGCGCGGAAGACGCGCCGGTCGTCCGCAGCCTGGCGTTGGGCGGGGTCAAGGCCGCCGATTGGGAAGGCAATGCCATCGCGATGCTTGGGTTGCGGCCCGACCTGGGCGCGCCTCTGGTCGGCGAAGCGGTGCCCGGCAAGCCCGCGGCGAACGCGGGTCTCATGAAGGGCGATCACATCACCGCGATCGACGGGGTCGCCACGCGCTCGCCCGGCGACGTGGCGCAGACGACGAACGCCAACGCTGGCAAGCCGCTGACGTTTCGCATCGAGCGCGACGGCGCGGTCAGCGACATCGTCGTCACGCCGGAGGCGGCGGAGCAGGGCGGAAAGACCGTGGGTCTGGCGGGGTTGCGGTTGTCCGTCGATCCGCAGGAAGCGCAGCGCATGGCCGTCACCGTGCGCTTCGGCGTCGTCGACGCTTTCGCGCAGGGCGCGCGCAAGACCTGGGAGTTGTCCGTGTTCACGCTGAAGATGCTCGGACGCATCTTCACGGGCGAGGCTTCGGTGAAAAACATCAGCGGCCCGTTGACGCTGGCCGATTTCGCTGGCCAGTCGGCGCAGGCGGGAGCGCTGGTGTTCGTCGGCTACCTCGCGCTGATCAGCATCAGCCTGGGCGTGCTCAACCTGTTACCGGTTCCGCTGTTGGATGGAGGGCATTTGCTGTATTATTTCGCGGAAGTCGTCAAAGGCAGTCCCGTCTCCGACCGGGTATTCGAGGTCGGCCAGCGCATCGGCATGGCGATGCTCGCCGTACTGATGGCCCTAGCACTCTTCAATGATTTTTCCCGACTGTTCTGACCGCCATTGTGCGGATTGCGCACCGGCGCAATCCGGCAAGCGCAACCTGCGCCGCATGACCGGACGCGGACGCGTGCCGTACGCGCTCGCGCTTGCCTGCGCGCTGCTGATCCTGCCGGTTGCCGCCTGGGCCTTCGACCCGTTCACCGTCCGCGACATCCAGGTCGAGGGCGTGCAGCGGACCGAGGCCGGAACCATCTTCTCGTATCTGCCGATCAAGGTCGGCGAGCGCATCGACGACCAGAAGGTTGCCGACGCGGTCAAGGCGCTGTACGCCACAGGATTCTTCCGCGACGTCCGCATCGAGGCCCAGGGCGACGTCCTGGTCGTTATCGTGCAGGAGCGCCCGACGATCTCGTCCCTCACGTTCGTCGGCAACAAGGAATTCGACAACGATACGATCAAGAAGGCGCTGAAGGACGTCGGCATCGGCGAGGCGCTCATCTTCGACCGCTCCGCGCTCGAGCGCTCCGAGCAGGAACTGAAGCGGCAGTACATCACGCGCGGCAAGTACGCGGCGACGGTGCAGACCACGGTGACGCCGCAGGACCGCAACCGGGTCGCGATCAACTTCAACATCGTCGAAGGCGACACCGCCAGCATCGCGCGCATCAACATCGTCGGCAACAAGCAGTTCACGGAGAAGCAGCTGCGCTCCGAGATGTCGCTCACGACGCCCAACTGGCTGTCGTGGTACACCAAGGATGACCAGTATTCCAAGCAGAAGCTGACCGGGGACCTGGAGGCGCTGCGCAGCTTCTACCAGAACCGCGGCTACCTCGAGTTCAACGTTGAATCGACGCAGGTGTCGATCTCGCCGGACAAGGAGGACGTGTTCATCACGGTGAACATCGTCGAGGGACCGCGCTACACGGTCTCCGGCGTCAGCATCCTGGGGGACCTCGTGGTGGCCGAGTCGGAGATCCGCCACCTGATCAAGCTCCGGCCCGGCGACAGCTTCTCCCGGGCGAACCTGCAGGCCTCGGTCAAGGACATCAGCGAGCGGATGGGCATCGACGGCTACGCGTTCGCCAATGTCAATGCCGTCCCGGACATCGACAGGACCAAGGCCACCGTCGCGTTCGCGTTTTACGTGGACCCCGGCCGCCGCGCCTATGTCCGCCGCATCAACATCTCCGGCAATTCGCGGACGCGCGACGAGGTCATCCGGCGCGAGCTGCGGCAGCTGGAGGACGGCTGGTACGACGGCGCGCGCATCGAACGTTCGAAGGTGCGCGTGCGGCGCCTGGGCTATTTCGAGGAGGGCAGCGTCAACCTCGAGACGCCGCCGGTGGCGGGAACGTCGGACCAGGTGGACATCGACATTACGGTGGCCGAAAAGAACACCGGCAACGTGCTGGCCGGCGTCGGCTACTCGAGCTCCGACGGCGTCGTGTTCAATGCGTCGGTCTCGCAGCAGAACATCTTCGGATCAGGCAACGCGCTGTCGCTGGCGATCAACACCAGCAGCATTGCCCGCACGATTTCGGCAACCTTCGTCGAGCCGTACTGGACGGTGGACGGCGTGTCGCGGGTGCTCGAAATCTACGACAAGTACACCGACCCCAGCTCGCTGGCGGTCTCGCAGTATTCATCGTCGACGTTCGGCGCCGCGATCAGCTTCGGCATCCCGGTCTCGGAAATCGATTCGATCAACCTGGGCTTCCGTGCCGAGCACACGAACCTCACGCTGTTCCAGCAAAGCCCGCCGATCTACTACGAGTTCGTGCGCGAGTTCGGCTATGCCACCAACAGCTACATCCTGTCCGGCGGCTGGTCGCGTGACACCCGCAACGACATCCTCTATCCTACGTTCGGCCGCCTGCAGAGCTTCCTGGGGGAGGTCGGCCTTCCGTTCGGCGACCTCGCCTACTACAAGCTCAATTACCTGAATCAGTCGTACTGGCCGCTGTATGGAGAACTGGTATTGATGCTGAAAGCGGACCTGGGCTACGGCGATGGCTACAACGACAAACCGTTCCCGTTCTTCAAGGCGTTCTACGCCGGCGGCGTGGGATCCGTGCGCGGCTACGAGGCGGGAACGCTCGGGCCGCGCGACATCTATGGCAACACGCTGGGCGGCAAGCGCAAGATCGTCGGCAGCGCCGAGGTTGCGTATCCGGTGATCAAGGGAGAAAAATCGGTTCGGGTCGGCGGTTTCTTCGACGCGGGCCAGATCTACGTCAACGGCACGCAGCCGGAGTTCGAGAACTTCCGGTACTCCGCGGGCGTTGCCGTCGCGTGGAATTCGCCGATCGGGCCGCTCAAGTTCAGTTACGCGTTTCCGCTCAATTCGATATCGGCGGACCGCATACAGCGCTTCCAATTCCAGGTGGGGCAGGGCTTCTAGGGCACGGGCCCGCCGCAAGCCGCAGGAGATCATCGTGAAACACCGCCACATTCTCGCCGTCGCCGTGCTGCTGTATGCCGCTACAGGCGCCGCACTTGCCGCCGACTACAAGATCGGCTTCGTCAACGCGGAACGGCTGTGGCGCGACTCCGCGCCCGCCAAGCGCGCGCAGCAGAAGCTGGAAAAGGAATTCGCGCCGCGCGAGGCCGACCTGCAGAAGCAAAGCAAGCAGGTGCGCGACCTGCAGGCCCTCCTCGACAAGGACGGCCCGACGATGGGCGAAGTCGAGCGACGCAACAAGGAGCGCGACCTGGCGAACCAGTCGCGGGATCTGCAACGGATGGAGCGCCAGTTCCGCGAAGACGTGAACCTGCGGCGTGCCGAGGAACTCGCGGCGGTCCAGGAACGCGCGAACAAGATACTGATGCAGATTGCCGAGGCGGAAAAATTCGACCTGATCCTGCAGGACCCGGTCGTGTTCGCGAGCCAGAAGATCGACATCACCGAGAAAGTAATCAAGGCGCTCGCCGACAAGTAGCGCGCCCCCAAAGGCCGCGGCGCGGGCCCCTCGATCGATTCCCCAGCCAAACCGTCCGCGATGCCGACGACACCCAAGCCTTCCGGAATACGCCTGGCCGATCTCGCGGCGCGCATCGGCGCTGCGCTGGACGGCGATGGCGACGTGCGCGTCGACCGCGTCGCCACCCTCGACAACGCCGGACCGGGGGCGTTGGCCTTCCTCTCCGGCACGAAGTACCGCGGACAGCTCGCATCGACGCGCGCCGCCGCGGTCATCCTGGCGCCGGCCGATGCCGGTGCCACCGGTCTTCCCAAGCTGGTCCATGCCAACCCCTACGCGGCGTACGCGGCGGCGGCACGGGCGCTCTATCCGGCCGAACGTGCCGTGGCCGGCATCCATCCCTCGGCGGTCGTTGCCGCGTCGGCGCAAGTCGATCCGACGGCGGCCGTCGGCCCCGGAGCGGTCGTCGGCGAGCGCACGCGAATTGCCCCGCGCGCGGAGGTCGGCGCCGGCTGTGTCGTAGGCGCCGACGTAATCCTGGGCGAGGACGTGGTGCTGCACCCCAACGTCACGCTGTATGCGCGGAGCGTCGTGGGCGCGCGCACGATCATCCTCGCGGGCGCCGTGATCGGATCGGACGGCTTCGGCATGGCGGAGGAGGACGGCCGCTGGCTCAGGATTCCGCAGGTCGGGCGCGTCGTGATCGGGATGGACTGTGAAATCGGCGCGAACACGACGATCGACCGCGGCGCCATCGACGACACCGTCATCGAGGACGACGTCAAGCTCGACAACCAGATACAGGTCGGGCACAACTGCGTCATCGGCGCGCACACCGCCATCGCCGGCTGCGTCGGCATTGCCGGCAGCACGCGCATCGGCCGCAACTGCAAGATCGGCGGCGCGGCGATGATCTCCGGTCATTTGCGCATCGTCGACAATGTCGTCATCTCCGGTTGCACTGGCGTGTTCCATTCCATCGAAGCGCCGGGCGTCTATACCGGCGCGTGGCCGGCCATGCCCCATCGCGAATGGCAGCACGCGATGTCGGCCACGCGCAGGCTGCGCACGCTCGAGGCTCGCATACACGCGCTGGAACGCGCCGGCGTGGGCGCTGGCCACAACGAACGGGAGGAAGGCGCATGATTCCAGGCGCGATCGACTTGGCGGCGATCCTGGCATCGCTGCCGCACCGCTATCCGAGGCTCCTGGTCGACAGGATCATGGAGCACGAGCCCGGCGTGCGCGCCCGCGCGCTGAAGAACGTCACGGTCAACGAACCGTTCTTCCAGGGTCATTTCCCCGGCTATCCGGTGATGCCCGGCGTGCTGGTGATCGAGGCGCTCGTGCAGCTCTCCGCGGTGCTCGCGCGCGATCATGGCCTCGCCCTGGATATTTCCGGCATTTCCGGTGCCCGCTTCAAGAGGCAGGTCGCGCCGGGCGACCAGCTGATCCTCGAGTCGCGGATGGACCCGGTGGTGGACGGCGCGGGCCGTTTCGCGGTGCAGGCCACGGTCGAGGGCGAATTGGCCGCGGAGGCGCAGCTGCTGGCCGTGTTCACGCCGCTTTCCTCCGGACGCGCCTGAAGGCATCGCCGGTCCATGGCCAACATCCATCCCACTGCGCTCGTCGACCCCGGCGCGCGCGTCGCCGGCGACGCCACGATCGGCGCCTATTCGATCATTGGTGCCGACGTCGTGATCGGCGCGGAAACCGTCGTGGGGCCGCACGTCGTGGTCACCGGCCGCACGACGCTCGGCATGCGCAACCGGATCTTCCAGTTCGCCTCGATAGGCGAAGTGCCGCAGGATCGCAAATACGGCGGCGAGCCGACGACGACGACCATCGGGGACGACAACGTGTTCCGCGAATACGTGTCGATCCATGCCGGCACCGTGCAGGACCGTGGCGACACGAAGATCGGCAACGGCAACCTGTTCCTCGCCTACACGCATGTGGCGCACGACTGCGTCGTCGCCAATTTCACGACGTTTTCGAACAACGCGCAGATCGCGGGCCATGTCCATATCGACGACTGGGTGGTGATGGGCGCGTATTCCGGCGTGCACCAGTTCGGCCGGGTCGGCGCGCACGCGATGGTCGGCACGTTCGCGGCCGTTCTGGGCGACGTGCCGCCGTTCACCACGGTTTCCGGGTTCCCGGCCAAGCCTCACGGCACCAACAACGAGGGCCTCCGCCGGCGTGGCTTCTCCAGCGAGGACATCCTCGAGGTGCGACGGGCCTACAAGGCGCTGTACCGGGAGAACCTGACGCTGGATGAAGCGAGGGCGAAGATCGCCGCGGCCGCCGCGAAGGCGCCGGTGCTGGCTCCGCTGGTCGAGTTCCTCGCGGTCCCCGGCCGCGGCATCGTGCGCTGAACGTGGCCGACATCACAATTGGCATCGTCGCGGGCGAGGCGTCGGGCGATGCGCTGGCCGCGACGCTGATCCGCGCCGTGCGCGCCACGCATCCGCACATCCGGTTCGTCGGCGTCGCCGGGCCGCAGATGGAAGCAGCCGGCTGCGAAGCGTGGTACTCCGTCGAGGAGCTCGCCGTCCGCGGTTTTCTCGAGGTCATCCGGCACCTGCCGCGATTGTTCTGGATGCGGCGCCAGCTGCGCCTGCGGTTTCTCGCCGCGCGCGTGCCGCTGTTCATCGGCGTCGATGCGCCGGATTTCAACTTCGGACTCGAGAAGAAGCTGAAGCGCCGCGGCGTGCGCACCGTCCATTTCGTCAGCCCGTCCGTGTGGGCGTGGCGCGGCGAGCGCGTGAAGAAGATCGGCCGGGCAGTGAACCGGATGCTCGCGCTGTTTCCTATGGAACCCGCGCTGTACGAAGCGGAAGGCGTCCCGGTCACGTATGTCGGCCACCCGATGGCCGCCGATGCCGCCACGCACGCGACCCGCCGCGAGACGCGCGAACTGCTGAAGCTGAAGGCGGCCACGCCCGTGTTCGCGCTGCTGCCAGGCAGCCGGCTGTCCGAGATCGAGATGCACGCGGAGCTGGTGCTGGCCACCGCCGCGCGCATCCACGAGGCGCGCCCCGACGCGCGCTTCCTGGTGCCGTTCGTCACGCGCGCGACGCGCGACGCCTTCGAGACCGCGATGCATGGCGCGGGGCACGATGCGCTGCCGATAACGCTGCTGTACGGACACGCCGAGGACGCGCTGCGCGCGGCCGACGTAGGCATCGTCGCCTCCGGCACCGCGACGCTCGAGGCGGCGCTCGCGCGGTGCCCCCACGTCATCTACTACCGGGTTTCGGCCTTCACCGCGCGCATCGTCGGCCGCAAACTGCTGCTGCCCTACGTGGGCCTGCCCAACGTGCTTGCCGGCGCGTTCGTCGTGCCCGAATTCCTGCAGGACGACGCGACGGCCGACAACGTCGCGCAGGCCGCGCTCAACCTTTTCGACGACACGGTGACGCGGCGGCGGCTGGAGGCGCTGTTTGCGGGCTTCGCGGCGCAACTGTCCGCCGACACGGGGGGGCTTGCCGCGACGGCCGTGCTGGATGAACTGCGCCTGGCCGGTGCCGCGTGCTGATCGCCGGCATTGACGAGGCGGGACGCGGTCCGCTTGCCGGCCCGGTGTATGCGGCGGCCGTCATCCTCGATCCTGCGCGGCCCATCGTGGGCTTGCGCGATTCCAAGCTGCTGTCCGCGGCCCGGCGCGAGCGCCTCGCCGTGGAGATCCGCGCCTCGGCGCTTGCGTGGGCGGTGGCGTCCGCCGACGTCGCCGAGATCGATTCGCTGAACATCCTGCAGGCCACGCTGGTCGCCATGCGGCGCGCCGTCCTGGCGCTCGCGCCTGCGCCGACGGAGGCGCTGATCGACGGCAACCAGGTGCCGCGCCTGTCCTGCCCTGCGCGCGCCATCGTCAGGGGCGATCGCGACGTCGCGGCGATTTCCGCGGCGTCCATCCTGGCCAAGACCGCGCGCGATGCGCTTCTGGCGGAACTGCACATGCTGTATCCGCTGTACGGTTTCGCACAGAACAAGGGCTATGGCACGCCAGAGCACATGGCCGCGCTGGCGCGGCACGGGCCGTGTCCGGCGCACCGGCGTTCGTTCGCGCCGGTGTCGCAGATGCACGTGTGCAAGAATACGGCCGTTGCCAGGGCCTGAACTTCCAGGAGCCGCCGATGATCCACTGCGTATTGCATGACCCGAACGATTCGGTCGCCGTCGTCGTCGTCGAAGGCGTCGCCGCCGGAATGACGCTCACCGGGCTCGTCCTGGACGAGGACCGGACGCTGACGCTCGCGTGCGTGCAGGACATACCTCTGGGCCACAAGGTCGCGCTCAAGGACATGGCCGTCGGCGACACCGTGATCAAGTACGGCGTGGACATCGGCAAGGTCGTCGCCCCCATCCTCCGCGGGCAGCACGCCCACGTCCACAACATCAAGACCAAGCGCTGGTAGTCGCCACCGAGCCGATGAATATGCCAACCACATTCCAGGGATATCGCCGCGAAAACGGTCGTGTGGGCGTGCGCAACCACGTGATCATCCTGCCCGTCGACGACCTGTCCAACGCCGCGTGCGAAGCGGTCGCCCACAACATCAAGGGCACGCTGGCCTTGCCGCACCCGTACGGCCGGCTGCAATTCGGCGCCGACCTCGACCTGCATTTCCGCACGCTGATCGGCACCGGCGCCAACCCGAACGTCGCCGCGGTCGTGGTGATCGGCATCGAGGAGCAGTGGACCTGGCGCGTCGTCGACGGCATCAGGGCCACCGGCAAGCCCGTCGCCGGATTCGGCATCGAGCTTCATGGCGACCACGACACGATCATGCGCGCGTCGAAGGCCGCGAAGGAATACGTGCAGTGGGCGAGCGAACTGCAGCGCGTCGAATGCGCGCTGTCCGAGCTCTGGGTGTCGACCAAGTGCGGCGAATCGGACACGACGTCCGGCTGCGGCGCCAATCCCACCGTGGGCGACGCGTTCGACAAGCTGTACGTCGCGGGCTGCACGCTGGTGTTCGGCGAGACGACGGAACTGACCGGGGGCGAGCAGCTCGTCGCCGCCCGCTGCCGCGACGAGCGCGTCCGCGCGGAATTCATGCGCGTCTTCGACCGCTACCAGCAGGTCATCGACCGGCACAAGACCAGTGACCTGTCCGACTCGCAGCCGACCAAGGGCAACATCGCCGGCGGCCTGACGACGATCGAGGAAAAGGCGCTGGGCAACATCCAGAAGATCGGCCGGACGTGCCGCATCGACGGCGTGCTCGACAAGGCCGAAATGCCGACGGGTCCGGGATTGTGGTTCATGGATTCGTCGTCCGCCGCGGCCGAGATGGTCACGCTGTGCGCGGCGGCCGGCTTCGTCGTCCACTTCTTCCCCACCGGGCAGGGCAACGTGATCGGCAATCCGATCCTTCCGGTGATAAAGATCTGCGCCAATCCGCGCACGGTGCGGACGATGAGCGAACACGTCGACGTCGACACCTCCGGCCTGCTGCAGCGCGAGATCACGATGGGGCAGGCGGGCGACAAGCTGCTCGACATGATGTTCCGCACGGTCAATGGCCGGCTGACCGCGGCAGAGGCGCTCGGCCACCGCGAGTTTGTGCTGACGCGCCTGTACGAAAGCGCGTAGGCCGAAAGGTGCGGCGATGACGTCACCGACCACCGGCGCGGCGCCGACGCTGCCGGACATCGCCGCCATCCGCGCGGCGCACACGCGCATCGCGCCGTACGTGCAGCGCACGCCGGTGCTGACTTGCGCGTCGCTGGACGAGATGGTCGGCGCGCGGCTCTTCTTCAAATGCGAGAATTTCCAGAAAGTCGGCGCGTTCAAGGCGCGCGGCGCGTGCAACGCCGTCTTTTCCCTGTCCGACGCGGCTGCAGCGCGGGGCGTGGTCACGCATTCGTCCGGCAATCACGGCGCCGCGCTCGCGTATGCGGCGCAGCGCCGCGGCATCCCGGCGTTCGTTGTGATGCCGGAGAACGCGGCCAAGATCAAGCAGGCCAACGTCGCGCATTTTGGCGCGACGATCCGCTTCTGCGCGCCGACGCAGGCCGCGCGCGAGCGGGCCTGCGCCGATGTCCTGCGCGAGACCGGCGCGACACTCGTCCACCCCTATGACGACGAGCGCGTGATAGCGGGGCAGGGCACCGCGGCGCTCGAACTGCTCGACGTGGTGCCGGACCTGGAGGCGATCATGGCGCCGGTGGGCGGCGGCGGACTGCTTTCGGGCACGGCGATCGCCGCCGCGGCGTTGCGGCCCGGCATCGCGATCTACGGCGCGGAACCCAAGGGCGCCGACGACGCGGCGCGCGGGTTCGCTTCCGGCAAGGTGGAACCGCTGCCGCATCCCGACACGATCGCCGACGGCCTGCGCGCGACGCTTTCCGAGCGCACGCTCTACGCCATTCGGCGGCACGCTGCCGCCATTCCCACGGCGAGCGACGCGGCCATCGCGCGGGCGATGCGCCTCACGTGGGAGCGGATGAAGATCGTCATCGAACCCTCGTCCGCCGTTCCGCTCGCGTGCCTGCTCGAGGGGTCCGTTCCGGTCAGCGGCAAGCGCGTCGGCGTCATCTTGAGCGGCGGCAACGTCGACCTCGACCGCCTTCCGTGGCAATGACCAGGCTTCAGCAATAGCGAACGGGAAACAATCCATGACCCAGCACATCGCCGTCTCCGACTACCCGCGGTTCCACCTGGCATTTCCGGTTACCGATCTCGCGCGCGCGAGGGAATTCTACGGACGGTACTTGGGCTGCGCGGAAGGCCGCAGTTCCGACGCGTGGGTCGACTTCGATTTCTTCGGCCACCAGATCGTCGCGCACAAGGTCGCGTCGGCGCAGATGTCCGACGCCACCAGCCTGGTCGACGGCGACAACGTCCCGGTGAGGCATTTCGGCGTGGTCCTGTCGATACCGGACTGGGAGGCGCTGGCGGCGAAGTTCAAGGCCGCGGGGCAGGCGTTCGTCATCGAGCCGCACATCCGGTTCCGCGGCCAGCCGGGCGAGCAGGCGACGATGTTCTTCCTGGACCCGTTCGGCAACGCGCTCGAGTTCAAGGCCTTCGCGGATCCCGACCGGCTCTTCGCCAGGTAGGCGCCGGGCGCATCGGACGCCCGGGCTCGATGTCGTGCCGACATTCACGCTGCAGCAGCTGACCGACATCGCGCATCAGGCGCTGTTGCGGGCCGGCGCCAACGAGGTCATGGCGTCAGCGACGGCGCGCGCGCTCGTGGCCGCGGAGGCCCAGGGGCTGTCGTCGCATGGCATGGGGCGTGTTCCGCAATATGCGCTCCACCTTCGCAACGGCCGCGCCGACGGGTCGGCGGTGCCCGGGATAGCAAAGGCCAAGGGCGCGACGCTGCTGGTCGACGCGAAGTCCGGTCTGGCGTTTCCCGCGTGCGCGCTGGCGATATCCGAAGCAGTGCGCCTTGCCCGCGACTATGGGGTCGCGTTCGCCGGCGTCACCAACAGCCATCACTTCGGCGTCGCCGCATACCACCTGGCGCCGGTCGCCGCGTCGGGCATGGTCGGTCTCGCCTTCGGCAATTCGCCGGCCGCGATGCCGGCCGCCGGCGGCAAGCGTCCGCTGTTCGGGACCAATCCGATTGCGGCCGTCTTTCCGCGGCGCGGCGAGGCGCCTTTGTCCGTCGACCTGTCGCTGTCGGAAGCCGCGCGCGGCAAGGTCATGGTCGCGGCGCGCAAGGGAGAAGCCATTCCGCCCGGCTGGGCGCTCGATCGCGACGGCCGGCCCACGACGAATGCGAAGGCCGCGCTGGAAGGCTCGATGCTGCCGATGGGGGGCGCCAAGGGAGCGATGCTCGCGCTGGTCGTCGAACTGCTCGCCTGCGCGCTCACCGGCGCGGCGTTCGGCTACGAAGCCGATTCTTTCTTCGTCGACGCGGGCAACCGGCCGCGGCTCGGACAGGCATTCCTCGTCATCGATCCCGACGCGCTGGCGGGCCGCGGCGTCTATCTCGACCGCGTGGAGGCGCTGGTGGGGGAAATGCTCGATGACCCGGGCGTGCGCCTGCCCGGTTATCGTCGCGATGCGCTTGCGGCGGCGGCGGCGCGCAATGGAGTCGACATCGCGCAGGGCCTTGCCGACGATCTCGCGCGGCTGGCCGCGGCCTGACGCCGGCAACGGGCCGGCCAATTCTGCCGACCTCGTGCCACCGTTGCAACGCTAGTCGAACCCGAATTCGCCTTCGCAGCCCTGGCTTACCCAGATGCCGCCTTCGTCGTAACCCCAGGTGCGGCCCTGCATGCAGGCGGAACGCGAGCGCTGCGCAATCAGCCACGCCCGTCCGATGGGCCGCGCCGTCGCGCAGAAATTCTGCTGATAATTGATGCTCGAGCAGACCATCGTCGCCGGATAAATCGGCTGCGGCGCGACGACCACCGGAGGACCGCCGCGGCCCTGGATGCCGAAATCGGCGGCGCAACCCTCGGTGACCCAGATGTCCCCGCCCTGGAATCCCCACGAGCGGCCCTGGACGCACGGCGCGCTGGAACGCTGCTCGATCACCCAGGCGCTGGTGATCTGCTGTCCCGTCGGACAGTATTGCTGCTGGTAGTTGCGGCTCTCGCACGTGATGCGTCCGGTGCCCGGCCGTCCCGGCGCCACGACCACCGGCGGTCCGCCGACGCCCTGGAACCCGAAGTCGCCTTCGCATCCTTGCGTCACCCAGATGCCGTTGTTCTGGTGGCCCCACGTCTGGCCTTCGATGCATGGCGCGCGCGAGCGCTGGGCGACCAGCCACGCGCGCGTGATCGTCACGCCGGTGGGACAGAATTCCTGCTGGTAGTTGTGGCTTTCGCACGTGAGCTGCTGCGCCGAAGCCACGGCAGGCATGAACAGCGCTGCGGCGAGGGGAAGGGCGACGTACAGCCAGATCTTTTTCATGACGATCTCCGGAGGACGACGTGATTCTATCCGGAATCGGCCGGATGCTTAAGTCCCGGGCTTGCGCGCGCGGCTGGCGGAAATGGCTTCGCGCAGCGGGTTGAACAGGCCCGGCGCGGCGGCGATCACTTCATTGCTGCGCAGGAAGTCGGTGCCGCCCGCGAAATCGCCGACGCGCCCGCCCGCTTCCTTGACAAGCAACGCGCCTGCCGCGACGTCCCACGACTTCAGGCTCATCACCCAGAAGCCGTCCAGGCGTCCCGCGGCGAGGTTCGCCATGTCCAGCGCGCACGAGCCGGCGCGGCGCAGTCCGGCGCATTTGCCCACCATGTGATTGAACGTGGGCAGGTAGGACGCGAGCTTCGGATTCTCGCGCGTCGGAAACACGGTGCCGACCAGCGCATTCGCGAGGTCAGTGCACGTCGATACGCGCAGCGGCGCGCCGTTGCGATACGCGCCCTTGCCGCTGATCGCCGTGAAGCAGTCGTCGTGCACCGGGTCGTACACGACGGCGTGCGTGATCTCCGTTCCGTGGACCAGCGCGATGGACACCGCGTAATAGGGAAAGCCGTGGATGAAATTGACGGTGCCGTCGATCGGGTCGACGATCCACTTGTAGCCGCTGCCGTCGCGCGCGCCCGCGATGTGGCCGGATTCCTCGCCCAGGATCGCATGGCCGGGAAAGGCAGATCGGAGCGTGGAGACGATCGCGTCCTCGGCCTCGACGTCGGCGGTGGACACGATGTCGCCGTGGTCCTTGGAAAACGTGGGCAGACGGACCAGATCGCGCGCTGCATCCGAGATGACCGATGCCGCGCTGCGTGCCGCGCGCACGGCGACCGCCAGCACCGGATCGTCGGCGATGCTCATGCGGATGCCTCGTTGCCGCGGAAGTGTCGTGCCATGCCGCCCATTCTAAGCCTCGTCCGGTGGAGGAGCGGCGAGCTCCACGGTCTCCGGAAGCGTGAATTTCGCCATGTACGCGCGGTCGATCCGGTCCTTCCACCGCCAGACCCACTCGCCTTCGACGACGAGCGGGCCCCGGCACGCCACGGCATGCCGTTCTCCGGTGGCGATCAGCGAGAGCACGTGCCGCGGCGGCACGCACGTCGCAAACGACTCGCGGCGCAGCGCGTGGCGCAGGTTGGCGGCGAGCGAAGGACCCTGGCGGATGGCGAATGCCGCCGACTTGGGGGTTGGATGCCCGTGCTGGACGGCACAGTCGCCGGTGGCGAACACGAACGGATGCGAAGGCGAGCGTAGCGTCTTGTCGATCCGGATGAAGCCGCGCGCGTCGCACGCAAGGCCGGACGCCGCGGGCCAGGCCTGCGCCGCGGCCGATGTTGCCCAAACGATGCGGTCGACGGCGATGCGCCGCTGGTGCGTCGTGATGACGGTCCCGGGCTCGACGGCGATCGCGCCGCTGCTTTGGTGCAGCACCACGCCGCGCGCGACGAGCAGCGTGCCGAAGCGCGCGCGTACGGTCGGCGGAAAATCCGGCAACAGCTGCGGCTGGTCGGTGATGAGCGCGAAGCGTGGCGCAGCATCCCCCAGGTCGGCAACGAGACGATGCTGCATCGCCAGCAGCAACTCGACGCCGCCGGCGCCGCCGCCGACGACGGCGATGCCGTCGACCTTGCCGTCGGCAGCGTCGGTCCGCAACGCTTCCCACGCGGCCAGGAATGCGGGAACGGGGCGGACCGCGATGGCGTATTCGCCGGCGCCGGGGACCTGCGCCATGTCCGGCGTGGAGCCTGAGTCGATCGCCAGCAGGTCGAAAGGTTCGACGTCGCCATCGGCCAGCGTCAATGTCTTTGTGTACAGGTCGAGCCCCACGACGGAATCGACGATGAACCGCGCCCCTGCCCATTGCGCGAGGGCCGCGAGGTCGATGTGCGACTCCGCCGCGCTGTAATGTCCGGCGACGAAGCCGGCGAGCATTCCCGAATACGCGGCCCGAGGTGACGGCGAGATCAACGTGATGTCGACGTCGGGCTCGGGTTGCAGCGCGAGCCGGCGCAGCACGTCGACGTGGCTGTGCCCACCACCGACCAGCACGAGGCGCGACGCGCGGGTTCTCACGTGACGGCCACGCCCAGCATCATTCCGGCGTCCTCGTGTTCCAGGTTGTGGCAGTGGAACATGTAGGTCTGCGGCCCGGGGAATGGGTGAGTGAAGTCGATGGCGATGCGCACCGACTCGCCGGGCCACACCAGCACCGTGTCCTTGCGCCCGAGGTCGGTAGGCAGCCGACCCCGCGGATCGATGGCGAGCGCGGCGACGGCGTCGGGACTGGTTTCACGCGCCAGCACCTCGAAGGCGAACGCATGCAGGTGCATCGCGTGCGGCATGCTCGTGTGGTAGTTGCGCAGCAGCCAGGTTTCCACGGTTCCGCGCGTTACTTCGATCGGCGTCACGCCCATTTCGAACACGCGGTCGTTGATCCGCCACCGGCCCTTGGCAAAGCCCAGCCGGAACGGCCGCTCCGGCGCGTTGGCAGTTTCGATGCGCGGGATCGCCGACAAACTTTCCGGAATGCGGCGGTCGTAGGCCACGCGCTTGCGCAAGCGCAGTTCGAGCAGCGTTCGCGGCGCGCCTTCGGGCCAGGCGCCGCCGTGGTGGTGATCTGCCTCCCGCTGCCCCTCGGGCATCGCGTGCCCCATCGCGGAATGATCGGCGGGTGCGGACGTCGCGCTTTCGGCGTGCATCGCGTCGAACGCCAGCGTCGAAAGCCGCAGGGTGTCTCCGACCGCCGCATGGCGCAGGTCGACGAGCACGTCGATGCGTTCCGCGGTGGAAATGAACGCCTGCGTGCATTGGACCGGCGCCGGCAGCAGTCCCCCGTCGTTGCCGATCAGCGTGAACGGAATCGGCGTTCCCGCTACGGTCAGGAACGCGAGCGACAATGTCCGGGCATTCGCCGCGTTGAGGATGCGGAACCGGTAGAGACGCGTCGCGACGTCGAGATACGGACAATGCGTGCCGTTGACGAAAAGTTCGTCGCCCAGGAAGCCGTGCGTCAGGTCTTCGGGCGACGGCGCATAGTCGACGCCCGCGCGCCGGTCCTGCAGCACCAGTGGTATCTCGGTCGAGCCCGGCGCCACGTCGAGCGCCTTGCGCAATGCGCGCTCGTCGTCGTCCTCGACGAGGATGACGCCATAGAGGCCGCGATATGTCTGCGCCGCGGTGCGGCCGTGCGGATGCGGGTGGTACCAGTACATGCCGGCGCGGTTGCGGACTTCGAAGTCGTAGTCGTAGCGCTCGCCGGGCGGCACCAGGAACGAGCCGTTGCCGTCGTTGCGCGTGTCGACGGTGAGTCCATGCCAATGCGTGATCGTCGGCTCGGCCAGAGCATTGACCAGCGTGATGCGCACCCGTTCGCCACGCTGGAGGACCAGTGTCGGGTTTGCGTAGCCGCGCCCTCGATGGCGTGCCGAGAAGGCGAGGGACCCGTTTGACATCGCCGCCGGCGCGCCGGCGGCTGCGCCGGCCGTGAACGTCACTGCGTCGCCGCGCGGCGCCAAGCGCCCGAGGTAGCCGGCATTGCCCGGGATGAACAGGCGTCGCGCCGGCACGCTGCCTGTCCGGCAAAACGAATCGGCGATGCCCGGCGTGGCCAGCGCATCGGGACGCACCGGACGCGTGGCCGCCGCCAGGCCCAGGGCGGCCAATCCATGCAGCACGCGGCGGCGGGACCAGTGGAGAGGCAACGTGGACAGTCGTCAGTGGGAAGAACCACTGAAGCTTAACGGCTCCCCGCGCCCCGGTCGAGCCGGTATTGGATTCCGATCCACGCGCCGAAGGGGGCGCCCGGCGACCGAAACGCCTCCGGCCCGGCGAGTCCCGCATCGAACGTGTTGCCGGGACCGCGAAAGTAGTTGGCGCCGAGAATGCCGAAATTCTGGTACGTCCGGTTGAACAGGTTGTCGATGCGCACGAACAATTGCCACTCGGGCGTGATGTTCCAGCTGGCGTTCATCGCGACGACCGCGTAGCCCGGGACCCTGCCGGCGGGATCGGCGTTGTTCTCGTTGCCGCGGGCGTATTGCGAATCGAAGGCCGCCAGCGTCGCGCCCACGGCGAACGGTCCGTGCGCCCAATCTGCGCGCAGCCTGAACGCATTGCGCGGAAGCGTGGGCAACCGGTTCCCCGGCTGCACGTAAATGAGGCCGTCGGCGTCCGCCGTCGAATTGTTGGGGCTGCTCTCCGCGAATCCCGTCTGGAACGTGGCATCGAGAAAGCTGTAGCGCGCGACCACGCGCACTTCGCCCAGCGATGTGCCGCCGGTGAGCTCCACGCCCTGGCGCCGCGTGCTGCCCACGTTCCGGAAGTAACCGGCGTTCACCGCGCCGCTGCCGGCGCCGATGAACTGGATGTCGTCGTCGAGGTCGGTCCGATAGATGGCGGCGCTGTAGAAGCCGGACGCACCGATGCGCCCGCGCACGCCCAGCTCGTAGGTGGTCGCGACGACCTGCTTCAGCGGCGGATCCGCGACGAAGATGTTGGGGAGCGTGCACGGTGCCGCCGGATCGGCGCAGGTGAGCTCGACGGCGGTGGGAACGCGCGTTCCCTGGTTGACGCCGCCGAAGACGTTCAGCGCCGGGCTTCCGGTCCAGGTGAGGCCCACCGCAGGATTGAAGCGCCTGAAGCTGTTGGTTCCGTCGATGGCGGGCGATTCGCCGGTCAGGTCTCTTGTGACGATCCGCGCCGCGTTGTACCGGCCGGCCAGCAGGAGGCTCCATTGCGGCGCAATCGCGATCGTGTCGGCGACATAGAAGCCTAGCGACCGGTTGCTCGTCGAGACGTTCGTTTCGAGTGTGAATTCGCCGGTGCCGACGGTGTCGCGGTCGGCAACGAAGGTCGCCGGTTGCCCGCTCTGCATGAAGCCGGTGTTGCCGGCGTCGTAGGCGGCGCCGAAGACCATCTGGTGCGGGATCCCTGCGACAATCCGCTGCAGCGTCAACTGCAGCGACGCACCCCACGCATTCGTCGTCTCCGACGTATCGAGGTTGAACGCCTCGTTGGGCTGGTCGGGCGGCGCATAGTCGCTGTTGACGTTGCTGTTGACGCCGCTGGTGGCGATCCTGCGAAAGTAGGTATTGCCGGCGAGCAGCGTATCCGGGGCAAAGCTGTGGAGCCAGTTGCCGTTGACGAAGGCCAGGCGATTGTCCGTCGTGTCCGGCCACGTGTAGGCCTGCTTCGGGTTGCCGAGCATCGATACCGGAAGCGCCTGCGTGCCCTCGAGATGATTGTCGGCCAGGGACACGCCGACGCTGTACTGGTCGCTTGCCGTGCGTGCGTCGGCGCGCGCATACAGCCGCCCGATGCGCGCCGCCGAGTGATCGCGGTATCCGTCGTCGCGGATGCCTTCGATGGCGGCGAAGAGGCCGAACGTCCCGTCGTTGCCGCCGGCTTCCGCGGCAAGCTCCGTACGCGCAAACGAGCCGCCGGAAAGCGAAGCCTCGGCGCCGGCATTGGCGAAGCCGTCCTTCATGTGCAGCGTGAGCGCGCCGCCCAGCGTATTCAGGCCGAAGACCGGATTGGACCCCGGCAGCAGCTGCATCGACGCGACGGCGTTCTTCGGGATGAGGTCCCAGTTCACGATGTCGGCGAACGCCTCGTTGATGCGCACGCCATCCTGGAACACGGAGAGTCCCTGCGGCGTGCCGAGCAGCGACGACGCCGTGAAGCCGCGAAAGCTCACGTCCGGCTGGAACGCGTTGCCCGTCGGCGAATTGCGATTGACGCTGTTCGCGTTCAAGTCGAGAAACTCGGCGACGCCGCCGGTGCGCTGGCGCGAAAGGTCGCTCCCGCCGAAGTTCTGCACGTTCGACGGGATTTGCTCGATGGGCGTGCCCACGCCGGGCAACGGCGTCGTGCCGATGACGTCGATGCGTCCCAGGTCGACGGGCATTTGCCCCTGGGCGCCGCTTGCGCACAGGGACAGGATGAGGGCTGCGAAACTGCGCGCCAGCGTCGGCCGCGGGAACCTCACCGGATGGCCACGCCCCACGGCAATTCACCCACCGGGATCTCGGCGATCTTCCTGTAGGTGTCGGTGTCGATGACTGCGATGGCGTTCGAGCGCCCGCAGGCGACATAGAGTTTCTTTCCGTCCGGCGTGAGCGCCATGTTCCACGGGCGCTTGCCGACCGGCGTCTCGGCGACCATGGTATTCGTTGCGGTGTCGATCACCTGCACGGTGCCCTTGCCGCCGGAGGTGACGAACACGCGCTTGCCGTCCGGGTGCACGAGTACGCCATTGGAGCGCGCGCCGGCCTTGATCCGGGCGACGACTTCCTGCGTGCCGGTGTCGAACACGTTGACGGTATCGGCGTTTTCCGCAGCGACATACGCGCGGCTGCCGTCGGGCAGGAAGCCGATGCCGCGCGGACGGTCGCCGACCTTGACCGACTTGACGACCTCGCCCTTCGCGACGTCGACGATGTCGACGCTGTCCGCCTCTTCCGCGCTGACATAGAGCCAGCGGCCGTCCGGACTCCAGACGGCATGCTCCGGATTCTTTCCCTTCATGCGGATCCTGCGGTCGACCTTCAGCGCCATCGTGTCGACGATGATGACCTGGTCGTTCTCCTCGATCGCCGCCGACAGCCACTTGCCGTCCGGGGAAAGGTAGATGGCCTCGGGCGAATCGCCCAGCGGAATCGTGGCGATTGCCTGGCCCTTCACCGTGTCGACCACGACCAGCGCATTGGCGGTCTGGTCGGACAGGTACAGCCGGGCGCCGTCGCTGGACAGCGCTATCCCGCGGGCCTTTTTCGCGTACTTGGCGGTGGCCGTCACCTTGTCCGTCGCCGTGTCGATGATGCTGACCGTGCCGCTCCCTTCATTGGGAACATACGCGGTGGCTGCCTCCAGCGGCCCTGCGGCCAGCAGGGTGACGACAAGCGACGCGCGCAGGACGATCGAGGCCGCAAGGCAGGGCGGGCGCAATGGCATGAAATTCGTTCCTCGAAGGAGGCGTGGCGCGATTCGGGGAGCGGTGTCCGCTTGGGATCGCCGCCATTTTCTTTTATGCTACACGAGGTCGCATTCCCGCCGTCACCGCATTGTTCCCTCCCCATGCCCCTCTGCACCGACCGGAATTGTCGCGGCGGCATCGCGATAGCCGTCGCCGTCACGCTGTTTCGCGCCGGCACGCCGCTTGCGCAGACGGCCGCCGGCGGGCCGGAGGTGACGCTCGATCCCGTCGCGGTGACGGCGACACGGGGCCTGGACCGGCTGTTCGACGTCCCGGCATCGGCCAACGTCATCGACGGCGCCACGATCCGCGACGGTCAACCCGCGATCAGCCTGTCCGAATCGCTGGTGCGCGTTCCCGGCGTATTCGCGGCCAACCGCAACAATTACGCGCAGGACTTGCAGTTGAGTTCGCGCGGCTACGGCGCGCGCGCGGCATTCGGCGTCCGCGGCGTGCGCCTGTACCAGGACGACATCCCGGCGACGATGCCGGACGGTCAAGGGCAGACCGGCAGCTTCAGCCTCCTCTCAGCCAGGCGCATCGAAGTGCTGCGCGGACCCTTTTCCACGCTATACGGCAACGCGTCCGGTGGCGTGGTGTCGGTCTACACGGAGGAAGGAACCACCGTGCCGGTCGTGAACCTGACCGCCAGCGTCGGCAGCTACGGCACGTCGAATGTCGGCGTCAAGGCCACGGGGATCGCCAACGGCGTCGGGTATGTGGCGGCGTTCAGCAATTTCGACACGGAGGGCTACCGCGACCATTCCGCCGCATTGCGCCAGATCGCCAATGCCAAGCTGACGTTCGACGCCACCGATACCACGCATGTCACGCTGATCGCCAACTCGCAGTACCAGCCGCAGACGCAGGATCCGCTCGGCCTGACCTACGCGCAGTGGAAGGCCGACCCGCGGCAGGCGGATCCGGTGGCGACGCTGTTCAACACGAACAAGACGATCAACCAGATGCAGGGCGGCGTGGCGGTGGACCAGGTTCTCAACGCCGACACCAGCCTGCGCGTGACCGGCTACGGCGGGCAGCGGCAGGTGCGGCAGTACCTGGCGCTGAGCGGCGTCGGGGCGACGTCGTCCGGCGGCGTGGTCGACCTCGACCGCAACTACGAGGGCATCGGCGTCCGCGTGATCTATCGCGGCAGCCTCATGGACCGGCCGCTGACGCTGAACGTCGGCGCGGACGCGGACCGGCTGCACGAGCTGCGTCAGGGCTACGTCAACAACAACGGCGCCATCGGCGCGCTGCGGCGGAACGAGGACGATACTGTCACCAGCGGCGACGTCTATGCCGAAGCCCGGTGGGATTTCGCGTCCGCATTTTCGCTGACGCTGGGTGTCCGCTCGAGCCAGGTCCGCTACGACTCGGTCGATCACTACATCGTCGGTCCCAATCCGGACGACAGCGGGGCGCGCACGTACTACAACACCAGTCCCATCGCCGGCATCGTCTGGCACGCGGCCGAGAACCTGAACGTCTACGCGAGCTATGGCCAGGGATTCGAGACGCCGACGTTCGCGGAACTCGCCTACCGGCCGGTGGGGACCGGGCTCAACCTGGCGCTCGATCCGGCAACTTCCACCGCGTGGGAAGCAGGAATGAAGTGGTTTCCCGCCGCGAGCCAGCGTGTCAACCTCGCCGCGTTCACGGCCACGACCGATCAGGAAATCGTCATCGACACGGCGACGGGCGGACGCACGACCTACCGCAATTCGAGCAAGACGCGAAGGCGCGGGTTCGAAGCCGAATGGGACGCCGACCTCGGCAGCGGGATTTCCACGCACGTCAACTACACGTACCTGCTCGCCGAATTCGCGGAGCCGTACGCGTCGGGCATTCCCCTCGTCGTGACGCCTGCCGGATCGCGCCTTCCGGGCGTGCCGCCGCAGCAGCTGTTCGGCACGCTGGAATGGACGCCGGGCGGGTTCGGCGGCTTCAGCGTCGCCGGCGAGGTCCAGTATGTCGGGCGCATCTACGTCAACGACGTGAACAGCGCCTATGCGCCGGCCTATACGCTGGGAAACCTCCGCGTGGGCTTCGCGCAGCAGGCGGACCGCCTCCAGTTCTCCGAATACGTGCGGATCAACAACATCGCCAACGTCAACTACGTCGGTTCGGTCATCGTCGGGGACACCAACGGCCGGTATTACGAGCCGGCGCCGGGCCGCAACTGGTATGCAGGAGTGAGCATCAGTGCCGCATTCTGACCCTTATTCAGCCCCTCATTCAGACTCTCATTTGGGTCCTCATTCGGGTCCTCATTTGGGACGATATACGCGAACCGCCATCGCGCTGCACTGGCTGATCGCGCTCGCCGTCGTCATCCAGTTCTGCTGGGGCTGGTGGATGCAGGGCATTCCCAAGCTGCCGCCGGGCATGCGCGCCGACGCGTTCAACCTGCACAAGTCCTTCGGGCTGACCATCTTCATGCTGATGACCGTGCGCCTCATCTGGCGCTGGCGGCATCCTCCGCCCGCTTTTCCGGCAATGCCGAAGTGGCAGGCGTGGCTGGCGCACGTCGTCCACGCAACGCTGTATGCCGTGCTGCTGCTGCACCCGCTGTCGGGCTATCTCGGGTCCGTGTTCAGCGGCTACCCGGTCAAGCTGTTCGGCATGACGCTGCCCGCGTGGGGGCACAACGACCCGGCGCTGAAGAATTTTTTCAGCGCATCGCATTTCGTGACCAGCTGGATGCTGCTGGCGGCCGTGGCGCTGCACGTCGCCGGCGCGCTCAAGCACGCGCTGGTCGATCGCGATGGACTGCTGTCGCGAATGGGCGTGGGCACCGGAAGGTAGCCCGCCGCCGCCGGGAGTTTGCCGCTGATTTGCCCGGGATCAACGCGCTCGCCTTGCGCGGCGCGTAGATTGAAAACTCCCGATCCTGTGTTGGAGGACGTCGTGTTCTGCCGCATGCTGGTTGCCGTGGCGCTGGCCTTTGCCGCAATCCCCGTCGCGCAGGCCGCGGGTGAAGTCGTCGGCTGTCCCGCCGACAGCGAGGCGGTCGCGGCGGCCGCTGCGGCGGTCTCCGAAGGGACGTTCACCCGGCCGGAAGCGGGCGTGCCTGCGGCGAAGCGCACGTCGTGCGGACTCTACGCCACGGCGCAGGACGCGTACGACATGGTGAAGGAGGCGCCGGGGAAGGTGCTGTTCATCGACGTGCGGACGCCTGCCGAGCTGCAGTTCATCGGCATGCCGACATTGGTCGATGCGAACGTTCCGGTGCTGCTGCCGACGTCGCCGCCGCAGTGGGACGAGGTCAACTCGACATTCAAGCTGGCCCCCAACCCGAAGTTCGTCGAAGGCGTGGACGCGCGTCTGGCGCGCAAGGGTCTCACGCGCGACGACCAGGTGATCCTGATATGCCAGGGCGGCGTGCGCGCGGCTCGCGCAGCCAACTTGCTGACGCAGTCCGGCTATGCCAAGGTCTATACGACGATCGACGGCTTCGAAGGCGATCCCGCCACCGACGGCCCGCACAAGGGCGAGCGCATCGTCAACGGCTGGCGCAATGCCGGCTTGCCATGGACCACCCGGCTCGACCGCGCGAAGATGTACGGACTGGACTGAACCGCGCGCGGCTCGCGCACTCCCGGGATTGGATGGCAGAATGTGGACCGATGCGGCCCCAAGGGTCGGGACGGCGCGCATCAATTTCGTGGAGGCGGCAATGGTCGAGCGTGGAGCGGCTACGAAAGGCAAGGTGGCGAAAACGGTCGCCGGCGCCGACGACGTCGAATTGAAGGCGACGATCCCGCACAAGCAGATCCATTGGGGATTGCGGCGCTACAACCTGACCAAGGCCAACGACCAGGAACGCCACATCTACTTCTTCGACACGCCGGATCTGGAGCTCTTCCATGCCGGCATCGTCTTGCGTGCGCGGCGCATCATCGGCGGCGATCACGACAGCACGGTCAAGCTGCGGCCGGTCGATCCCGCCAAGGTCCCGGCCAAATGGAAGAAGTTCGCCGGGTTCAAGATCGAGGCCGACGCCGGTGAAAACGGCGTGGTCAAGTCCGCGTCGCTGACGATGCCCGTCGCCAAGGGGATCATCAAGCGCGTCGCGGAGGGGAAGCTGGGCGTCGCCGCCTTGCTCACCGAGGAGCAGCGACGGTTCCTGCTGGAAATGATGAAGCTCGAGCTCGATCTTGCGCGCCTGCTGATCATGGGGCCGATGCAGGCGCAGCGCTGGAAATTCAGCGATCCCGCGTTGCCGTGGCCGATCACCGCCGAACTCTGGCGGCGCGACGACGGTGAGCTGATCTTCGAGGCATCGATCAAGGCGCCCATCGAGCAGGCCGCCGTCGCGGCCGGAGGCTTCCTGGCGCACCTGGCCGAAATCGGCGCCGAACGGGATCACGCGCAGGAAGCCAAGACGCGCTGGGCGCTGGAACACTATGCCGGCAAGTCGCGGCGCAACGTGGCCAAGCCCGACGGCAGGAAGCCGGCTGCGCCCGTGGTCATGAAGCGGTCGAAGCCGGCGGCGGCGAAGAAAACGAAGGTGAAGAGGGCGGGAAAGAAAGTCGCCGCCAGGAAATCGGCGAAGAAATCCTGACGGTAGTACTACCTCGCCGCGTCGAGAACCGCGGCGGTTTCGGCGAAGTTCCCGTCGCGCGCCATGTCGGCCGCGGCACGCAGGAATGCCGCGTCCATTGCGGTGCGCATTGCCCTGCAAAGTCGCGCGCAGTATGCTTGCCGGTCTGCACCAATCGCCGCAAACCGCCCGCGCCGCACGATTGTCCAGGCCGCGCGGCGTCACCCGAAGGAGGAACTCGTGTCCGTCAAGCTATCGTTGACCGTCAATGGCAAGGTCGTGACCGCGGACGTCGATCCGCGGACGCTGCTGGTCGAATTCCTGCGCACCAACCTCGCGTTGACCGGCACGCACGTGGGCTGCGACACCGGCCAGTGCGGCGCGTGCACGATCCATCTCGACGGCCGCGCCGTCAAGGCGTGCAACATGCTCGCGGCGCAAGCCAACGGCGCCGCCGTCGTCACCATCGAGGGTCTCGCTGCTGCCGACGGCACGATGCATCCGATGCAGGCGGCGTTCAAGGAATGCCACGGTCTGCAATGCGGCTTCTGCACGCCGGGCATGGTGATGAGCGCCATCGACCTCGTGGAACGGCATCCAAAGGCCGACGAGCAGGCGATCCGCGAAGGCCTCGAGGGCAACTTCTGCCGCTGCACCGGTTACCACAATATCGTCCGCGCGGTGCAGGTAGGTGCCACCGCGATGGGCAAGTAGGGAGCGAACATGGGCGCAACAGACCAGGGCGTGATCGGCCAATCGATACGGCGCAAGGAGGACGTGCGCTTCCTGACCGGTGCGGGGCAATACACCGACGACGTCAACTTCGCGCATCAGGCCTGCGGGTATTTCCTGCGGTCGCCGCACGCGCACGCGAAGATCCGCAGCATCGAATTGACGAAGGCCCGGGCCGCGCCCGGCGTCGTCGCGATCTTCACCGGCGCGGACCTGACCGGCGTGAACGGCCTGCCTTGCGGCTGGCTCATCACCGGCTCGGACGGCAAGCCGATGAACGAGCCGCCGCATCCGGTGCTCGCGCAGGGCAAGGTGCGGCATGTCGGCGACCAGGTGGCGCTGGTGATCGCCGAAACCCTGCACCAGGCCAAGGACGCGGCGGAACTGATCGACGTCGACTACGAAGTGCTGCCGTCGGTCGTCAATTGCGTCGAGGCGCTCAAGCCCGGCGCGCCGCAGATCCACGACCAGGCGCCCGGCAACAAGTGCTACACATGGGCGCTGGGCGACAAGGCGGCGGTCGACGCCGCGTTCGCCAAGGCCGCGACGGTGTCGAAGCTCGACATCATCAACAACCGGCTGATCCCCAACGCGATCGAGCCGCGCGCGGCCGTGGCGTCGTACAGCCGCGCCGACGATTCGTACACGCTGTATGTCGCCAACCAGAATCCGCACGTCGAGCGGCTGCTGATGACGGCGTTCGTGCTCGGGCTGCCGGAAAGCAAGGTGCGGGTGATCGCCCCCGACGTCGGCGGCGGCTTCGGCTCCAAGATCTACCTCTACGCCGAGGAAACGGCGCTGGTGTGGGCGTCGAAAAAGGTGAACCGCCCGATCAAGTGGGCCGCCGACCGCAGCGAGGCGTTCCTCACCGACGCGCACGGCCGCGACCACGTGACGCACGTCGAACTGGCGCTGGACAAGGATGGCAAGTTCCTGGCGCTGCGCGTCCAGACCACCGCCAACATGGGCGCGTACCTGTCGACGTTCTCGACCTGCATTCCGACGATCCTGTACGCCACGCTGCTCGCCGGCCAGTACACGACGCCCGCCATCTTCTGCGAAGTGACGGCGTCGTTCACCAATACGGCGCCGGTCGACGCGTATCGCGGGGCGGGCCGGCCCGAGGCGACGTTCGTCGTCGAGCGCATCGTCCACCAGGCAGCGGTCGACACAGGGATAGCGCAGGACGAGATCCGCCGGCGCAACTTCATCCGCAAGTTCCCGTACGCCACGCCGGTCGCGCTGACCTACGACATCGGCAACTACGACGCCACGCTCGACGACGCGATGAAGGTCGCCGACGTGGCCGGGTTCCCGGCGCGCAAGGCGGCGGCGGCCAAGCGCGGCATGCTGCGGGGCTTGGGCTATGCGTCGTACATCGAAGCCTGCGGTCTCGCGCCGTCGAACGTCGCCGGCGCGCTGGGCGCGCGCGCGGGCTTGTTCGAGGCGGGGCAGGTGCGGGTCAATCCGACGGGCAGCGTGACGGTGTTCACGGGCTCGCACAGCCACGGCCAGGGCCACGAGACGACGTTCGCGCAGATCGTCGCCGGGCGGCTCGGCATCGACATCGGCAACGTCGAGGTCGTGCATGGCGACACTGGACGCGTTCCCTTCGGCATGGGCACGTACGGTTCGCGCTCGCTGTCGGTCGGCGGCACCGCCATCGTCAAGGCGCTGGACAAGGTCATCGCCAAGGGCAAGAAGATCGCCGCGCACCTGCTCGAGGCGGCGGAGGCCGACATCGAGTTCAAGGACGGCAAGTTCACCGTGGCCGGCACCGACCGCAGCAAGGCGTTTGCCGAGGTCTCGCTGGCCGCGTACGTGCCGCACAACTACCCGCTCGACAAGCTGGAGCCGGGTCTCGACGAAACGGCGTTCTACGACCCGACCAACTTCACGTACCCGGCCGGCACGCACATCTGCGAGGTCGAGGTCGATCCGGAAACCGGCGTGGTGAAGGTCGTCAATTTCACGGCGTCGGACGACTTCGGCAACATCATCAATCCAATGATCGTCGCCGGGCAGGTCCACGGCGGCCTGACGCAGGGCATCGGCCAGGCTCTGCTGGAAGCCTGCGTGTACGACGCGGACAGCGGCCAGTTGCTGACCGGCAGCTACATGGACTACGCCATGCCACGCGCCGACGACGTGCCGTCCTTCAAGGTGTCCACGCAGGTCACGCCATGCACGCACAATCCGCTCGGCGCCAAAGGCTGCGGCGAGGCCGGCGCGATCGGCGCGCCGGCGGCGATGATGAATGCGGTCCACGATGCGCTGGCGGCGGTCGGCGTCAAGCGCATCGACATGCCGGCGTCGCCGCACCGCGTCTGGCAAGCCATCCAATCGGCCCGCGCGTAAAGGAGCCCCCATGTACTCATTCGAACTGCACAAGGCCGATTCGGTCGCCAACGCTGCCGCGCTGCTGGCGCAAACGGGCGGCAAGCCGCTGGCCGGTGGCCAGAGTCTCGTCGCCGCAATGAAGATGCGGCTGTCCGTGCCGGGCGCGCTGGTCGACCTGTCCGGCGTGCCCGAGCTGAAGGGCATCCGCAAGGAGGGCGACGCAATCGTGATTGGCGCCATGACGCGGCATGCCGAAGTCGGCGCGTCCGACGTCGTGAAAAAGGCGATCCCGGCGCTTGCCGCGCTGGCCGAAGGCATCGGCGACCGTCAGGTGCGCAACATGGGCACGCTGGGCGGCGCGCTGGCCAACAACGATCCCGCCGCTTGCTATCCGGCCGCGGTGCTGGGCCTGGGCGCGACGGTCAACACCAACAAGCGCAGAATCGCCGCCGATGAGTTCTTCAAGGGCATGTACGAAACCGCGCTTGCCGACGGTGAATTGATCACGTCGGTCAGCTTCCCGATTCCGAAGAAGGCGGCCTACGTGAAGTTTCCGCAGCCGGCATCGCGTTTTGCTCTTGTCGGCGTGTTCGTCGCGCAGACCGCGGGCGGCGTTCGCGTGGCGGTGACCGGCGCCGCGCCGTCGGTGCATCGTTCCAAGGCGCTGGAGGAGGCGCTGGCGAAGAGCTTCACGGCGGATGCGGCCAAGGCCGTGAAGATCAACGCGGCCGGGCTGAATGGCGACCTGCACGGTTCGCCGGCCTATCGCGCGCATCTCGTTTCGGTGCTTGCGGCGCGCGCAGTGACCGCGGCCGGATAGTCGTCGAGCAAGCCGGGCGCCTTGACCGGCGCTCGTCGCGCCTGACTCGTCCGCGCAACGAAAGACCGAGCATCGGATGAACAGGCGTCATGCGGGAATTGTGCTGCTGGGACTGCTGGCCTGCAGCGCCTTGCCGCCTGTCGTCCATGCGCAGCAGCCAGGCAGGGTGTATCGCGTCGGTTACCTCAGCGCGCCGTCCCGCGAGTCCGTGGCGCGCGGGGTCGAGGCATTCCTGAAGGCGCTGCGCGACCTGGGCTGGGTCGAGGGCCAGAACCTCGTCGTCGAATTCCGGTGGGCGGATGGCAAGGTCGAGCGATTGCCCGATCTTGCGGCTGAACTGGTGCGTCTCAAGGTTGACGTCATCGTCGCGCCGGCAGGTTCGGCGGTGCTCGCGGCAAAGAACGCGACCAGCACCATTCCGATCGTGATGATCTTCCCGAACGATCCCGTGGCCAGTGGATTGGTCGCCAGCCTGGCCCGGCCGGGAGGCAACGTCACCGGGACTACGTTCACGTCCGGTCCCGAAATCTTCGGCAAGCAGTTGCAGCTGCTCAGGGAGGCGGTCCCGCGCGCCTCGCGCGTGGCTGCCGTAGGTAACCCATCGGACCCCGAGTGGGCGTCGCAGGTGATCGAGGTGGAGGCCGCCGCACGCGCAATGGGGCTCAGACTGCAACGCGTCGAGGTGCGCGGGCCTGAGGAGTTCGACGGTGCATTCGCCGCCATGGCGCGGGAGCGGGCGGAGGCGCTGCTGGTCGCCGGCGGCTCGACGTTCCTGGTGAACCGGGTGAAGCTCGCCGAACTCGCGTTGAAGGCGCGCCTGCCGACAGTGTTCAGCTTCCGGGAAAGTGTCCAGTCCGGCGGGCTCATGGCCTACGCGGTGAACATGGCTGATTTCGTCGGACATGCCGCTGTGTACGTGGACAAGATTCTCAAGGGCGCGAAGCCCGCCGACCTCCCCGTGGAGCGGCCGACGAAGTTCGAGCTCGTCATCAATCTGAAGACGGCCAAGGCGCTCGGGCTGACGCTGCCGCCGGCGCTGCTGCAGCGCGCGGACGAATTGATCCCGTAGTTGCGCGAAGTCTCCCAGCGAGATTCACGGCGGCCCATTGTCGCCATGCGCGACCTGCGCGCGCGGAATTCGGTTAGCCTAGGGTGCGATGAGCGCCGCGACGCACAGACGACCAACTTTTCACCACGACGTACAGGTAAAGCCAAGCCTGCGCAGCTACGCGCTCAACGCGCTGCTGCGGCTGACAATGGGCAAGCAACTCGCGGACGACG
>Ga0315271_10000162_pt1 | contig 32715 bp, 25 predicted proteins | sample C3_top_MG_FD_204664 | JGI IMG/M metagenome (GOLD analysis project Ga0315271, IMG submission 204664) | Sediment microbial communities from Yellowstone Lake, YNP, Wyoming, USA - C3_top | ecosystem: Environmental > Aquatic > Freshwater > Lake > Sediment | place: USA: Wyoming | collected 2017-08-01
GGCAGTCCCTTGGCGTTGATCCAGCGATAGATCGAGTCGCGGGTTACGCCAAGATGTTCGGCAATCTGTTCAACGGATATCCAGGGTTCATTCATTCTTGAATTCGCTCGGTATTGAATTAGGCGGCATAAAGTCGCACTAAATCGTAAAGGCCAAAATTTAGCAGCTCGATGAAGATACGACCAGCCTTTGCCTTTGATGCCATTTGGAAACGGGTCTATGCCACCGGCACAGCGCGCCCCAGCACAAATTCGCGAAACGCTTGCGCGGTGGGCGATAGCCGTTTATCGGTGCGATGTACGACATACCAGTGGCGCATGATGGGGAAGTCCACCACGTCGAGCACCACCAGGCGCTTCAGCGTCAGCTCCAGTTCCAGCGTTTGCAGCGACAAAATTCCCAAGCCCAGGCCGACGCTGACCGCCTGCCGGATGGCTTCGTTGCTGTTCATTTCCATGCTGGTGCGCAGCTTGACGCCGTGCTCGGTAAAGAAACGCTCCATCGCGCCGCGCGTGCCGGAATCGGCTTCGCGCACCAAAAAAGACTCATCAGCAAGCTGGGCAACCGGGATGCGTTTTTTGCGCGCGAGCGGATGGCCGGGCGGGGCGATGATGCCGAGCGGGTTGTCCATGAAGCGCACGGCTTCGAGATCGAGGCCGTCCGGCACCTGACCCATGATCGCGAGGTCGATGTGGTTGGCGGCAAGCTGCGCCAGCACGCCCGCGCGGTTGGATACGTCGAGATGTATCGCCACGTTGGGCAAACGGCTGCGAAAGCGCGCCAGCAGGTCGGTGGCGACAGCGTTGACCGTGGTGGTGACGGCGATGTTGAGCTGGCCGCTTTCCAGATTGCGCAACTGCGCCAGGTTGGCCTGCAAGTCGTCGAGCCGCGCGGTGATGCTTTGCGCGGCATACAGCACTTCGCGCCCGGCATCGGTGAGAAAAATCTTTTTGCCCATCTGTTCGGTGAGCGGCAGGCCGAGGATGGCTTCGATGCCCTTGACCTGCATCGACACCGCAGGCTGCGACAGATGCAGCTCCCCGGCAGCGCGGGTAAACGACAGGTTGCGGGCGACGGCTTCGAAGATGCGGAGCTGACGCAGGGTAAGACGGCGCATGATTTATACATAAGTAAATTGATATGGTTTTAATAATAACAATTTAATTTTCATTATACGAACTGATCCGTATAGTCCGCCGCAGCGAGTAGGGTGCTGCACGGGGATAAACACGGTGCGCACCAAACATCCAGACGGTGCGCATGGCGCACCCTACACTGTTGATCAAAGGAGCCAAGCAATGGATCAGTCCGCACGTTATTCCGACCTCAGCCTTAAAGAAGCCGACCTCATCAAGGGCGAAGGCCACATTCTCGTCGCTTACAAAATGAAGCCGAAGCCCGGCTTTGGCAGCTACCTGTCATGCGCGGCGCACTTCGCGGCTGAGTCCTCGACTGGCACCAACGTTGAAGTGTCCACCACCGACGACTTCACCAAGGGTGTGGATGCGCTGGTGTATTACATCGACGAAGCCACCGAAGACATGCGCATTGCGTATCCGATCGACCTGTTCGACCGCAACGTGACCGACGGCCGCATGATGATCGTCTCGCTGTTGACGCTGATTATCGGCAACAACCAGGGCATGGGCGACATCGAGCACGGCAAGATTCACGACATTTATTTCCCCAAGCGTTGCCTGCAACTGTTCGACGGCCCGTCCAAGGACATCAGCGATTTGTGGCGCATTCTGGATCGCCCGATGAAAGACGGCGGCTACATTGCCGGCACCATCATCAAGCCAAAACTGGGCCTGCGTCCCGAGCCGTTTGCGCACGCGGCTTACCAGTTCTGGCTGGGCGGCGACTTCATCAAGAACGACGAACCGCAAGGCAACCAGGTGTTCTGCCCGGCCAAGAAGGTTTACCCGCTGGTGTACGACGCGATGAAGCGCGCTCAGGACGAAACCGGCCAGGCCAAAATTTTCTCCGCCAACATTACCGCTGACGACCATTACGAAATGTGCGCCCGCGCTGATTTCATTCTGGAAACGTTTGGCCCGGATGCAGACAAAGTCGCGTTCCTGGTGGACGGCTTCGTTGGCGGCCCCGGCATGATTACCACCGCCCGCCGTCAGTACCCCGGCCAGTACCTGCACTACCACCGCGCCGGTCACGGCATGATTACTTCGCCGTCTGCCAAGCGTGGCTACACCGCGTTTGTGCTGGCGAAAATTTCGCGTCTGCAAGGGGCGTCCGGCATCCACGTCGGCACCATGGGCTATGGCAAGATGGAAGGCGAAAACTCGGACAAGAACATTTGTTACATGCTGGAGCGTGACGAATGCCAAGGCCCGGTTTACTTCCAGAAGTGGTACGGCATGAAGCCGACCACCTCGATCATCTCCGGCGGCATGAACGCGCTGCGTCTGCCCGGCTTCTTCGAGAACCTGGGTCACGGCAACGTCATCAACACCTCCGGCGGCGGCGCGTATGGCCACATCGACAGCCCGGCAGCGGGTGCGATCTCACTGCGCCAGTCGTATGAGTGCTGGAAGTCGGGCGCTGACCCGATCGAATACGCGAAAGAGCACAAAGAGTTCGCCCGCGCCTTCGAATCCTTCCCCGGCGACGCCGACAAGATTTTCCCCGGCTGGCGTGAAAAGCTGGGCGTGCATAAGTAAGTCGAACGCCCGCTGTATGCAGTGAACAACGCCCCCGGTCCGCTGGGGGCGTTGTTGTTCGTAGGGTGCGCCATGCGCACCCACAATAAGTACCGCGTGCGCCATGCGCACCGAATCCAATGGTGCGCATGGCGCACCCTACGGGAGTCAATCATGACTGACAAAGACCAGTACAAGATTCAACAAGAACCGTTCTATCAGCAGCAGACCAACGAAGTCGCGCTGTACGAAGCCGCCTACCGCAACCGCCTGCCGGTGATGGTGAAAGGCCCCACCGGCTGCGGCAAATCGCGCTTCATCGAATACATGGCGTGGAAGTTGAACAAGCCGCTGATTACCGTCGCCTGCAACGAGGACATGACCGCGTCCGACTTGGTGGGGCGCTATCTGCTGGAAGCCAACGGCACCCGCTGGCTCGATGGCCCGCTCACCGTCGCCGCCCGCATCGGCGCGATCTGTTATCTCGACGAAATCGTCGAAGCGCGGCAGGACACCACCGTGGTGATCCACCCGCTCACCGACCACCGCCGCACCTTGCCGCTCGATAAAAAAGGCGAGCTGATTAAAGCGCACCCCGATTTCCAGTTGGTCATTTCCTACAATCCGGGCTATCAAACGCTGATGAAGGATTTGAAACAGTCCACCAAACAGCGTTTCACCGCGTTTGATTTCGACTACCCCGATGCCGCGCTCGAAGCGCAGATCGTGGCGAAAGAAACCGGCATGGACGAAGCGGTGGCCGCCAAGCTGGTGAAGATCGGCGCAGTCGCGCGCGGCCTCAAAGGCCACGGGCTGGACGAAGGCATTTCCACCCGTTTGCTGGTGTACGCAGCGACGCTGATTAAAGACGGCGTCGCGCCGCGCGACGCTTGCCGCATGGCGCTGGTGCGCCCGATCACCGACGACGCAGATATTCGCGACACGCTCGATCACGCGATTGATGCGACGTTTGCGTAATGACGGTGCGTATGACGCACCCTACGCACAATGATCCTGTAGGGTGCGCCATGCGCACCATGGAAGAATCACCCTGAATGTCCAACTACCGGCGGGCGCACGAAGGCGGAGCCACCTACTTCTTCACCGTGGTGACTGACCATCGGCAACCAATACTCACGCGCCCAGATGTGCTGGATGCTTTGCGCAATGCTTTCCGGAAAGTGCAACAAACCCGGCCATTCGGTCTCGATGCCATCGTGATCCTGCCCGACCATCTACATGCCATCTGGACTTTGCCGCATGGAGATGCCGACTTTGGCGTGCGCTGGGGCATGATCAAGCGCTTTGTTACGAAGGCAGTGGTTAGCCCGGGTTTAATCCCGGTGAGCGATTTAATGAAAGCGCGCCGGGAAAGTGGCCTATGGCAGCGCCGGTTTTGGGAACATCTGATTCGTGATGATGAGGATTATGCGCGGCACATGGATTACATCCACTACAACCCGGTGAAACATGGCCATGTTGATCGTCCGGTAGATTGGGTGCATTCCAGTTTTCAGCGCTGCGTCGAGAGAGGGATATATCCGCAGAATTGGGCAGCAGGCTCAGCCATTGAAGGGGTATTTGGTGAGTAGGCACGGTGCGCATGGCGCACCCTACACGCGATGTCCGTGGGGTGCGTCTGCGCACCCACATAAAACCACACGCAATGATTCTCGTAGGGTGCGCCATGCGCACCAACATAATCAAACGAGCAAAATATGACAGAAACCGAATACCAGCACCCCCTGATGGCTGCCTACTGGGCGCAGATCGACACCCGCTTTCCGCAAGTCGAAGCGGTGTTCGAGGACGTGATGGCCGAGGCGCTGGCGATATTGAGTCGCGAGGGTATCGATGCCTATCTCGATGCTGCCCGCGTCATTGGCAAGCTGGGGCGCGGCGTTGAGCCGATGCTGGCGTTTCTGGAAGCCTGGCCGTCTGCCGCAAAAGCCGTCGGCGAATCGGCCTTGCCTGTGGTGATGGCGCTGGTTCAGCGGATGCAAAAATCGCCCAACAGCGCGGCCATCACGCCGTTTTTGCAAACGCTGGCGCCGGTCGCGCGTCGTCTGCAATCGCGCGAACAATTGCAGCATTATCTCGATCTCACGCTGGATTTCATGGAACGCACCACCGGCTCGGTTCATGGTCACCACACCACGTTTCCCAGCCCCGGCCTGCCAGAATTTTTTGCCCAGTCACCATTTCTGCTGAGTCAGCTCAGTCTGGAAGGGCTGAAAAACTGGGTCGAATACGGCATCCGCAATTACCGCACGCATCCCGAACGGCAGAAGGATTATTTCAGCGTGCAGTCCGCCGACAGCCGCGCGGTGCTGCAACGCGAACGCCATGGCACGCTGTTCATGGACGTGGAACGCAAGCTCGATTTGTATCTGCGCGGGCTATGGAACGACGCCGAACAACTGGTGCCGTATTCCACCGCATTTGACGAACTGCGGAAACCCGTGCCGTATTACGACAAGCTCGGGATGCGCGTGCCGGATGTGTATGACGACGTGACGGTAGGGTGCGCCGTGCGCACCGATCAGGAAGGTGCGCACGGCGCACCCTACCATTCGCAGCGTATTTCTGGCATCGACCGTTACCGCGCTACCCTCGCGCACATGGTCGGCCACCGCCGCTGGACCACCGCGCTCATCGCCGACAACTGGAGTCCGTTTCAGCGCATGGCGGTGGAATTCTTTGAAGACTGCCGCGTTGAGACGCTGCTGATCCGCGAATACCCCGGCCTGCGCAAATTGTTCCTCGCGCTGCATCCCAAGCCTTCGGAGACCGCCTGCAATCCGGAGACGACTTCCTGCTTGCGCCACCGTATGACGATGCTGTCGCGCGCGCTGCTTGATGCTGACCACGGCTATCTGGATGTTGATCTGCTGGTTTTCACCGAACGCTTTCACGCACTGATGATCGAGGGGGAATCCAGCACCAAAGACATCGCCGCGCTTGCGCTTTCCTACGTCGCCAAAACCCGCCGCCAAAGCGACCAACTCGCCAAAGTGCATTTCGACAATACGGTGGTCGATTACCGCGACGACAACCGCCACATGTGGAAATTCATCGAGGAAAGCGACGACGAGGAGATGTTCGAGCAGGCGCGCAAAGCCGCGCCGGACGAGGAGTTCAAAGGCCTGCCGCCGCGCCACTATCCGGAATGGGATTACAGCAGCCAGACTTATCGCCCCGACTGGGTGAGCCTGTACGAACGCCTGCACCCCAGCGGCAATGCGGGCGATATCGACAAGTTGCTGGACAAACACGCCGCCCTCGCCAAGCGCCTGAAACGCATTCTCGACTTGCTGAAACCGCAGGACAAGGTGCGCATCCGCTATCAGGAAGAAGGCAGCGAACTCGACCTCGATGTGGCTATTCGTTCGCTGATTGATTTCAAGGGCGGCGCCAACCCCGATCCGCGCATCAACATGAGCCACCAGACTTCTGGCCGCAATATCGCTGTGATGCTGCTGCTGGATTTGTCCGAATCGCTCAACGAAAAAGCCGCAGGATCGAATCAGACCATACTCGAATTAAGCCAGGAAGCCGTCTCGCTGCTGGCTTGGGCAATCGAAAAACTCGGCGACCCATTTGCCATCGCGGGTTTTCATTCCAACACCCGCCACGACGTGCGCTACCTGCACATCAAGGGCTACAGCGAACACTGGGACGACACCGTGAAAGCGCGCCTGGCCGGGATGCAGGCGGGCTACTCCACCCGCATGGGTGCAGCGCTGCGCCACGCCGCGCACTACCTCGACGCGCAAAAGGCCGACAAGAAACTGCTGCTCATCCTCACCGACGGCCAGCCCTCCGACGTCGATGCGCACGACGAACGCCTGCTGATCGAAGATGCCCGCCGCGCCGTCAAGGAACTCGACCAGCAAGGCATCTTCCCCTATTGCATCAGCCTCGACCCCAAAGCCGACGAATACGTCAGCGATGTATTCGGACGGCACTACACCGTGATAGACAACATCGAACGGCTGCCGGAAAGATTGCCGGAGTTGTTTGTGGCGCTAACGAAATAAAAACCCGAGAAACCCGTACGGCTTTTTTACGACGCTCCCAACATGCCCGCTCCCTGCGGGTGGGCACAGGTGAAAATCACCGATGTTTCTCGAGTTGGGGCTGATGCAGCACGCCTTCGAGCGCGTGCTGGCTTGTGCTGCCCAGCATCGAAACTTTGAGCAGGCACGCACCCGCGCTCAAGTGAAACTGACGGCGACCGTAGTGCCGTGCTGCTCGCTGCTTTCCAGCCGCACCTGCCAGCCATAGCGGTCGCAAATCCGCTTGACCAGTGAAAGACCGATCCCGGCGCCTTCGCTCGTCATGTCGCGGAAATGACGGATGAAAACCTGTTCGATGGCGTGGCTGGGGATGCCCTTGCCGGTGTCGCTCACGGTGAGCGTGCGGGCGTCCTGTATGACTACCACCGTGCCTGCCGCCGTGTAGGAAAACGCATTGCGAATCAGGTTGCTGACCAGAATTTCCGCCAGACCGGCATCGGCGGACAGGATCAGTTCGGGGTTGGTATGCACTTCAACCTCGACCGGTTTGGCGCCGAGCAGATGCCGCTGTTTTTCCACCACGTCGCGCACCACTTCGGCCAACACGCAGCCGCTCCCCGCGACCAGCTTGTGTTCCTCGCGCGCCATCAGCAGCAGCGCGGTGCCCAGTTCGGCCATGTCACGCGCGGCGCGCTCGATGCGGCCAATGCGGGCTTTCTGCTTGTCGCTGAGACTGTCATCGTCGAGCAGCACTTCGCTCGCGCTCAGAATCACCGCCAGCGCGGTACGCAGTTCGTGGCTGATGTCGGCGCTGAAAGCGCGTTCCCGTTCGATGAAGGCGCGCATCCGCATCAGGTGGCGGTCGAACACCCGCGCCAGTTCGCCCACTTCGCCAACGGGGAAGTCGTCGGCCAGCGGCTGTTCCCAGTCATCCGGACTGCGATGGCGCACCTTGGCGGCCAGATCGGCCACTGGTGCGACCACGGTGCGCGACAGCCAGATGCCGCCGAGGGTGGATAGCAGGGTCATGGCGACGGCCATCAGTCCCAGCATCCAGGCGAAGCGGTGTTCACGGCGGGCTTGCAGCGAGGTGTCGTAGAGCAGGTAGTAATGCGTCCCGCCGCGTTCCAGGATGGCCGCGCGGTAACCCAGCGTGCCCAGACGGATGTCATGCCGGCCGAGCGGGAGACCCGCCAGATAGTCGGGGACATTTCCCACCCCCCGGGCATCGCGTACGTAACCCTGAACGACGACGGTGGACGGCGGCAGCGAGGCCGGATTGCGCTCGCGCCGGGCGATGTAGTCGTCCAGTTCGGCCGACAGGGTTTCGTCGATCAGGCGCTGGCCGAGGTCGTGCGCGCCCTGATAGAGCGCGACCGCCATGATCAGGCTGACGAGTGCGCCGAAGCCGGCGAAAAACAGGGCGACGCGCCCGCGCAAATCACGCGGCGGACGCATCGGGTGCCTTCAGTTGATAGCCGATCCCGCGCAGGGTATGCAGCAGCGGCGGCAGGCCGGGCGGGTCGATGGCCGAGCGCAGGGTATGCATATGCACCCGCAGGGCGTCGCTGTCCGGCGGCGAATCCCCCCACACCGCCTGTTCGATGTCGCGCCGCCGTACCACGCTGGGCGTACGTTTCATCAGCAATTCCAGAATTTTCAGCGCCACCACGGGCAGCGGGATGCGCTGTCCGGCGCGTTGCACGGTCAAGGTGTCGAGATCGAACAGCAGGTCGGCGACCGTAAGCTGGCGCAGGGTTTCGTTGGCACGCGCACGCCGCGTCAGGGCGCGCAGACGCAAGTCGAGCTCGCGCAATTCGAACGGCTTGACCAGATAATCGTCGGCGCCCTCGCCGAAACCGGCCGCTTTGTCGTCGAGCGTGGCGCGCGCGGTCAGCATCAATATCGGGACGCTGGACTGCGCGTCCTGGCGCAGACGCCGGCATACGGTCAGGCCGTCGATCCCGGGCAACATCAGGTCGAGGACGATGACGTCGTACGGCTGGGTGACGGCCAGATGCAAGCCGGTGACGCCATCCATCGCCACATCCACCAGATAGCCCCTGGCTTCCAGATAGTCGGTCATGTTCGCCGCCAGATCCCGGTTGTCTTCGACGATCAGGACGGCTATGACTTCGGAGTCGTGCATGAAGAATGGGTAAGCGGCTTGAGTAATCAGGTGATCGTTTTACTGCAAGCGCCACGCCGCGTCCAGCCGCGACTGCCTGATCCCCTGGTTCAGGCGTGCCGGGGCGATGGATTGTGAAATGCTTCTGCCAGACGCCTGAACACGCCGGGACGGCTGACGGTGAGCACATCCACGTCCTCTGTCAGTGCCTGCGGCAGGTAGCCGGCAAGCGTGACCACCAGATCGGGTTGCCAGTTGCGGATGACATCGGCCAGCACGGCTTTCGGTTCGCCCCATAACACGTTGGCTTCCACCCACCCCAGGTTGTTGCGCGCCAGTTGCAGGTCGAGCCGTTTCTTCACATCCGGCGCGCGCCGCGCCGCCGCTTCGCCTGGCAGGACGGCAGCCGGGCCGTCGGGCTCGAAGCCGCTGCGGGTATCGAGCACCCGCACCACCCGCATTTTTGTACCTTGGGCTTGGGCGAGTTCGGCGGCGCGGTGCAACAGGACATCGCTTTGCCCATCAGCGGAGATGGGCACCAGTATGCGGCGATAGGTTTTCATGACAGGGCTCCTTGGGTGATGAGGGACTGCGTACTTTCCGCCGGGCGGACGACGCTCTGGCAGGGACGGAATAGCCGGTGCGGGCAGCTTGCACAAATGCTTTGATCCAGGTGCGGGAACAGCGCTTCCGCTGGCCGCGATTTGGCCGGGTAAAGGTTGCGCTCGCCGATGTCCTGCATGAAGCCGCCTTTGCGCAGGGTGTCGGCCACGCTGTCCTTCATCCGGTAGAAGCCCAGGCTGCCGCCGGCGCTGGCATACCGTCGGGCGGTTTCGGCGAGTAGTTCGGCTCCGGCCAGGTCGACAAAATTCATCCCGCTGGCCATCACCACCATATGTTTCTGCGTCGGCGCCGCTTTCTGCATCTCTTGCAACTGCTGCTGCAAATGCGACACCGCGCCGAAGAAGATGGAGCCGTTCAGCCGCACCATCTTGATTTGCGGACATTCCGGATGGCCGTCGGTGGGCACGTAGTGATAGCCCTCCGGGTCGCGATCAGGAACCACAGCGTCCAGTGTCGGACGCGAGGTACGGTAAAGGTACAGTGCCAGCGACAGGGCGATGCCGAAGAAAATGCCTTTTTCCAGATCGATCAGGGTGCCAATCAAAGTGACCCACAACACCCCGGTTTCCTGCCGGCTGATGCGCGGCAGCAGGCCGATGTGATGCGTGTCGATCAGCCCCCATGCCACCAGAAACAGGATGCCGGCCATCGCGGCGTTGGGCAGATAAGCCGCCAGCGGGGCCACCAGCAGCAGGATCAGCACCAGAAACAGCGAGGCATACACCGCCGCCAGCGGTGTTCTTGCACCGGCGGCATAGTTGACGCCACTGCGGTTGAACGAGCCGGAGGCGGGGTAACCGGAGAAGAAACTGCCGACGATATTGGACAGCCCCTGGCCGATGAACTCCTGATTACCATCAATCGCCTGACCCGAGCGGATGGCGATGGCGCGCGAGATCGACACCGCCTCGGTCAAGGCCAGCATGGTGATGATCAGCGCCGGAAACATCATCTGCGACAGGCCATGAAAGGAAAAGTCCGGCAGCGACAGCGGCGGCAGGCCGGAGGGCAGCGCGCCGACGGTGCGGATGTGGGTCGTGTCCACCCCGTAGTAGGCATTGATGCCTGCCGCGAACAGGCTGCCCGCCACCATCGCGACGATCATGTAGGGCAGCTTGGGCACATAGCGTTTGGTCAGAATGCCGACGATCAAGGTGGTCAGGCTCACCGCCAGGACGTAGGGATTGATGCTGCCGACCTGCAACGCGAACTGGTGCAGCGTTTCGAAGAAGGGCGTGCCGCGCGGGATGTCCAGCCCGAAGAAATTCTTGATCTGGCTGCCGGCGATCAGCATCGCCGCGCCGGCGGTGAAACCAATCACCACGGTATGCGAGATGAAATTCACCAGCACTCCCATGCGCGCCAGCCCCAGCGCCAACTGGAACAGCCCGGTGAGGAAGGTCATGGTCAGCACCAGGCCGATGAATTCTGGTGAACCCGGCGGGGCGTATGGGCTTACCGAGGCGAACACGGCGATGGAAATGGCCGTGGTGGGGCCGGATACCAGATGCCAGGATGAACCGAACAGCGCCGCGACGATGGCCGGCATCATCGCCGCATACAGGCCGTATTGCGGCGGCAGCCCGGCGATGGTGGCGAAGGCGACTGCCTGCGGCAGCACGATCAGCGCCCCGGTCAGCCCGGCCATGCCGTCGGCGCGCGCGCTGGCGCGGGTGACGCGGTCGCGCCAGCGCAGGAAAGGAAACAGCCGCGACCAGTCGAGGGAAAAACGCAAGGCGCCGGTGCGGGCGTGTGTGGCGTACATGGCAAGCACTCCAACCTGAAGCAATGGTTGAAGTGTGGCGCGACGCGCGTTAACGCCCGGTTAAGCGCAGGTCAAGGGCAGGTTATTTGAATAGCTTTCGGGGTTTGCTGTCGCGCAGGCCGGCGTTCAGAACTCGTTGCGGATGCGCTTGTAACCTTTGACCAGTTCCGTGTTGGCTTGGGCGACGCTTTCCGAGAAGCCGCTGACATCCGGCGTGACGCGCTCGATGGTGGCGAGATCTGCATCGGAATGGATGTTGACGGTGGAGGGGATGTAGAAGCCGGGCGGCACATCGCAGCCTTCCACCACGGAATTGTGGCGCACGACCGAGCCGTTGCCCACGGTGCAATTGAACAACACGGAATTGAAACCGATGAAAACATTGTCGCCCACCGTGCAGGGGCCATGCACGATCGAGCGATGCGCAATCGAGCTGCTGCGTCCGATGGTCACGCCGCCGCCGGCCTTGCAGTGAATCACCACGCCGTCCTGGATGTTGGAACCAGCGCCGATGACGATGGCTTCCATCTCGCCCGCCTCGTCCACTTCATCGGCACGGATCACCGCGTAGGGGCCGATGAACACGTTTTCCTCGACCACGATCTTGCCGCACAAAATGGCGGTGGGATCGACAAAAGCGGTTTCATGCACCACGGGCATATGCCCGGAAGGGTTTCTGCGTATCATCGAATTTCCTTGTAGGGGAAGCAGTTGGAATCAGTCTAATGAAGGTGTGAAAGGGTAGCCCGGTACGCGTTAACGGCTGGTTAAGCGTGGGTTATCCATCCGTTTTATAGTGTTCCGCTATTGATGATTCACGACACTAGCCCCTGAAGGCAGAACGGGCGAGCGTCTATCCGCCCTTGCTGACGGCGGCCAGGATGCCCTGCAACAGGGCAATGGGCGTGGGCGGACAGCCGGGGACTTCCACATCCACCGGGATGACATTCGATATTTTTCCGCACGAAGCGTAGCTCTCGCCGAACATCCCGCCGGTGCAGCCGCAGTCGCCCATCGCCACCACCCATTTCGGTTCCGGGGTGGCGTCGAAGGTGCGTTTGAGCGCGACTTCGAGATTGCGCGAAACCGGGCCGGTGACCAGCAACAGGTCGGCATGGCGGGGACTGGCAACGAACTTCACGCCCATGCCTTCGATGTTGTAGTGCGGGCCGTTGATGGCGTGGATTTCCAGTTCGCAGCCATTGCATGAACCGGCGTCGACGTGGCGGATCGCCACCGCCTGGCCGAACACCTTGAGAATGTCTGCATGCAGTTCCTGCTCTTTGGTGCGTAGCGCGAGGTCGGCTTGCGGCGCCGGTTCGGAGACGATGCCGGCCTTGAAAATCTTTTGCAGGATCAGGTGCGTGGCCATCTTATAAATCCTGTCCGCTGTAGGAGAGGTTGAACGATTTGTTGATGAGCGGGAAGTCGGGGACGATGTTGCCGAGGATGCCCACTTCCAGCAGCGGCCAGTTCTGCCACGACGGATCATGCGGATGCACGCGGTCGAGTGTGCCGTCGGCAGCGATGCGCACCGCCACCACTACTTCGCCGCGCCAGCCTTCCACCCAGCCGAGACCTTCGCACACCGCCGAAACGGGAGCGAGCGGCGCGGCGATGCTGCCCGTCGGCAGGCGCTGGAGAATGTCGCGAATCAGGCGCAGCGATTCATGGACTTCGGCGAAGCGCACTTCGGCGCGCGCCAGCACGTCGCCGCGCCGCTGTGTCGCCATGTTGACGTCGAGCTGATCGTAGGGCGCCTGCGGGAACTGGACGCGGGCATCCCAGGCTTGCGCGCTGGCGCGTCCGGGCAGGCCGGTGAGACCCAGCCGCGCAGCCAGGTCGGGTTTGCAGATGCCGGTGTTGGCAAAGCGATCCTGCAGCGTTGCGTGTTCATCGTAGATGGCCTTGAGCGAACGCACTTCCGCCTCGATGCGGTCGGCTTCCACCGCGAGTTCCGCCTTGCCATCGTCCGTGATGTCCACCGCTACGCCGCCCGGCACGATGCAGTCGAACAGGTAGCGGTGGCCGAACAGTTTTGCGGCGAGTCGCAGCCAGTCTTCCTTCAGCCGCCAGAACTGCATGAAGCCAAAGCCGAGTGCAACGTCGTTGCCGAGATAGCCGAGGTCGCCCAGATGGTTGGCGATGCGTTCGATTTCCAGGAACAGGGCGCGCAGCCACACGGCGCGTTCAGGCGCCTGGCTTGCGGTGGCGGTTTCCACCGCCATGCAATAGGCCCAGGCATAGGTGCTGTGGGAGTCGCCGGAGACGCGCCCGGCGAATTTTGCGCCGGTGGCGAGATCCATGCCCTCGAAGCGTTTTTCGATGCCCTTGTGGGTGTAACCCAGGCGCTGTTCCAGCTTGAGCACGCGCTCGCCGATGATGGAGAAGCGGAAATGTCCCGGCTCGATGGTGCCGGCGTGAATCGGGCCGACCGGGATTTCATGCACCCCCTCGCCTTCGACGCGGATAAACGGGTAGGCATCGGTGTCGTGGGTGGCGGGCTGGCTGGAATCGAAGTCTTTGCGCAACGGGAAGACGTTCGCCGGCCAGGCGCCGTGGCGCAGCCATTTGCGATCATCTACCGCGTCGGTCGCGGTGATGCCGAGCAGATCAAAGGTCGCGCGCTGCATGCGGTCGGCCTGCGGGAAAATGTGGGCGAGGTCGGGGTAGGCCGTGGCGTCTGCCGGCAGGGCGCAGCTCACCCAGGCAAGTCCCGCGCTGGTAAGGAAGGTCACGTGAATGCCGAAGCCGCCACTCAGGTGGCGGTCGTCCGATCCCCACAAGGCAATGAGTTGTCCGCCTTCGTCCTTGACCGCGCGTGCCAGCGCGAGTAACTGGCCGGTTTCCATCTGGCCGCGCCAGATGTACTTGCTGAGCGGATCGAGGTGCCAGTCGTGTTCGCTGATCTTCATCTCAGCCTCCCAGAAGGTGCGCCGCCTGCTTGTACCAGGCAGCGAGATACGGCGGGATGAACAGACCCAGCATCAGCACCAGACCCAGATGCAGGAATACCGGCGTCAGGGCGGGCTGGTAAGGCAGTTTCGGCAACTCGGTCTCGCCGAACACCATCGGCTGCACCTTGCCGAAGATCGAGGCAAACGCCACGCCCAGCGCCAGCAGCAGCAGGGGCGTGGCCCAGGGATGCTCGTGCATGGCGGTGGTGATGATGAGGAATTCGCTGGCGAATACGCCGAACGGCGGCACGCCGAGAATGGCGATGGTGCCCAGCATCAGTCCCCAGCCGAGGGTGGGGTTGGTCTGGATCAGCCCGCGTATGCTGCTCATCAACTGCGTGCCGGCTTTTTGCGTGGCGTGGCCGACGGCAAAGAAGATGGCGGACTTGGTCAGCGAGTGCATGGTCATGTGCAGCAGCGCGGCGAAGTTCGCCACCGCGCCGCCCATGCCGAAGGCGAAGGTGATGAGACCCATGTGCTCGATCGAGGAGTAGGCGAACATGCGCTTGACGTCGGTCTGGCGCTTGATCAGAAAGGCGGCCAGCACCACCGAGAAGAGGCCGAAGCCCATCATCAGGTTGCCCGCCATTTCGCTGCCGAGCGCGCCGTCCACCAGCACCTTGGAGCGCATCACTGCATACAGCGCAACGTTGAGCAGCAGGCCGGACAGCACGGCGGACACCGGTGTCGGGCCTTCGGCGTGGGCGTCCGGCAGCCAGCTATGCAAGGGGGCGAGGCCGACCTTGGTGCCGTAGCCCACCAGCAGGAAGACGAACGCCAGCGACAGCACCGTGGGCTCCAGTTGGGTCTTGACGCCGTTCAGATGCGTCCACAGCAGCGCGGTGCCGCCCGAGCCGAGAATTTTCTCTGCCGCGAAGTAGAGCAGGATGGTGCCGAACAGCGCCAGCGCGATGCCGACGCCGCACAGGATGAAATACTTCCACGCCGCTTCCAGCGAGGCCGGAGTGCGGTACAGCGACACCAGCAGCACGGTAGCAAGCGTCGCAGCTTCCATCGACACCCACAGGATGCCCATGTTGTTGGTGGTGAGCGCCAGCAGCATGGCGCCGATGAATATCTGATAGCTGCTGTGATAGAGGCGCAGCCGCTGCGCGTTGAGCTTGCCGTGTTCCTCTTCGATGCGCATGTAAGGGCGCGAAAACAGGGCGGTGGTGAAGGCGACGAAGGCGGTCAGCGCGACCAGAAACACATTGAACGAGTCGATGAAGAACCAGCCGGCGCCCACCATCATCGGGCCCTGCTCGATGATGCGGTGGGTCAGCAATGCGGCCGCCAGCAGCGTGGCCAAGCTGAATAGCGCATTGATTTCCGGCGCATGTTTGCGGCAGCCCCACAGCGCCAGAAAAATGCCGCCGGTGAGCGGAATGCCGAGTAGCCAGTAAATTTCCATCTCAGCGTTCTTTCAGTTTTTCCATGTGTTTCAGATCCAGCGAATCGAAGGTCTCGCGAATCTGGAAGAAGAAGATGCCCAGCACAAATACGCCGATCAGCACGTCGAGCGCGACCCCCAGTTCCACCACCAGCGGCATGCCGTAGGTGGCGCTGGTGGCGGCGAAGAACAGGCCGTTTTCCATCGCCAGAAAGCCGATCACCTGCGGAATCGCCTTGCTGCGCGTGATCATCATCAGGAAGGCGAGCAGTACGCAGGCCAGCGCAATGCCCAGGGTCGAGCGCGTCACCGTGCCGGACAGTTCCGAGATCGGCAGCGCCAGATTGAAGGCGAAAATCACCAGCACGATGCCGATCAGCATGGTGGTGGGAATGTTGATCATCGGCTCCACTTCCCGATCCATGTCCAGCTTCTTGACCAGCCGGTAGAAGAACCAGGGCATGGCAATCACCTTGAGCGCCAGCGTGAGCGCCGCCGAGTAATACAGGTGATGCTGGTCGGTAGACCAGCCGACCAGCGCGGTGGATGCTGCCAGCGCCGCACCCTGCCAGGCAAACAGCGTGATCAGCCCGGTGATGCGACGCTGCGACAGCATGGCGAAGGAAATCAGCAGCAGCAGGGCGGCCAGCAGATTGACAATTTGCAGGTGATAGGTCAGCGACACGTCAAACCTCCAGCAGGAAATGGATCAACATGCCCAGCACCGCCAGCAGGAAGGCGGTGCCCAGAAACTCGGGCGCGCGAAACAGCCGCACCTTGGCCGAAATCGTTTCGAGGAAGGCCAGCGCGGCGCCGCCGAGCAGGAGTTTCGCGATCATCACCACGAGCGCCAGCGGCAGTGCGGCGATATCGCCCTGCGCGGCGATGCCCCAGGGCAGAAACAGGGCGATGCCCAGAACCGAATAGGTAAACAGCTTCAACGCCACCGCCCACTCGATCAGTGCCAGATGGCGAGCCGAATATTCCAGGATCATCGCCTCGTGGATCATCGTCAGTTCCAGGTGGGTGGTGGGGTTGTCCACCGGGATGCGTGCGTTTTCGGCCACCGAGATCATCCAGAACGCCACTGCCGCAAAGGCCAGGCTGGGGTAGATGACGAATTCCTTGTGCGCCAGGGTCTGTACGATGATCGGCAGTTCGGTAGACTGCGAGATCAGGCTGGCGGTGAAAAACACCATCAACAGCGCCGGCTCGGCGAGGAAGGACACCAGCATCTCGCGCCGGGCGCCCAGCGTGCCGAACGAGGTGCCGATGTCCATCGCCGCCAGCGCCAGGAACACTCGCGCCAGCGCGAAAATGCCGACCAGCGCGATGACGTCGGCGGCGGGCGAGAACGGCAGATCGTTGACGACCGTCGGCACGATGCCGGCCGCCAGCGCCATGCAGGCAAAGATCATGTAGGGCGCGAAGCGGAACAGCGGCGAAGCCGTGTGCGCAATCACCGCATCCTTGTGGAACAGTTTGCGCAGCGTGCGATAGGGCTGGGTGATCGGGGGCGCGCTGCGCCCCTGCAGCCAGGCGCGGCACTGATTGACCCAGCCCATCAGCAGGGGGGCCAGCAGAATGGCCAGCAGGGTCTGGGCGAGTTGCAGAAGGATGCCCGCGCTCATGCCTTGCCCTTGTAGGGTGCGCTATGCGCACCTTTCAGCTTGACGGTGCGCATAGCGCACCCTACGGATATCTGACCTCCCGCTTTTGCGGGAATGACGGTAGCCAGGGGATGAGCGTTATTTCGCATGGCTCTCATCGTGTGGTGAAAATCAGAAGGAAAATCAGGGTGGCGAAGCTGTAGATCAGATACCACTGGATGCGACCGTGCTGCAGCCGACCGGCCTGTTCCGACAGCCAGTTGGTCAGGCGGGCGATGGGCTCGTAGAGAATGAACCAGAGCTTGTCCAGCGATGCGCCGTGATAGCGCGGGTGGCGCGAGAAGGGATCGGGCGTTTCCCGCTCCACTTTCATGAACACTTCGAAAATCTGCCGGATCGGCTGGCCGAAGCCTTCGGCGCTGTCCTGCATCCGCGCGTCCTGTTCCGGATAGCCGCAATCCCACGGATCGCTGCGGCGCACCCGGCCGTGATAGACGCGGCGCACCCACAGGTAGGTGAGCAGCAGCACCACCACCACCACCGCGAAGAAAATAAGCGGTGCATAGCTTGCCCGCTCCACCGAAATGGGCGCCAGCAGCAGCCAGTTGCCCTCTTGCGGCAGCGCCTGGCCCACCAGCAGCGTGACCACGGGGCTAAACCAGGTAATGAACTGCGTGGGCATCAGGCCGAGCAGCACGCAGCCGGCGGCCAGCCAGACCATGCCCAGCCGCTCCGGCCAACTGGCTTCGTGCGCGTGGTGCAGGGCGGGGTCACGCGGCTGGCCGAGGAAGATGACGCCGAAGAACTTCACCATCACATACGCCGCCAGCGCTGCCGCCAGCGCCACGGTGGCGGCAGCCACCGGAATCACCATGTTGAGGTAGGGCTGGGTCAGGCCGGGGGTGAGCAGGAAGGCCTGCAACAACAGCCATTCCGAAACGAAGCCATTCAACGGCGGCAGACCGGCGATGGCGAGCGCGCCAATGAGCGTGAGCCAGGCAGTCCACGGCATGAAGCGCATCAGGCCGCCCAGATGCCCCATGTGGCGCACCCCGGTGGCATGCAGCACCGAGCCGGTGCCGATGAACAACAGGCCCTTGAAGAAGGCATGGTTGATCGCGTGATAGAGCAGGGCGGTGAGCGTCAGCGCTGCCAGCGCACCCTTGCCGTCGGTGTAGAAAATCAGCGTGAGGCCAAATGCGGCGAGCAGGATGCCGATGTTTTCAATCGACGACCAGGCCAGCAGGCGCTTCATGTCCGACTGCACGGCGGCGAAAATCACCCCGTACAGCGCGGTGACGAGCCCCAGCGCCAGCGCCAGCGTGCCCCACCAGCCGATCTGGATATTGAGCAGATCGAAGGTCACCCGCAGCAGGCCGTAAATGGCCGTCTTCAGCATCACTCCCGACATCAGTGCGGAGACTGGCGAGGGTGCGGCCGGGTGCGCTTCCGGCAGCCACACGTGCATCGGCACCAGCCCCGCCTTGGCGCCGAAACCGAACAGCGCCAACAGGTAGACGACCGAGGCCCAGAACGGCGTCATCTGCGCCAGCCGCATGGTGTCGAAGGTGTAATCGCCGTGTCCGCCCTGCAATACGCCGAAGCTGAGCAGCAGCGACACCGCGCCGACGTGGGCGATCAGCAGATACAGAAAGCCGGCGCGGCGGATTTCGGGAACCTTGTGATCGGTGGTGACCAGGAAATAGGACGACAGCGCCATCACTTCCCACGCCACCATGAAGGCATAGGCATCGTCGGCCAGCAACACCGTCACCATGCCGCCCAGGAACAGGTGGTACCACAGAGCCAGCAGTGCGAGCGGGGCTGCGGCCATACTTCTGAAATAGCCGGACGCATACACCGTAATGCCGAACGCCGCGCCGCCTAACAGCAGCATGAAGAAACCGGACAGCGCATCCAGCCGCAGATGGAACGGCAGGTCGGGCAGGCCGATCGGCAACACCATGGCAGAAACGGGCAGGGTCAGCCCGGCTACGCCCACGCCGGCGATGGCGAGTGCGCCCAGCGCACCCAGCGGAAACACCAGCCGGCTCAACAGGCGCTGCGAGCCTTGCAACAGCAAGGACGCGAATCCCAGCGCCAGCCAGAACAGCACGACACCCCAGGCCCACTGGACCGGATCCGCGAAAGAGGAAAAAAACCCGTTTGTCATAGTCAAGAAAACTTATCGTCCCGGTGTCACGGCGCAGAAGTGATGGCCTGCCGTATTTTCGCCCAGTTTCGCGCAATCGCGGCACTTGCCCGGCTTGCAGAGGTAAACAGCTTGCCCTGCCGCTGACATGGGTCTGTCCTCTGGCGCGCCTCGTCTGCTGCCGGGACGAAAAAAAAGCCGGAGTATCCCCCGGCCTGAGAACAATGCCACTCGCCCCCTAAACACAGGAGAGGGGAAGCGAATGTCATTCCATTTCCAGATTGAAAGGATCGCGAAGGCGAAGCCGACAAAGAGATTTTCAATCTGGAAATGGAATCAGGTGCTCAGTCTGCGCTGCCGCCGGGTTGCAGCGCGCACTCGCTAAAAATGCGGCTGGTGCAACTGCGGCAGATTTCCGTATCCATGTAGAGCATCGCCGCAGAGATCGCCTGATCGCTATTGGCAACCAGTGCATCGTTGCCGATCAGGCCGTCTTCCTGCAGGTCGCTCAACATGCCGTGAACCTGCGGATTGGCGCGGGTGAAAATCACATGCCGACCCTCGCGCCGGGCATGATGCAGTACGCCTTCGAGCGCGCGCAGGCCGGTGGTGTCCATCATCGACACTTTCATCATGCGCAGCACGACCACGCTGGGCGCGCCGCATACCATGTCGTTGCAGATCTTGCGTTCGAACGCCTTGGCGACGCCGAAAAATAGCGGGCCGTGAGCCTCGTGGAACATGATCTGCGGGCAGATGCCGCCAGGGTTGACCACGCCGCGATACTGGCTGTTTAGATGCAGATCGACTTCTTCCGGCACGTTCTCGCTCATGTGTTTGATGAACAGGAACGAGGCCAGCACCATGCCGATTTCGATCGCTACGGTGAGGTCGATGAACACGGTCAGCAGCACGGTCGCCAGATACACCGCGCGGTCGGCTTTGGGTGCGTGCTGCAGCAGGTGTTTGGCGTGGTGGAACTCGCCCAGTTTGCTGGCGACCATGATCAGAATCGCGGCCAGCACCGCCATCGGCACCTGACTCGCCAGCGGCGCGGCCACCAGAATAATGAGCAATACAAACACCGCGTGCATGAAGCCGGACATACGGGTCTTCGCCCCGGACAGCACGTTGGTGCCGGTGCGCGCGATGACGCCGGTAGCGGGCATGCCGCCGAACAGCGGCGACAGGATGTTGGCCGCGCCCTGGGCGAGCAGTTCGCGGTTGGATTGGTGGCGGTCGCCAGTCATGTTGTCGGCCACCACGGCAGACAACAGCGCTTCCACGCCCACCAGAATGGCGATGGTGAAGGCCGGCCGCACCAGCCCCAGCAGGTGCGACAGGCTGACCTGCGGCAGGCTGGGGGCAGGCAGTGTAGATGGCACCTGGCCGAACAGGCTGGCGATGGTTTCAACCGGAAACTTGAACGCAACGGCCGCCACCGTGCCTGCCACCAGACCGATCAGCGCACCGGGGACGCGCTTGAGATACGGCAGCTTCGGACCGTATTTGATCGCGATGATGGTGATGAGCGTGAGCAGCACCGCCCAGCCGTTCACGTTCATTGCATGGCGGAAAGTCTCCAGCATGTTTTCGTGAAAGAACTCATGCTTGGGCATGAGCAAGACCCGCCCCTCGGCGCTGATGATTTTTTCACCGTCCGCCGTGCGCGCGACCAGGCCGATCACATTGTTGATCTGGGTGGCGATGATGCTGATGGCGATACCCGAGGTGAAGCCAAGAACAACAGGGTAGGGAATGTATTCGATCAGTTTGCCGAACTTGAGCCAGCCCATGATGATGAGCAGCACGCCTGCCATCATGCCGGCGATCATCACGTCCTGGAAACCGTTGGGCGACTTGAGCGAAATGGCTGCCAGCACCGGGATCAGCGCCGCCGCCGCGCCGGCGATCTGAAAGCGCGAGCCGCCAAACGCGGCCACCAGCGAACCCGCCACCACCGAGGTTAACAAGCCCTGAATCGGCGTCGCGCCGGACGCAATGGCGAAGGCCAGTCCCAACGGAATCGACACCACGGCGACGATCAGGCCGGCGGTCAGATCGGCCTTCAACAGGCTGGCGGAGTAGTGTCTCCAGTTTGCAAAGAAATTCATCGCTGTCTCGGTGCGGGGCGCACGGGGTATCTATGGGGCGGGTTATCGAATCAGGCTTTGGCGGGCATCGCGCAGAACAGATCGTCCGTGGCCTCTTCGCCCAGCCGCTCATAAATCGCCGCGATCGCGTGTTCCTGGGTGGGGAAAAGATTGGCTTGCGTCACGACATCGAACAGCCCGGTGGCGCGCATCACATCGAGCACCTGCTTCTTCAGGCCGGAGAACACCAGCGTGATGCCGCTGCCCTTGAGCCGGTCAACCAGATGGTGAATCACCTCTTCGCCGGACGCGTCGAGCTGGTTGATGCCGTCGCCGACTACCAGCACGTATTTGGCATCGGGATGGTTCGATACCGCTTCCAGAATCGCGTCTTCGAAATAGGACACGTTGGCGAAATACAGCGAGCCGTCGAAGCGGATCGCCACCAGATGCTTGCTGGTGGGCAGGTCGGGATAGACCTTGATATCGCGCAGCGTGCCGTCGCTATGCCGACCCAGAATCGCCACGCGCGGCGACATGGTGCGATACAGATACAGTCCCAGCGCCAGGCCCGCGCCGACCATGATGCCGTTGTCCAGATGCGGCGCAAACGCCAGCGTGGCGACGAAGGTGACGATGGCGGCGATGCCGTCGTGGCGGCTGGCGTGCCAGGCGTGCTTGACCGCTTCGACGTTGACCAGGCCGACCACCGCCATGATGATGACCGCGCCCAATACTGCCTGCGGCAGGTGATACAGCAGCGGCGTCAGGAACAGCAGCGCCACCAGCACGATCAGCGCAGTGAATACCGACGACATGCCGGTTTTCGCGCCTGCGTTCATGTTGACCGCCGAGCGCGAGAACGACCCCGACACCGGATACGACTGGCTGAAACTGCCGACGATGTTGGATAGCCCCTGCCCGATCAGTTCCTGATTGGGATCAAGGCGTTCTTTGGTTTTGGCGGCGATGGCCTTGGCAATCGAAATCGCCTCCATGAAACCGACCAGCGAAATCACGATGGCGGCCGACAGCACCGACATGAACGCATCCCAGGTGAAATGCGGCAGCTTGAATTCGGGCAGACCCTTCGGCACTTCGCCGACCACTTCACCGCCGCCCTGCAACTTGAATTCGCCCTTTTTGACACTGCGCACGCGGTATTCGTTGCCGTCCAGCGTCACGCCTGCCGGGGTGCGCTCTTTGGCGTACAAGGCCACGGTTTGACCCTGCGCATCGATGTGTCGCACCACGATGATTTTGCGCTGTGCATTTCTGAGCTGGGTGTTCTCTTCGGTGGCGGTCTTGATGCGTGCGGCCATCAACTCTATTTCGGCCTGAGCGCGGATCACATTCGGACTTTCTTTGTCCTCCGATTTGCTCAGCGCCTGAAACCGCTCGCTCATCGCAGCCTTTTCCTTGCCCAGAACATCCAGTTGCGTGGTGGACTGGCTGACCTGTTCAACCAGGGTTTTCAGCTCGGGATCGGCAATTTGCGCAATGGCGCCTTTTTCATTGTTCTCGAAATGCAGTCCCCACGACAGCAGCGTGGTAATCACTACCGCGATCAACACGCCGGGCAGCTTGGGCGCTTTTTTCTTGATCCCCCACATGATGGCGATCGCCAACAGACCCAGCGCCAGCGTCGGCAAATGGGTATCGCCCACCTGCTTCAACACGCCGATGAAATCGTTCATGAAGTGCTCGCTCTTCGGCATCGGCACGCCCAGCAGCTTGTTGAATTGCGACATGCCGATAATCAGCGCCGCCGCATTGGTGAAGCCGACAATCACCGGGTGCGACAGGAAGTTGACGATCACCCCCAGCTTCAACACGCCCAGCGTCAACTGCACGATGCCGACCGTCAGCGCCAGCAGGATCGCCAGCGCAATGAAATTGTCGGAGCCGGGCTGCGCCAGCGTGGCCAGCGACGACGCGGTCAGCAGCGACACCACCGCCACCGGGCCGGTGCCGAGCTGGTTGGAGCTGCCCCACATCGCGGCGATCGCCACCGGCAGGAAGGCGGCATACAGACCGTAATAAGCGGGCAAACCGGCCAGTTGCGCGTAGGCCATGGACTGTGGAATCAACACCAGCGCCACCGTCAAACCTGCTATGAAATCCATTTTGAGGGTGACACCCGACATCGGGAACCAACGCAGGAACGGCAGAAAACGCTTGTAGACTTGCATGAGGTGCTTTCGGGCGAAGCCGGGGTCGTTGTCCGGCGTGGTTGTGTCAGCGTGTTGGCACGCGGCAAAGCCCGATATTTTAGCTTCTTAGCCCGCAGACGGCAAAATCCGGCTTTCAGTCGGATCGGGCGACAGCGGGATCAGGCAAAATAGGCGCGCAATCATTCTGAACCGCGTCGCGCATATCCATCATGGCTGAGCTTATTTTCGATACCCACCTGGAACACTTCGACCGCGACGTCATCGAGGCGTCGCACACGCGCCCGATCCTGGTCGATTTCTGGGCCGACTGGTGCCCGCCGTGCCGCGCGCTGACGCCGGTGCTGGAGCGCGTGATCGCGCATCACGCCGGCAGGCTCCATATGGCCAAAGTCGAAGTGGACGAAGACGCCAACATGAAACTCGCCGGACGCTACAGCCTGCGCGGGTTTCCCACCGTGCTGCTGTTCGTCAAGGGCGAAATCGTCGGGCGCTTTTCCAGCGCCCATCCCGAACACTGGGTGCATGATTTTGTCGCCGAACACACCGGGCTTGGATAAACCCCTGTGGGTGCTCGACACCAATGTGGTGCTCGACCTGTTCCATTTCGACGATGTCGCCACGCGCCTGCTGGCGCGCGCGCTCGAAGCCGGTCTGATCCGCTGCGCGGCGAGTCCGGCCACGCTGGCGGAATGGCGGCGGGTGCTGGCCTATCCGGAATTCGGGCTCGATGTGGCTGCACAAGCGGCGATGGATGCGCGTTACGCAAGCTGCGTGGCGTTGCACGCCGACCCCGGCGCAGGGTACGGGTTGCCGCGCTGCCGCGACGCCGACGACCAGAAGTTTCTGCAACTTGCGGCCGCGTGTTCAGCCGATGCGCTGGTGAGCAAGGATCGCGCGCTGCTCGATCTGCGCCGCCGCCGGTTGCCGTTTGCCATCCTCAGCCCGCTGGAGGCGGCGGCGCGCTGCGAAGAAAGTCGGTCACAACTGATACAACAGATATAAGCTATAAGCACGCTACTTGAAACCCCCGGCCGGCAGCACCATTTAACCCAAGTTGCACCCATCAAATTTTTACGGAGTCCCCATGAAACGTATCTTCCTGTTTCTCGCTACCAACATGGCCATCGTGCTGGTGCTGTCGATCACCATGCGCATCCTCGGCATCGAGCCTTATCTTGCCGCCAATGGTTTGAACCTCGGCTCGCTGCTGGCGTTCGCGGCGGTGATGGGCTTCGGTGGCTCGCTCATCTCGCTCGCCATTTCCAAGTGGATGGCGAAGAAGTCGATGGGGGTGCGGGTGATCGAAACGCCGGCCAACTCGCAGGAATTCTGGCTGGTTGAAACCGTGAAGAAGTTCGCGGCGGATGCCGGAATCGGGATGCCGGAAGTCGGCATTTTCGATACGCCCGAAGCCAATGCCTTCGCCACCGGCATGAACAAGAACAGCGCGCTGGTCGCTGTCTCCAGCGGCCTGCTGCAACACATGTCGAAAGGCGAAGCCGAAGCGGTGATCGGCCACGAAATCGCCCACGTCGCCAACGGCGACATGGTGACGCTGGCGCTGATTCAGGGCGTGGTCAACACTTTCGTCATGTTCCTGTCGCGCGTCATCGGCCACACCGTGGACAAGCTGGTGTTCAAAACCGAGCGCGATACCGGCCCGGCGTTTTTCATCACCACAATGGTCGCCCAGTTGGCGCTCGGCGTGCTCGCCTCGATCATCGTCATGTGGTTCTCGCGCCAGCGCGAGTTCCGCGCCGACCGTGGCGGCGCCAGCCTGGCCGGCAAGCAGAACATGATCGGCGCGCTGGAGCGTCTGGCGAGTCTGCACCCCGCGCCGCTGCCGGAAAAAATGGCGGCCTTTGGCATCGCGGGCGGCGGCGCGTCCGGTCTCAAGCGTTTGTTCATGACCCACCCGCCGCTGGAAGAGCGGATCGAGGCGCTGCGCGCGGTGCAGTAAGCTCCGGTTGGCAGGCAGGGTTTGCGCGATAATGCGCGTTTTCCCGCGTGCCTATCCTCATGGAGTTGACCCCCGCCCTGCTGCAACTCGCCACCCAGGCGCTCGATCTGGTGCTGGATTTCAAACGTCCCGCCGACGCGGTGCTATCGGCATTCTTTCGCGAGCATAAAAAGCTCGGCTCGCACGACCGTGCGTTTGTCGCGGAAGCGGTGTTTGGCGTGTTGCGGCGCTATCGTTATTTGTCGGTGGTGGTGCCTGCCGCCAACCCGCGCACGCTGATCGTCGCCTGGCTGATCAAGGTGCGCGGCATGAGTGGCGCGACGCTGGAACAGTTCGCCAAACCCGAACTCATCGCCCACATCCGTAACGCCAAAACCGACGAGATGCCGCTGGCCGACGCGGCCGAGTTGCCCGTTTGGGTGGTCGAAAAATTGCAGCCGACCATGAGCGACGCCGACATCCTCGCACTTGGCCGCGCGCTGCAATTGCCCGCGCCGCTTGATGTGCGGGTGAACACGCACAAGGCCAATCGCGAGGCCGTGCTGGCGCAGTTGCAGGCGGAAGGCTTTGCGGTCGAGGCCACGCCGCATTCGCCGTGGGGCATCCGTTTCAAGGATCATCCGGCGATCAACCGCCACCCGCTGTTTGTCGACGGCAGCCTGGAAGTGCAGGACGATGGCAGCCAGTTGCTGGCCTTGCTGCTGGGCGCTCGGCGCGGCGAAATGGTGTGCGATTTTTGCGCCGGAGCGGGCGGCAAGACGCTCGCCATCGGCGCGATGATGGCGTCAACTGGACGGCTATATGCGTTCGACGTGGCGGACAAACGGCTGGCCAAGCTGAAGCCGCGGCTGGCGCGTTCGGGGCTGTCCAACGTGATGCCGCAGTTGATCGCCTCGGAAAACGACACCCGGGTGAAGCGGCTGGCGGGCAAGCTCGACCGTGTGCTGGTCGATGCGCCGTGCTCGGGCCTGGGCACGCTGCGGCGCAACCCCGATCTCAAATTCCGCCAGTCGCCCGAGAGCGTCGCCGAGCTGACGCAGAAACAAACCAGCATCCTGCGTGCGGCGGCAAAACTGCTGAAACCCGGCGGGCGGCTGGTGTATGCCACGTGCAGCCTGTTGCCGGACGAGAACGAAGCCATCGTCGAGGCGCTGCTGGCGGGCGGCGGCTTCAGCCTGCTGCCGGTGAACGAATTGCTGGCGCAGAACAAAATCAATCTGGATACCGGCGCCATGCTGAAGCTGTCGCCCGCGGTGCATGGAACCGATGGATTTTTTGCTGCCGTGCTGACCAAGAACGCCGCTTGACCCCGCCTGTGCTTTGCAGTTATCAATGCGACGTTTCCCCGTTGGATGTCCCGCATGACAACCACATTCCACCCCGATAAGCTGGTCACGCTGTGCGGCCTGTTCCGCGCGCGCGTCGCGGCCGCGCCGGATCAGGTCGCTTACCGTCAGTTCGACGGGGCAGCGAATACCTGGGTTGCCTACACCTGGGCGGATATCGCGATTGAAGTGGCGCGCTGGCAGGCTGCGCTGGTCAAGCAAGGCCTCGCGCCCGGCGACCGGGTGGCGCTGATGCTGAAAAACTGCATCGAATGGGTGATATTCGATCAGGCCGCGCTGGGGCTGGGGCTGGTCACGGTGCCGCTGTATCTCGACGATCGCCCCGACAACGCCGCCTATATTCTCGATCACTCCGGCGCCAGGCTGCTGCTGCTCGAAGGCAAATTCCAGCACAGGAAGCTCGCCGAAATCGCCGGTTCGGTGGCGGGCTTGCAACGCATCGTCTGCCTGACTCCGCCGGAAAACGGGCTGGCCGACCAGGATCCGCGTATTGCCATCGCGGCGGACTGGCTGGCCGCGGCCGAGGGCACGCCCATTCCCGCGTATCAACCCGCACCCGATCCGCTGGCCAGCATCGTCTACACCTCCGGCACCACCGGGCGCCCCAAGGGCGTGATGCTGACCCACGCCAATATGTTGTGGAATGCTTATTACGCTGCGCAATGCGCCGATTTCGGCGCGCACGCGGTGTTCCTGTCTTTTTTGCCGCTGTCGCACACGCTGGAGCGCACCGCAGGCTATTACCTGCCGATGCTGCTCGGCGCCGAAGTGGCCTTTGCGCGCTCGATCGCCCAACTGGCTGCCGACCTGGCGGAAATTCGCCCGACCGCGCTGATTTCGGTGCCGCGCATTTACGAACGGGTGTACGGCCGCATTCAGGATGGACTGGCGAAGAAAAACCCCTTGGCCAAAAATCTGTTTGATCTCGCGGTGCGCGTGGGCTGGCGGCGCTTCGAGCGCGCGCAGGGGCGCGCCGGCTGGCATCCGGAATTGCTGTTGTGGCCGTTGCTCGACCGGCTGGTGGCGCGCAGCATCACAGACAAGCTCGGCGGCCGGCTCCAGGTGGCGATTTCCGGCGGCGCGGCGCTGTCGCCCGATATTGCGCGCGTGTTCATCGGCCTTGGGGTGCCGGTTTATCAGGGCTACGGCCTGACCGAAACCAGCCCGGTGGTGTGCGTCAACCGGCCCGCATCCAACATCCCGGCCAGCATCGGCCAGCCCTTGCCGGGGGTGGAAGTCAAAATCGGCGACAACGACGAGCTGCTCACCCGCAGCAAGTGCGTGATGCGCGGCTACTGGAAAAACGAGGACGCCACCCGCGCCATCATCGACAATGGGGGCTGGCTGCACAGCGGCGACAAGGCGCGGCTGGATGAATGGGGGCATTTCACTATCGTCGGCCGGATCAAGGACATCATCGTGCTGAACAACGGCGAAAAAGTGCCGCCGACCGAAATGGAATCAGCCATCCTGCTCGATCCGCTATTCGAACAGGTGATGCTGGTCGGCGAAGGCCGGCCGTATCTCGCCGTGTTGACGGTGCTGAATGAGGAACACTGGCAGGCCTTCGCCGCCAGTCTCGATATCGATCCGCGCCAGCCCTCCGCGCTCAGCAACCCCAGGGTGGTCAAAGCGCTGACCCAGCGGGTGGCGGCGCATCTCAAGAATTTTCCGGGCTATGCGCAGATTCGCCGCCTGCACCCGGAGCTCAAGCCGTGGACAGTGGATAATGGCCTGTTGACGCCTACGCTCAAAGTCAAACGCAAGCAGGTGCTCGACCGTTACCGCGCGGCGGTCGATGCGATGTACGCCGATTTCGCGCGTTCATGATTCCAACACACCAAGGGAGAGTTACATGTCGCAACGCTTTATGACCGGTCCGGTTTTTCATCGCTTGTCCATCAGCCTGGCATTGGCTGGCTGCACCAGTTTCGCGCAAGCCGCCGGCTTCGCTCTGGTCGAACAGAATGCCAGCGGCCTGGGCAACGCCTATGCCGGCCAGGCCGCCAGCGCCCAGGACGCCAGCACGATCTTTTTCAACCCGGCGGGGATGACGCTGTTGCCCGACCGGCAAGTCGTGCTGGTAGGCAACTTGATCCAGCCGCAAGCCGATTTCAGCGGCACGGTGAGCCCGGCCATCGGCGGCGGCAATGGCGGCGACGCGGGCAGTCTGGCTTTTGTGCCGAACGCCTATCTCTCGTTTCGGGTGACGCCGGATGTGACCCTGGGAGTGGGGCTGAACGCACCGTTCGGCCTGAAAACCGAATACGACAGCACCTGGAAAGGCCGCACCCAGGCGATCACCTCCGAACTGGAAACCATCAATATCAATCCCGCGATCGCCTGGAAAGCCAGCGAAGCGCTCTCGCTCGGCGCAGGCGTGAGCTTCCAGTATGCCAAGGCGAGGCTGAGCAACCTGGTGGGCGCTCCGGGGGTGGCCACCGTCAAGGGCGACGATTACGGCTGGGGCTTCAATCTGGGCGCCTTGTGGCAAGCCAGCGATGCGACGCGCGTCGGCATCGCTTACCGCTCCGAGGTTGACCAGACGCTGGAAGGCAATCTCATGTTCAGTATCGCGCCGACGGTGATTCCCGTATCGGCCGGCGTGACCCTGCCGGATTCGGCGTCGCTCAGCGTGTTTCACAAGCTGAATCAACAATGGGAACTGCTGGCCGATGTGACCTGGACCGGCTGGAGCGATTTCAAGGAATTGCGCATCGTGAGCAACGGCGGCACAACGCTCGGTTTGACGCCGGAAAACTGGGACGACAGCTATCGCTATTCGGTGGGCGCCAACTACCATCTCGACGAGCAGTTGACCCTGCGCGGCGGCGTGGCATACGACCAAACGCCGGTGCAGGACGCCTTCCGCACCGCGCGCATGCCCGATGAAAGCCGCACCTGGCTGGCGTTTGGCGCGCAATACCGCTTGTCCGACACAAGCGCACTCGACTTCGGCTACGCGCATCTGTTTGTCGAGGATGCGAGCATCAACAGTACTGAAAAGGGAATCACGCTCAGCGGCAGCTACGATTCCTCAATCGACATCCTCTCGGCGCAGTACACGCTGGACTTCTGACTTTGCCGCGCGCCATCCCCTTCGACAACCTCCTCACCCGGCTGATAGCCGACAGTCAAGACACGCGGCTGTTGTGGCAGGTGGGTGTGCTGGCGCTGTGCGCGCTGGCAGCGTGGGGCGCGCGGCGCTTGGTGCGCTCATGGCTCGATGATTCCGCGTATGCGCAGTCGGCTGGGCGCGAGGGCTGGCGGCGCGTTGGTTTTCCGCTGCTGATGCTGCTGGCGCTGCTGGTGGGCCGCGAGGCGGCGGAATTGTGGCTGCTCGCGACGCCGCTGCTCGATGTGGCGGCGCCGCTGCTGCTGTCGCTGGTGCTGGTGCGCGGCGGGGTGTATGCGTTGCGCTATGTGTTCGAGCCGCGCGAATCGCTGAAAGTGTGGGAGCGCTCGGTGTCCTGGCTGGTCTGGGGCGCGTTCGCCTTGCACCTCACGGGCTTGCTGCCGCGCATTCATGCGGCGATGGAGACGTTATCGTTCGAGTCCGGCAGTCACCACTTCTCGTTGTGGTTGCTGGGGCAGGCGGCAGCGGTGATTGGGGTAGCGGTGATCCTTGCGCTCGCGCTGGCGCGCCTGATCGAAACCCACCTGATGAAGCTCACCGAGATGAATCTGTCGCTGCGGATGGCGCTGTCGAAAGCTGCGCGCACCGTATTGCTGATCCTGGCGGTGCTGGTGGCGCTGCCAGCCGTGGGGATCGACCTCACCGTGCTGTCGGTATTGGGCGGTGCGATCGGCGTGGGCATCGGCTTCGGCCTGCAAAAAGTCGCCAGCAACTATATTTCCGGCTTCATCATCCTGCTCGACCGCTCGGTGCGCATTGGCGATCTGGTGACGGTCGGTACCAGCTATGGCGAAGTCAGCCAGATCAACACGCGCTACACCCTGCTGAAATCGCTCGATGGCACCGAAAGCATCGTGCCGAACGAGACGCTGATTACGCAGACGGTGGTCAATCATTCGCTGTCCAAGCCCAATGTGCGGATTGCGCTGCCGGTACAGGTGGCTTACGACGCCGACCTGGAACAGGCGCAATCGCTGATGCTGGAGGCGGCGCACAGCCAAAACCGGGTGATCCTTGGCGAGCCGGACTATCAGCCCAAAGTGTTGCTGCGGGAATTTGCCGAAAATGGCATTCAGATGGAACTGGCCGTCTGGATACGCGATGCTAACGAAGGGCAGGGCAATTTGCGTTCGGATATCAACTGGGCAATCTGGCGGCGCTTCAAGGCTGCCGGGATCGAAATCCCCTATCCGCAGCGGACGGTGCATCTGGCCGGTGCTGTTGGTTTTCCAACGAAAAATCCTTGATTTTTATGGAGTTTATCCGTAAAATAGCGGACTGATTTATCCTTTTTAAGGAACCGAAAACCATGCTGACAGGCCTGTTGAGTATGCCGGGTTGGAATTTGTCGTGGTGGGAGTATGTGCTGGTTGCGCTGGCGCTCACTCACGTCACGATCGCCGCCATCACCATTTTCCTGCATCGCTCGCAGGCGCACCGCGCGGTTGATCTGCACCCCGTGGCCAGCCATTTTTTCCGTTTCTGGTTGTGGCTCACCTCGGGCGTGGTGACCAAGGAATGGGTGGCGATACACCGCAAACATCACGCCAAATGCGAAACCGTCGACGACCCGCACAGCCCGCAGACGCGCGGCATCAGAAAAGTGCTTTTTGAAGGCGCCGAGCTGTATCGCGCTGAAGCCAAAGTGGCCGAAACGCTGGAAAAATACGGCCACGGCACGCCCGACGACTGGATCGAGCGCAACATTTACAGCACGCATTCGGTGATCGGCGTTTCCTTGATGATGGTGATCGACATTGCCTTGTTCGGCCCCATCGGCCTGACCATCTGGGCGGTGCAGATGGCCTGGATGCCGATCATGGCTGCCGGCATCATCAACGGCGTCGGCCACTACTGGGGCTATCGCAATTTCGCCTGCGAAGACGCCAGCACCAACATACTCCCGTGGGGCATCCTGATCGGCGGCGAAGAACTGCACAACAACCACCACGCCTACGGAACTTCAGCGCGGCTGTCGAACAAGTGGTACGAGTTCGACATCGGCTGGCTGTACATCAAGCTGATGTCCTATGTTGGCCTGGCCACCATACGCAAGGTGGCGCCGACGGTGAAATGGCAGCCGGCCAAGCCGCTGTGCGATCTGGACACCTTGCAGGCCGTCATTACCCATCGCTACGACGTGATGACGCGCTTTGTGAAGAGCGTGCGTGACGACAGTGCGGCCGAGATCGCCAAATTGAAAGCGGGTTCGAATCTGCCGCAAAACTGGAACCTCGACAGCTTCCGTAGCTGGTTGCACAAGGAGCCTGCCGAGCTTGCTGCTGCCGACAAAGCCGAGCTGGATACCCTGCTGGGCAAGAGCGAACGCCTGCAGACGGTTTACCGGATGCGCCAGGAACTGGCCGCCATCTGGGGGCGTTCCACCGCCAGCCGCGAACAATTACTGGAGCAGTTGCAGGCCTGGTGCAAGCGTGCCGAAGACAGCGGTATCCAGTCGCTCCAGGAGTTCTCGGAGCGCCTGCGCCGCTATGCTTGATGGAGGCATGATGTAACGCATCCAATAAAAAACCCGCCAACCGGCGGGTTTTTTATTGGATGGAACCAAGCTTGTTACTTCAGCTTGGTTTCCTTGTACATCACATGCTTGCGGGCCTTGGGATCGAACTTGCTGATCTCCATTTTCTCCGGCATGGTTTTCTTGTTTTTGGTGGTGGTGTAGAAGTGGCCGGTGCCCGCAGTG
>Ga0315271_10000163_pt1 | contig 32607 bp, 29 predicted proteins | sample C3_top_MG_FD_204664 | JGI IMG/M metagenome (GOLD analysis project Ga0315271, IMG submission 204664) | Sediment microbial communities from Yellowstone Lake, YNP, Wyoming, USA - C3_top | ecosystem: Environmental > Aquatic > Freshwater > Lake > Sediment | place: USA: Wyoming | collected 2017-08-01
CGTCATCATCTCCAGGCACTGGCGGCACCGGTGACACCACTGCCCCCAGTGTCACCATCACCGGCCCCACATCGGCCACCACCTACACCAGCAGCAGCGCCACACTCGCCACCCTGGCCGGCACGGCCTCGGACAATACCGGCGTCACCCAGGTTGTCTGGTCCAATAATCTGGGCGGTAGCGGCACGGCCAGTGGCACCACCAGCTGGAGCGTGGGCAGCATTGCCCTGCAGAGTGGCACGAATGTCATCACGGTCACGGCGCGGGATGCGGCGAACAACACCAGCACCGATACGATTTCGGTTAGTTATAGCGCGGGGGGTGGTGGGGGTAGTGGCACCACAGAAATTCCCACCGCGAGCGGATCCAGCCTGCTGTTTCGCTATCCCTACCTGCAAACCGGTACGGCGACCCAGATGAGAATCCTCTGGGCCACGACGACCTCCGGTGCCTGCGAGGTTCAGTACAAACTGGCAACCGATACGGTCTGGACCACACAATCCACTTGCAGCGAGACGCTGTACAACACCGCCACCACCGGCCTGGGTACAAATTTTTATCAACACGAAGTGGTGCTGTCAGGCCTCCTGCCAAACACTAGCTATACCTACAACGTAATTCATAGTGGTGCCGTGCTGGCGGCGAACGTCAACTTCACGACCCTGAAAGCAGATGCTGGCGCTACGACTCAGTTTATCGTGATTGGCGATTCAGGCATCGATTACAGCACGCCTCGCGATATCCGTGACGCCATTGCCGGCAAGGATGGCAGCGGGAACTACATCTATCCGCACGATTTCGTCGTAGGCGTGGGCGATATCGCCTATTACGACGGACTGTATGCGGAATTCGACTCGAATTTCTTTGGCCAATTGAGTGGGAAAAACGATGGCGCCGGCCTGAACAGCATTTTGGCCACTCGCGCCTTCTTCCCGGTTCTGGGCAACCATGAGTATGGGCAGGATCCAAACATCGTCCCCACGGCCTACCTCAATTCATTCTCATTGCCAACATCTGGCGTCGATGCTACTGATGCCGAACGTTATTACAGTTTTGACTCCGGGAACGCGCATCTTGTCGTCATCGATTCAGAAAACTTTGAAAACGGAGCCCCGTCTGCCCGGCTGTCGCGCATGATGACCTGGCTGGACGCCGATCTGGCGGCTACAACCAAGACCTGGCGCATTGTCTTTCTGCATCGCACCATCTTTGCCAGCGGGGCCCATGGAACCTACGGCGACACGGCACAAAATGATCGCATGCGCACACAGCTTGCACCCTTGCTCCAAAACCGCAGCGTGCAGCTGGTAATGTTCGGACACGATCACCTCTATCAACGCAGTAAACGTTTACGCGTAGACGGCAGTGGGAAAATCGTCCGCGATGGCTCCCACAATGTTGTGGATTCCAGCTCCGGTATAGTCTACGTCGTATCGGGAATTGGCGGAGCAGACCTGAGTAACTGTTATGCAGACCCGACCGCCTTGTACGGATCGGCCAAATACAACAGCTATGTTAACGATTATGGAGATGGTTACGATTTTGTCGCCTCGCGCAACGGTGCAGCGGTGCTGTTCAGCTCAGGTGGCACGGATTGCACCGGGCTTCCAACTACCCCGGCGGTCGCTGACCGCTTCGGCTTTACCCAGGTCAGCATTACCGGATCCACTCTGACCGCTACCACCTACAATTTCAAAGGCGTAATGCTGGACCAATTCAGCATGCCGGCGAATTAGCGCCCTGAACGCGGCCGGTCTATCAGGCCGGCCGCAGGTTGTACCGTGAATCCCGATATTCTGCGTATAATCCCGGACAGAGTCGCCAAACCATTTGGCCCGGGCCCGATGCGCAAAAACCCTGCTGTCCACCTTCTTCTGTTTTCCATGTTGACGGTTGCGCACCCTGCTATCGCGGCAACCTTCTACGTGGACAATCAGGGCAACGATGCCAACGATGGGCTCAACCTTAAAGCCCCCTTTCGGACACTGCCGAAGGCGGTTTCCGCCGTCAAACCGGGCGATGCCATTGAGCTACGTGCTGGTCACTACACAGGAACCTTGATCAGCCGTCCCGGGAGAGCCGACGCCTGGATCAGCCTGCGTGCCTACAACAACGAGAAGGCCGTCATCACTGCTGAACACGGCGGAAGCCCGACGCTCTATTTTTACCATTCAAGCTGCGACGAATCGAATCCGAATAATCATCCCTGCCAGGCGCTCTACTGGAACGTTGAGGGACTTGAGATCCAAGGAAGCGGACGCGGCGGCGGCGACGATAATGTGATCAAGGTAGACACGCCGAAAATTCGGATCGTTGGTAATAACTTGCACGGCTCATCGGCCGATATCATCAAATTGGTGAACACCGCCGACGACGTCGAAATCCTGCGCAACGAAATCCATCACCCGAATGCACGTGCCGGTGCCAATGCCCAGGGCGTGGACATCGTCGGCGCCGACCGCACACATGTGGCACACAACCACGTTCACGACATCCCTTCGATTGGCATGTACGCCAAGGGAAATTCTCGTAACACGGTGTTTGAAAACAACTTGGTCGAACGCACCTGGTCGCACGGCATCATGCTCGGCCAGTCCACCGACGCCGACCGCTTGCGTGACGGGCGCTACGAAACCTACGACGGCATAATCCGCAACAACATTATTCGCCAGACCGGTTGGTCCTGTGTCGCGACCGCCTCGTCCTTCAATGTTCACATTCTCAACAATAGTTGCTACGACACCGGGTCCGACACCCACGGCTCGGTGTTGATTTCGAACGAATCCGAAGTAAAGCAGGCAGGAACGAACATCGAGCTCCGCAATAACATCTTTTTCGGTTCGGCACGCCAGCCGCTGATTAAAATCACCTCCAACGCCATGACCGACACGGCCACGCTGCATATCGACCATAATCTCTACTGGACCACAGAAGGCGCAGCGACAGTGCGTTTCACCTGGCGTGACAAGGGCCTGGAGCGTGTTTCCTTCGATAACTGGCGTAAGGCTACCCGGCACGATGCCCACAGCCTGATCGCCGACCCGCGCTTCAGCGATCTCAACACACTGATCCCTGCACCCAATAGTCCGGCGCTGAACGCCGGTACGGACACGTTACTGGTAACCCATGATTACGCCGGCTCCGCCCGTCCCTGCCGTGGCAAGATTGACATCGGCGCCCACGAGTACTGCACTTCAACACCATAAGCTTGTCCCCATGCCACGCCTGATCTGTGCCTTTGCCGTTGTTATTGCCCTGAGTGCGTGCAGCACTCCGGGTTCACAGCCGGTCACAACGGAGACGCCAAAGAAGGAAAGCACCGCCGCGGAGCACCGGACGGCGCCATCCCAGATCGACAGCATCACGGCTTCACTACCGCCTGAATTCCGTGTTACCACGACGTCACCGCAGCCAGACAGCGCAAACCTGCCACGCAATGCCGTGATCAGCCTACGCCTGAGTGCGACGCCCGATGCCGCCAGCATCCATACCGGGAGTTTCCGTCTCGAAGGCGTGGCCGGTAGCGTACAGGTGCGTGGTGCCACGCTGGTATTTGAACCAGCAAGCGTGCTCGCTCCCCACACGGCATACACTGCCGTACTCGCCGCCGGAATCAAGGACAGCAGCGGGCGGACACTGGCCCAGGAGTACCGTTGGCGTTTCACCACCGGCACTGACACCATACCGGTACGCAGCCTGCAAATTCCCACACCCACCGGGCGCACCGAGCTCCTCCGTTATCCCTATCTTCAAACTGATTCGCCGCGACGCATGCGCATTCTCTGGACCACCGCCACGGCTGGGCAAGGTACCGTGTGGTACCAGGCTGCGGGTCAACGCAAATGGAATCAGGTCACGTCGACGGCACAACCCTTCCCCGCCACCCGCACCGCCTTGCCGCAAGATTTTATCCAGCATGAAGCCGTACTGGATGACCTCGAACCACACACTACTTATACCTACCATGTGGCACACAAAGGCATACTCATCGCCGAAGGGATACCATTCAAGACCCTTTCAGAAGCAAATGAGGCCGCAGTACGATTCATCGTGTTCGGCGATTCCGGCAGCGAATACAGCACGCCACGAGCCGTGCGCGACGCCATTGCCAGCCGCAATACCGCCGGTACGCTGCGCTACCCGCATGACTTTATCGTGGGGGTAGGCGACATCGCCTATCACAACGGCACGTTCGTGGATTTCGATCTGCGCTTCTTCAATCAATTAAGCGGAAAAGGCGATCGCGGCGATGGCGCGCACAGCATTTTGACAAGCCGTCCGTTCTTTCCAGTACTCGGCAATCATGAGTATGCCAACAAGGAAGACTCTGTACCCGAGGGATATTTGCAATCGTTCTCGAATCCCGTGGCGAAAGATATTCCCACTGCAGAGAAAGAACGCTACTACAGCTTCGATTCGGGCGATGCACATTTTGTGGTTGTCGACAGCATGAAATTCCAGGGTCGCCCAACGGCGGCACTAACTGGCATGCTTGAATGGCTGGAGCGTGACCTGGCCAGCACCCAAAAGAAATGGCGCATCGTATTTTTCCATCACGCCATTTTCGCCCACGGCCCGCACGGCACCTATGGCGATATTGGCCAGAACCGGGGCATGCGCCAACGCATGGCGCCGATCCTGCAGAAATACGGAGTGCAACTTGCTATCAATGGGCACGACCATTTGTATGAACGCAGCAAGCGTTTGCAAGTCGACAGTGATGGAAAAATTCTGCGCGATCGCAAGTGCCAGGTGCTCGAATCGGAAAAAGGCATTGTTTATCTGACTGTCGGGATCGGCGGATACGACCTGCATAACCGGAAAATTGATCCCTTACCCTGCGGAACGCCAACCTACGACCAGGGAATGCGCGAATACGGAGAAGGTTATGACTTTGTGGCCTTCCGCAATGGTCACCCGGTGATTTACGACAGCACCGACCGGGAACCGAAATTACCCTTGTTGCGCCATGGCTTCGCGCATGTGACGGTTAGCAGCGAGGTCGCACATGTGGTGGTATATAACCATGACGGCGGCGTGCTCGACGACTTCGAACTGCGCTAGCGCCAGCGCGCCACACCTTTCAGGCTGGTCAGATATATCCAGGTGCGCCACAAGATATACCCGGGCGCTAACAGAAAACTCAGGAACGTCCGCCACGGCACACCACTCAGTCGGTTTCCTAGCAGAAAGTAGCCGAAGTAAAGAAACAGCAGCAGTATGGCAGCGGTGAGCGGTCCTGGTGTCAGTGGCACCGCAACGGCTGCGATCAGCACCGTCAGGAACACCAGGCTCAGCTGCACGGCGTGCGACGGCAACAGGAAATCAAACATGAGATGCAGCGCCACAGGGTCGCCGGTGAGGCGCCAGCGGCGCCACAGGGCGCGGATGCTCGACCCCAGAATTGCCGAGCGTCCACCCGCCCAGCGTCGGCGCTGGGTCGCTGCTTCCTTTGTCGAGACGGGCAAAATACTGTCCACGCGCGCATGCTCGGCCCACACAACGCGGTAGCCGGCCAGAACCAGTTGCACCAGCATTTCCTGATCTTCCACCAACGTGGCCGCATGCCACGGCAGCTGCTCCAGCACTGCCTTGCGAAACACCATGCCATGGCCGCGCAGGTGGCAACTCAAGCCGGCCTGACTACGCGCCAGTTCTTCCAGTCGGTTTTCCACCACCGAATTCATATAGTTAAGCCGCGCAAACAGGCTATCGTTCCAGTTCGACACACCGACATGACCTTGCACCACGGCCGCGCCGGCGCTGAGTTGGCAGCTGGCTTGATGGAAGAACTGCGGCTGAACGAAGTTATCGGCATCAAAGAAGGCAACCGCGTCGAAATCCATGCCGGCCTGGTTGCGCAACCAATCCAGGCCATGTGCAAGGCTCGGCGTCTTGCCCCGCTCCCCGTCCTGACGATCCAGACAGAAGAAACCGGCAGCACGAATGCGCCCGACAGTGGTGTCCGTGCAATGGTCCGCCACAAACACAACGTGGAGACAATCTTTTGGATAATCCACAGCACGCATCGAAGCGAGCAGATGATGAATGACCGCCTCTTCGTTGTGGGCAGGTATCAATACGGCAAATCTGATTGTCTCGTCGCCGTGACAAGGCGCCGGCACTCGCAGGCCCCAAAAGGCCCGCCCCGCCTGATACAGAAATAGTGTAGCCAGCGGCGTCAAGAGCAGCCACGCGGACCAGGCCGCTGCGTGCTGAGACGCTGTCGCCAGCGTGATCATGATCGGTCGCGCTCAGCTTGCACGGCTGGCGCCGCCAATCCCTGGTAAATCGTGCACATGCGCTCCAGGCGCCGTTCGAACAGGAAGCCTGCGCGCACTGTGACACGCGCTTGCGCGCCCAGACGATAACGCAAATTTGCATCCGCCAGCAATGTCGCCAGGGCGCTCACATAGGCCTCGACATCGCCGGCCGGAACCACCAATCCATCGTGGTCATGGCTGATCACTTCAGGGATTCCGCCGACGGCGGTGGCAACCGCGGGGATTCCATTCAACATGGCTTCGAGCAGGACATTCGGGAGCCCTTCACGCAGCGAGGTAATCGCGAGTACATCCAGTGCCGGATAAATTGCCGGCAGATCGTCGCGGTGTCCCAGCAGGCGCACCGTTTCCGTCAACCCGAGTTCTGCAATACGCGCCTCGATAGCAGCACGTTCCGCGCCCTCGCCGATAATGAGGAAACGGGCATCCGGACAGCCGGGAAGCACGCGTGCCGCGGCCTCTAACAACTGGCGATGCCCTTTTTCAATCCCGAGCCGGCCAATGCAGGCCACGACGATCTCGTTTGACGCCAAACCAAGCGCGGTGCGCGCATGTTCGCGCCTCTGCGGTGCTAGAGGATTGGCCAGGTATGTAGCCTTGATGCCATTGTGCACCACCACGAGTTTGCCAGCCGGGGTGCCGGCGCGCTCGGCCAAGATGCGGTAACTCTCGGAAACACAGACGACACGGTCAAAGAATCGCCACAGGAAAGCCTGGAGCTTCTCATACAGTCGTACTTTGGCGTTTTCCGAAGTCCAGCCGTGAACCGTGGTGATCACCGGTGCACGCGCCAGGCGTGCCGCAACCAGTGAATACAGATCGGCCTTATACCCATGGCTGTGTACCAGCGGCCTGTCATTCTCGCGCAGCAATCCCGCGAAAGCACGGATCGCACTGACATCGAACTTACTGCGCGAGGCGATGCAAAGATAGGGAATCCCGGCGGCGCGCACCTTGGCGGCAAGCGGTATTTCCCCGCTGTCCCAGAAATTCACAATTTGACAGTCCCATCCTTCGTCGCGCAGAGCCAGGCATTCATTGATAACGGTTTTTTCCGGACCAAAGACATCGGAGGCGCTCAAGGTATGGATGAGCTTCATGGGACTCATTTCGACAAGATCCCGAAATGAAAACCGCCGCGCCGCAGACGCTCCAGCACAGTCGGCAAGGCCGATACCGTTAGCGCAGTGTCATCGTGCAACAGAATGATGTCTCCATCATGCACCCGTTCCGGAGATAGCTGCTCGATTAATTCATCTGCGTTTGCGACAAACGAGTCGCGACTCTCCAGGGACCACATAATGGTCCGTACGCCATGGGTCATGCACCACAGTACGCGCCGGAACGACATTTCCCCGTAGGGAGGGCGATACAGTGTAAACGCAAGTCCCACACGTTGCGCGACACTGGACACCTGGCGCAGGTCTGACAGCATTTCCGTCGCGGTCAGCTCCGCAAGGTGCTGATGCCGGTACGAGTGAAACCCGATGGCATGCCCCTGTGCGACAGCCTCGGCCACGATGGCTGGATACCGCTCCATTTCCTCGCCGATCATGAAAAAGGTGGCTTTGGCATCATGGCGGCGCAAGGCATCGAGCACCGCGCGGGTGTGGGCCGGATGCGGACCATCGTCGAATGTCAAATAGATGCCGCCACGCGGACCACGTGCCCTGACCCAGGGCGATAAAATGAGCTTGGCAACAGTTTTCAGGAAAGCCGTCATCAAGTTCGCCCGAGATAGAGTTGGTAATAGCGCTCGGCAACGATATCGATGGAAAACTGGTTTTGCAGCAGCGCCTGCCCACTCTCGCCGAGCCGTCTCCGTTCCGGTTCGGAGGCGATCAGTTCCTGCATCGCCTGGGCCATGGCCTCGGCATCATTGTCCGCCACCAGCAGGCCGGTCGCACCGTCTTGCACCGTTTCCGGCACACCACCGACACGCGTGGCGATGACCGGCAAGCCCGCGCACATCGCCTCAAGAATGGCAATCGAGACCCCTTCATAGTGTGACGACATCAGAAGGACATCGACCTCGTCCAGCAACTGGGATATATCGTTGCGAAATCCCAGAAATTCTACCTGCCGGCTTACGCCCAATTCACGCGCCTGTGCCTCGAGGTTTTCCCGTTCCGGGCCGTCACCGACCAAGCGCAGGCGTGTACTTGGATGGGCGCGCGCGGTTATCGCAAAGGCCCGCAGCATCATGGCGTGGTTCTTCACCTCAGCCAACCGGCCGACGGCCATAAAGGTGACCGCGGCCCGGCTCGAATCGCGGCGCTTGGATACTGCACACGGGACGCCATTGCGAATCGTAAGCATGCGGCTCACGGGCAGACCAATGTCACGGCGCACATAAAGCTGAATTGCATCCGAGACAGTGACGATACGGTCATAACGATAGGCCAACAAGCGCTCAAGCGTGTGGCGTAGCCATTTCTTGAGACGCGGCACCAGACCCGGCGGATAGCTCAGGTAATGGCCGTGCACGGTGTGCACCAGGCTTGGCACATGCGTCAACATCGCCGCGAGCGCGCTCTCAAGGTAGACACCCCAGCTATGCGAGTGCACGACATCGTAATCATGCTCGCGAATCAATCGTGCCAGTCGGAGCGGCACATGCCAATCGTTGCCCTCGCCTTTGTGCAGACAAAAGACACGAATGCGCGGATCCAGCTGGAGTGAAAGTTTGCCCTCGTTTTTGACACAACAGATATCGACGTCTGCATACGTGAGCAGCGCGCGAGTCAGGTCGACCACAACTTTCTCGGCTCCGCCGAAGTCCAGCGATTCAATAATGTGCAGGATACGCATGTTGGCTCAGCGTGATGCCATATTCGCCGCATGGCGGTGCGCCAAACGCAGCACCGTTTCATGCATTTCCCAGGCGGTCTGGTAATGCAGGACATATCCCGGGCGGTCGCGGTAGTTTGCCTCCAGCGCCGTCCATAATTGATCAAAGCCGCCGTTAAACAGCATATCGCTAGTGCGCTCTTCAGTCCCGTGTGTATGGACCTTGATAAAGACATGCTCATCGGCGCCGCGAACACCGATATGACAGGATTCCCACAGACGCACACGTGCGGCACTCGGTGGCGCATCGGCAGAGATTTCGCCAGATTCTATACGCGGCAGAATGCCGGCCTTGCGCGCACGCCAGTTGAGGGTCAACGGCCCCTGAATCAGCAACAGCTCGCCGGCGCACGCCGACTCGCCAACCGCACAGTCGCGCCCGTCATTGTGGGACTTTCGATGGCCCGGTGATCCATGGGCAAAATAGATTGAATTGATCTTGCTGGTCTGGGTATCGCTCGGCGCAGACGGCATGGTCATGTCACAGCGGCAGCCGGTCTCGACCAGCACCGAGAGCTCGTCATCCACGCCACACCAGCGACCATCCGGTCGTGAATTGTCCAGCGCCCAGTTGCCGTGAATAAAGCAATAGAGCACTTGCCCGGTGACAGGATCACGACGCAACAGACCATGACGGCGATTCAGGGTGTCGGTGAAGCGCAACAGGGTGTCGCGTAAATTACCAGCCGTATCGTTATCGTGGTGCAGATGAACTTCAACGTCGCCATATCCCTGTCGGCACAGTCCGGCAAGCGCATCCAGGATGTCGCTGTCGTACTCCTCCTCCGGATAGAAGAAGGAATGCTGTGGCTTTCGGCCTTCGCTATCACGATGACCCTTGGCAACTCGTGGATAGCCATCGACCCAGCGTTGTACGCGCTGGTGTGCCACCTCGCGGTCTGCCTGGTGCCAATAGGGCTCATAGTGATCGGCGAAACAGAAATAAACATGCCTCACGCCAGCTGGTGGTCGCTTGCGACGCGTCCGCACTTGGCACAGATAGGAGACAACCCAGAGATGCATGTTGCGCGAGCGCAGCACCTGCCAGAACACGATGGCAATGGCCAACAGGCCAGCTACGGCAACCACACTAGCCAGCCACATCAGCGTTCTGCCTTGCGCCACTGCGTCTTTTGCTTTCCGGCAATGAGTCGAAAAAGACCAAACAATGCAGCCAGGTTCATGGCACAGAAATAAAACGGTATGTATACCAGCATCGGCAGCGGACCGCGACGTATGCGCATGAAACCATAACTGGCCACGGCGTAGAACACCAGTTGCGCCAACAATAAAACACGATAGGGCCCGTCATTAATCCAGAGCGTGCCGAGAAATAGTAGAATAAGAAACTCTGGCGCCAACCAACGTAACAATTTGTGTGACAGAAAGGCCCAGGCAAACCACGAGCGCGGCAATAGAAACAGGCGCCAATTCAAGAACAGTGACTGGAACCCGCCCGCAACCATGCGGACTTTCACGTGAAAATCATCCACGATACTGATTGAGGCATACTCATAGGAACGTGCCGCAGGCTCGTACAAGACACGATGTCCTTGCGACACGAGATCAATGGTGATCTGGGTATCGTCATTGATGATGCGTTCGTTCAAAGGGCGGTACAGCGACTTGCGTATGGCAAAAATCTCGCCATCTGCATTGGTGATGCTGCCGATGCGTCCCTCTGCGTATTTAATGGCTGATTCGTAACGCCAATACAGACCGTCCCCGAGACTGGATTGGCGATCCTCGGCGCTCTTGATATGCTTCACGCCACAGACCCCGCCGACAGCCGGATCGCCAAAGTGCTTGACCAGCTCGCTCAGGGCATCCTTGCTGAATTCATTGTTGGCATCGGAAAACACGATAATCTCGCCACGAGCCTGCGCCACCCCGCGGTTCAGGGCGGCGGTCTTGCCGCGGCGTTCAGCTTGGTGCAATGACGTCACACCGCGCTGTGCAAACTCAGCCACAATCTCCGGCGTGCGATCGCTGGAACCGTCTGATACCACCAGAATGTCGAGCGGCCCGGGATAATCGAGCTCCAGCGTGTTACGCAGCTTGTCGGCGATGACACGTTCCTCATTGTAGGCCGCAATCAAGAACGTCACCTGCGGCCAGGTCGCCGGCTCTACGGCCCGACTCGCGCGCGGTCTGTACCATGACAGGACAATCACAATGAATGGGTACAGGAAATAATGGTACGTGATGGCGAACAGACTGATAAAAACTGCGATTTTTGACATGGCTTCCTTGTGCTGCCCGGGTTACCCAGAAATAACCGGCTGTGCCGATTCGTCAACGTCCCGTTTCTGTAAAATGGTTTCAAGTGACTGAATCATATCACACATTTCATGTTCTCGGCCTGGTTGAGATAGATCGATATACAGTCGACAGCCAATGTGATGGACTACAAAGAGAACGTAAAGCGCTGGCACCAAATCCGGCGCAACCGGAATACTTTTCAAGTACTCCGCCCAGACTGCCTGCTCCTGCTGATCGCGCCGCGCTTGCAGGGCTATCTCCTGGAACGCATTTAACCAGTTGCTGCCGTGAATCATACGGTTGTACACCAGCAGATAGATCATATCGAGCAACGGTAAGCCTGGCGTCCGAGATAACTCCCAGTCGATCACCCCTGTGACCTCGTCCGTTGCGCTGTTCACCATGACGTTTTCGATCTTGTAGTCGCCGTGAAACCTGACACAGGTGATCTCCCGACCTAGAACCGCCTGACGCAATCTCATCTCTAATGATGACAGCGCCGATACGAGTGCCGGATACTTTTCGCGCGCGACGCTGAACAAGTCTCCAATCAGTGCCGGATAGGAGGCGGACGTGATGTGGTACTGCTCGGGGGTGGCTTTGTGCAGCTCGATCAGAAACTGGACAGCATAACGGGTTATGCGTTTCAGTCGCGGTGTCGGCGCATCCACCGTAACGCCAGGAAGCTCAGACAGGACAAAACAATGTACCCCGAGGAAAATCATGCTATGCAGCAATTTTGGAATGCGTGTGGATAATGCTGCAGGCAATTGCGCCAACGTATTCAACACCACTCCTTCCAGCTCTCTGCGGCGTGCCGATTCTCCGTCGTGGACAAGAACGACAATGATCTTCCGTTGGCGTTGATCGGTCGTTCCCAATGAAAGAATGACCTTTCCGCCATTCAATACAAAATAGCGTTTCAAGGACAGCTGCTCAGGGCACATCACTCCATTCAGTGCCTGGCAACGCAGGTACCCGATCAGCTGCTCAAGAAATGATTGCCCGGGTTCTTTACGATAGGCCACCAAAGCATAGAATGGCGCAAAGTACCCGGAACCCAGATGACCCAGAACCAGTTCCTTGATGTGCTCGGTCAACAGGAACCGATTCTTGACTGAGGTATACCCTTGTGAAGGAATAATTTCTGAAACACGTCCACGATCCAGCAGAATGGGAGTGGTTTGGATATTCCTGAACCCTGAGGAGCGCACACGGCGCTCCAATACCGCACCTGACCACAAGTTCGAAACTGGCCCTGCGTGTTGCGCGCGACGACGCTTAAGAAACCTGTCATAACCATAGCGATGCCGTACTCCAAGGTACACAAAGGCTCCAGCCTGCAATGTGCGTTGTACGGCTTCCAGCAATACCGTCAGTGCGTCAGCGTTATCACGGCACAGAACAAGCGCCTGTGGATCATGCAGCACAAAGCCATCGAATATGCCCAAGGCAGAACCATCACCGCCAAACAGTTCATCAGGCGAGTGAATACGCAGGTTGCGCAACCCCAATAGTTCTGCCTGTTTTCTTATTTCACTCCTCCGATCTGAATTAGGCTGCAGCACCACCACCTCATGGCACAGACCTGCAAGCAGAAGCGCGACGGCTCCTGCACCCACGTCATAGCAAAGGATGCGTGCCGCAGGCAATGCGCCAACAAGGTACTGCCAGCCGCCTGAATCTACGGAATCCCATCGTAACGAAGCAGGCGTCATCATGCCCATGACACCATCAGGGATATCTCGCTGACCGACCGGCTATACATCACGCAGGCGGCGGGAAGGTTGTGAGCTACAGTCAACAGAATTTTGCAGGTGCGCATTCTTCAGCCAAATAAGCGAGGCAGAGCCAGCATTGACTCATAATCACTATTATCGGTGTAGCGTTCGACATGCAGTCGTTTGATGGAGAAAGGCTGCAAAGTGCTCAATTGATTAACCCCGGGCAAATAGGAAACACCAAGCTGGTAGCCGCAGGTTCTCGCCGATGCAATAATGCGCCGATCAAAGGCATAGTCGCCGCCGACAGGATAGGCCAGAACCGGTGCTGGGCGACCGATCATTGTCTCAATCATGTGTTTCGACTCGGCAAGTTCGTCATGTAGCTCTGTGTCATTCAGCATTGTCAAAACCGGATGGGTGACCGCGTGCGAGCCGAATTCAATTCCCGCGAGACTCATTTCGCGCACTTGCTCCCATGTCAGCGCACTGCTGGCATCAACATTATGGGTCGGCATGTGCCGCGAGAGGGTGTTATCCAGTTCACGCAGGATATCCAGGCGCTTTTGATTCGGCTGTCGCTTGAGCCTGGAAAGCACCAATTCAGTCGCCGACCGGCGTGTCGCTGTTGAAGCGCCAAGCGTCAGCTTCAACGATAGGCCGGTTATGTACATTTCTCCTTCTGGCGCATGATAAATCAGCGCAGAAAGATGGTCGAACCAGAATGTTTGGGAACTGCCAATATAGCCGGTAGACAGGAATATGGTTGCTGGTATGCCAAGTGACTTCAGGACAGGGAAGGCATTGGTGTAATTGTCGAGATGTCCGTCATCGAAGCTGACGATCAGACTGCGTGGGGGCAGCGGCAGGCCGCTGTCCAACGCTTCTAACAGGTCACCGAAGCTGATCGGAGAGAAATGTCTCCGGACAAATTCCATCTGCCAGGCGAATGACGCGGTGCTGGCGCTGACGAGTTCCGGGTCATACGGAAATAACGCTTCATCACTGATATTGTACACACGATGATAGGCAAGGACTGTGAGGTCCTGTCTCGACCTTCTCTTCAGCCGCAGTAGCAGACGCGCGGCACCGCTCGCCGAGAACACCTGCGCAGCCAATTTTCGTTTACCGATCATCTGGGCGTCGCCCTGCCCTCAGAGAAGAAAGTATCGTTGTTCATGTACCCTGTCTGTAATCGTGACTGCTGCCATCCGGGTCATGCCTCAATAATACGCCATGACAATTCCCTTCAATAAAACCACTGTAACAGCAATAATGGATGACAGAATCCAGAAGTCCCTTTTGGTAAACTCGGGCTTTTCTGTCAAGTTGTTTCCTGCAGCCGCGGTGAGCGCAAGGAGAAAGTAGAATGTTTCATACTCCAGTGTTACAAATAATGAGCTGATCATGTGCCCTGCCACACTCAAACCCAGTGCCAGTACGTACGATTTCTCGATCGCATCCTTGCTCTCCCGATAATAGGCAGACAGCGTCTTGAACCCCATGTAGATGATGCCCAACCAGAAGAACAGTCCCGGCAGACCAGTCTCGCCCATGACCTCGATGGTGGAGTTGTGAGCAATCAGCCGGCTGGTATAACGCAGAAAGTTTCCCTTGCCGATTCCGAACACCGGATTTTGCTGGACCATCTCGATACCTTCAGCCCACATGTCGATGCGGTGTTGTGCCGAGCCGTGTGAGTCGCTCGTTGAGGTGAGGTGGGAGGGCGCGAGCATCAGCACCCCAAGCATGCCAACACCAAGCACCATCATTCGCATCGGAGAGATGTTCATCCTTGACAGTACATACAAACCAAACACGCCAACCGTTGCCAGGAAGCCACCGCGCGACCCTGTGTAGTAGGTCGCAAGCAACAGAGGGGCCAGGAGCATCAAGGCTATTACCCGTCGCTGGATCGGGAATGGCTTTCCCAGATACTGCAGGGCAAATGGCAACGTAATCGTATACACAACACAAAACACGCCCGGACCATCAAACAAGTTGATCCATCGGGTGCGCCCTGCCACACCAGCTGCGGCTGCTTCTGCATCCATCCAGGCGAAACTTTGGCCGGCCCACCCGATCCCCGACGCGCTGTTCATATGCTGGATGCCTTCCACCGCAAGGATAATGCCGAAACCAAGAAGCATCAGCGTAGTGCGGCGCACATCCGAGAACGTCGGCAAACTCACAACGACCAGACGATAGAGGACGAACCACTTGATGTAGTCCTGAATGATTTTTTCGCTGTTATCCCGTATCCCATTGACAAGAATTGTGACAACAATCCAAAGCAGCATGGCCAGAAAAAACTTGTCCTGGGCGCTGAAGCGAAACAATTCTGGCGCTCGCCCTGTCAGGAATATCCAGCCGAGCCATGCTGGATAGATAAACAAATCTACATGCAATCCGACAAATGGCTCTATCCAGAGCTGTGGCGCAATCAGAAGCGTAACGAGATAGAGCAGAATGAACGGCATGGGTCACGCTGACCTGGGTAGATTACGCCAACGGCTGGACAGGAAGTTACGTGCCTGATGAATCTCGTCATTTTCGAGTGCTCCGCCCTTGATCATGGCCAGTGCACAAATGATCAGCAACGCGAGTTTGATGACGAAAGCGACCCAGGGGGCGAGAACCATCACTGGAATTGAAACCAGGTAAAAGGCGGTTGCGATGGCAAACACTCGCAATAGACGCGGGTACTCGTAATCGACCTTAAAGTAGCGTTGTGCGAGACGATCGGTGAGAACCACCTCTGTCACGGTAGACACCAATACTGCTATGCAGGCTCCGATTAGTCCAATCCACATAATCAACACGATGGCGGAGACTGCGCTCACAAGTGCGCCGACAACGCCTATATGAAAAATATGGCGTGACTGCTTCTGGTACAGGATGCCGGACTGCAATGGGTAGGAGACTACCTTCAGCGCGCCTGCCAGGGCCAGCAGTGGCACATAATCTGCGGCTTTCCAGTACTCCGGCGCCGACATCACCCGCAGCACATCACTGGTAAAATAGGCAAGGCCAAGCGCAGCCAGGCAACTGGCAGAGAACAGGTAACGAACCACACGCGCCTGAATGGTGGCCGCGTTGTCCTGTCCCATGATGGTGAATCGGAATGACCCGTAGGCCAGATTGAACGGTTCGCCAATCAGATCCGTCAACAATTTGGAGAACTTGATCGCCAGCGCATACAAACCAAGCGCCTGAAGTGTCAGAAAGCTGTTAATCAGAAACCGGTCCAAATTGGTTGAGACCAGCGCCACCACCGTCGACAACAGAAACGGGAAACTGTACTTAAGCACCGGCACCAGCTTGGCCAGCTCGAAGCGCAGGCCACAACGCGATATCGTGAAGACTGTCAGCACCAGCCAGCCAAGCGCAACCGCGGCCAGGTTACCCGTGAGCACACCCAGCACACCGGCGTCGAACCATACGAGCAGCACGGTATTGGCAACAAATTGCACCACGAGCTTTCCGATTGAGATCGAAATAAAGAAAGTCGAGTGCTCCTTGGCGCGCAGATAGGCAAGTGAAATCTGGCTGGACAACTCCAGCAGGAGCGAGGCGAGCACCAGCAGTATGCCCTGTCCCATTACTGGGTCGCCAAAGAAATAGCGGCCTACCATGTCACTGCCAAACGCCAGTGGCAGCACACCGGCTAGACTGATAGCGAACGATGCCAGGAGGTTGGTGCTCACGACTGCATGTCGATCACTCTCTTCGCGGTATTCAAAATAGAATCGCAGCGTGGCATGCGCGATGCCGACTGACAGGAGACCCGACACCACCGACGCTATGGCATAGAACAGTTCGATTTCCCCGTATTGCGACACCGTGAGGTAGTTGGTGTAGATCGGCAGCAGCACGAATGCGCCGACACGATTCAGCACATTGCCGAGGGCGTAAACGGCAGAATGGCGGAAGAACCGGCCGATATCTTTCTGGGCGTCGGACATGGTTTTATGAATACGCCATTACGCAGCACCCGGCGAGGGCAATAACCGGCGACTCACCAAAACACTGTGCATGGTGTCAAAAGTGAAGTCCGCGAGCAGGCGGTCCAGACGCTTCTGGCAGCTGCCCAAATTCTGATAGTGCCTGAACCGTGATAACACGCTTGCGCCATGCACGCGCGGCTGCTCGGGATCCACTTCCCACGGATGGATGTAGAAAACAAACTCCTGACCACCCCGGTTAATCTCGCGCAAGGCCCAGCGTGTAAACCCGTAGGGGAACAAACGGAAGTAACCACCACCTGCCACCGGTATTGTGGCGCGCGCGTAACGCAGAACTGAAATCGGGAACTCCACCAACTTGCCACCATCGGGCGTGGTCAGCACATGTGGTAGCGGATTGGCGTCCGGAATCCCGTAGCGGTCATGGCGCATCGGGAAAATGCTTGAGTCGTATTGAAAACCGGCTTCGCACAGAATATCAAGCGCCCACAGCGACTTGCGTGTAATCGAATAGGTCGCCGCACGGTATCCAATGACAGGCTGCTGACACTGGTCTTCCAGCAACGCCTTGGCAGCGAGCGTTTCCTGCCGAAACTCTTGGGGTGATTGTGTGTAGACAAGGCGATGGCTCATGCCATGAGAGGCCACCTCATGTCCGGCTGCCGCGATTGCACGCACGATCTCCGGATGCTTTCGTGCTACCCAGCCAAGAACGAAGAATGTCGCCCGTACACCACTTGATTCCAGCATGGCCAGCAACCGATCGGTATTGGCGATGACGCGTGTCTCGAAGTCGTTCCAGGAGCGGCGGTCTATTACCCGTGCGAATGCCTCAACCTGGAAGTAGTCCTCCACGTCAATGGTAAAGGCGTTTTTCATTGCCGCGCCAGTGTTGTTGTGCGCTTTGTTGTCAACACTGTTCTGGCGGGTCACGGCACAACCTCTTGGGTGGCAACACTTGAACCGGGATTAGACCCACCTTCAAGCATGGGGGCCTTGCGCTGAAGTCGGTGCTTGATGCTGCGCAGCATGTTCTCAACGCGGAACTTGAACCGTGCCTGCTGGATCACTTCCCAGGCCATCCATTCGGAATGCGTGGCGAGGTTCCTTTTGTAATCACTATCGCCAGCCATTAAATCGTACAGCATGTTCCCATTACGCTCATTTTGTTCTATTGCCAAAGCGTGGCAAACCAGTCCCGGCCGGCCATGCGCGCCGACAAGATCATAATCGAACCCACTCTGATAATTATAGACACGACCACGATACACAAAATTGTAGAGATAACCGATTTCGTGACTTCCTGCCGTCAAACGCAGCATCTGAATCGCTCTCTCAACGAACCCCCTCTCCACCAAACGGGCATGAAAATCCGAAAAGAATGTATTGGCAAACGAACCCGGCATCCCCTTCTGTTGCCAATAATTCTGGTGAAAATACCGGAGGCGTTCGAGAAATTCATGCGCTTGCGGAACAGACGCCGCCTCGTGCAGATGAAGCTTCCCAAGTTTCTCGTAAGCACGCATGCTGCGGCGGATCGTGTAACGGGTATTCTTGCCGAGTAGTGACAAGTAATCGCCGCCTGACTGTCGCAATCCATTCAGATCGACATAGTGGCAAGCACGGCGGCTTATAGACCGGAGTTGGGCATGCCCAAGATCGACCGTCTCGAAGATTCCCGGTTTTCCCAGGCCGTCGAGAAACAGTTCGTCCCAGCCGGATTGTTTGCGCAGCAGATAATTCACCAAGGCCTGCGCAACAATGCCGTCACTGCCGCGCTCCGCAAGCATGCCATTGTGTTCGATGGTGATTTCGTCCAGCGAAGAATCGCCGGTATCGTTCAGGAACAACGCGCGCGAGCGCAATAAACCATGGCGCACAACCAAGCGGCTAGACAGTATGCCGAGTCCGATCGTAACGCCATCTCGTTCAACTTTTAGCAACTGTGGTGCAACGGCCTTCGGCAGGGATTCCAACCAAACACCGATCCAGAGCCAGCTCTGAAAGAAGGACGATTCTGCGCGCGCTTCCAGTTCCTGCCAAACCTGCTGCAGCTGCGTCAACGGCGGAAGTTCGCCAAGTGAGACTGCCACCTCACCCGTTTGCCTGCTCATGGAATCGGCGCTTCGTGTGTGAGTCTTCGCGCCATTGCTTTAACTGTTCGATAAAGTTGGCGCATGCCTTCGCCAAATCGGCGTGGCAATATTGCCAGGATCAACAGCCCTGCGGAGCGCGGTTGCCACGGCCGCAATAGCAGACTACGAGACAGATGCCGGCGTGCTTCGGCGGTTTCGCCGATATCCAACGCCGCTTCTCCGACCCACTGATGTGCATCAGACAGCAAGAAACGAAGCATGTCGTGTGACAATCGAATGCGTTCTCGGTCTCGCTTCAACACCGGTGTAATAGTGTTGAGGAAGTTGCGAGCACGGAAAATATTATAGGCATCGCTGGTAAGTTGATCCGGCATACCCTTCTGGTACTCGATCGAGGCGAGGTTCACAAAGGCAACCGGGCCTTCCCGGCAGGTGCGCAGGTGGAAGTCGTAGTCCTCCCCCGAATAACGCAGTTCCTCGTTAAACTCGCGTACCTTCTCGAAACGCTCGCGCCGCAAGAGCACCGTTGATGTGTGCACCAAATTGCCCATGACCATGGGCGAGTAGATGTCTCCGAGATACAGGCGTGGCGGGTTCGTCAGCGCCGGCGGGGACACGGAAATATCCGGCAACGGGAAAGACTCGTCGAACAGGTCGTCAGAAGTGAACCATTGATAGGCACTGTACATGGTGCGCAGGAAGGCGGGGTCGAACACACGCCCGTCGGGATCAATGGCTTCCATATCCGTCCAGATCATGCCGGCCTGCGGCAGCCGTTCGAGACAGGCAACCTGCAGCTCCAGCTTCCAAAACTTCCAGATATCATCGGAGTCGAGCAGCGCGACGTAGTCGCCACGCACCTGCCGAAGACCCGCGTTTCGCGCCCCTGTCACACCGCGGTTTTCCTGATAAATATACCGCACACGTGCGTCGCCACCGTATCGCCGCGCGATAAGTTCGCGCGTGTCATCCTTCGATCCGTCATCCACCACGATGACATCAACGTGACGATGAGTTTGTGCCAGAACCGAATCAATGGCGCGCTCGATACAGTAGGCGCGATTGTAGGTAGGAATGACGACGCTGACGAGCGCTGAGCTCATGGCCTGCTTCGCACCGGGCCAGCCTTCCACTCCAGCCGGTCAAGAAACGCTTGCAGCTCCCGGTCGAGCAGATCGTAGGCGGCACGGTTCAGATGGATACCATCGCCCTCATTGTACTCTTCACGCATGTGCCGATCCTCGGCGCTAACGCGCACCAACTGCTCCAGATCGAAAACCGCGACGTTGAGCTCCTTGCCCAGCGCACGCAACCACTCGTTGAATGCGATCACTTGCTCATACTGGCTCGGCCTGCCGAGAATCCGCACCTTGATGAAAGCCTTTGCATCATCTGTCCAGCCTTGGCTCGATGCAGGTGGCACGACAGTCGCGATAACCGGCAGCGAGCCGCGGGCACGGATATCTCCTATCCACCCACGGTACTGGCGCTTATAGCCTTCAAGGTCTCCGGGGAAATACACCGAGCACTCCTGAACGACAACCGCGTCAGGGGAGCGCTTGCCTGGCTCCAATACTTGTTTCACAAGGCGGGATTTGTCGAAATCGTACTCACGCAACGGCTCAAAGCGATAGCGATCCGTACCGGTACGCACCGCAAAACCGTCCAGCTTCCAACGGTTCACCGTTGAAGCCTCGATGTAAACGACATGCTTGCTATCTGCCATCAACTCACCTGCCACGGACGCAAACCACAGGCCCACGGCCAGCACCGCAAGCATGCGACTTCCTGCATCACTGGATGGTTGACTGCATATCATGTGTACCCTCCATGCTCTTCAGAACCTTTGCCGGATTGCCGCCAAGAACTGCATAATCTGCTGCTGGTTTTGTCACGACACTGCCTGCGCCCACGATGCATTGACGCCCAATCGAGGCCATCACGATTGCACCTTCGCCAATCCAGCAGCCATCGCCGATGGTCACCATCTCATACCGCACCTCGTCTGATGACGAGAGGCCGTGGAATGCGCTGCCGTGCTGATTTTTTCCACTTAGCACCGAGGCATGACTGGCAATCATCACACCGTCGCCGAGCCTGGCCGTTCCCACGATTGAGAAGGAACCAATCACGACAGATCGCCCCACGTTTGCCGTCGCATGCGAAAAAAATGAACCAAAGGCGACCGCCAAATCGGCGGGACAGCGATCAAGCGTGACAACATAAAATGATGTACGCAAATATTGGCCGGTTTTGCCAGGCACCAGACTCAGAAACTTTGCTGAAAAGTCGAACAGGGCCTCGCTTCCAAACTGGCGATGGGCGATTCGTGCCGGAACTGACAGTGGCCATGTAATTAAACTAAACAGAAAAACCAGGAACTGTTTTAAACCGTAAGGCATAGCGTCTCTGCTTCTCCATTTCTATCCACAATTCGGGTGGGCTGCATGCCGGTCTGCTGACAACCGGAGTTCCGTGCCCGTTGAATATCGTCTCTACGTGCCGGTGTGATCGGCAATGCTCATTCATATGGGTCGCTCTACGCATGCTGGAAAGATGATTCAAAACGCCCAGCATACTTCAAACGGCATTGTGTGAATCCTCCGCTATCTTCAGAAATCTGGCTGGGTTGCCAATTGCCACGACATGATCCTGCGACGGATTCACGACGACGCTGCCTGCACTCACCACACATTGCCGGCCGAGCGACGCCTGCACAACCGCTCCCTCGCCTATCCAGCAGCCATCGCCAATCATGATTGCTTCATCCTGTACCTTCCGCAGAGATGCGTCGGCAGGCATTGTATTACCATGCAGATGCTTCTGGCCCGACACCGAAACCCTGCTGGAAATCATGACATTGTCACCGATGTTACAGGCGCCAACGATCGAGAAACTGCCCATACCCACTTTTCGCCCTACCCTGGCGGTGGGATGAGAGAAGAACGAGCAGAAACCCACCATCAAATCATAATGACACTCTGTGAGTGTCATCTTGTAGTACGCTGTTCGGGTGTACTGCCCGAGTTTGCCGGGTATCAGGCTGAGAAGCTTTGAAAAGAAGTCGAAGGCCACCTCGCTTCGGAACAGCTTGTACGGCAACCAGCTCATCAAACCGAGGGGCCACACGAAGGGAAACAAGCTGTAGACGATAAGGCGCTTGGTTTCGTATCGCATTCTGTCGCTCTCGGTCAATATCAACTTATTCAAGAGTTGGAGCCATCTGACTTCAACGCGGTTTCACTCGCCGCAACTGCTCAGCGAGGCAAGCGTCAACGATGCGCCATGATACCAAGTCGTTGCTCGGGCCCGGTGATTCTGTCCGGCATTGTAACAACCTATTGAATAGGATGTCATTTCAACTCTTCTGGTGTGCTTTTTTAAGGACAAGGTAACAAACAAGAAACCAGGACGCGCCTGACAATCGGCAACTCCAGGCCAGTTGTGTGGCCAGCCGCCGCCTCCCCACATGCAGTACTGTTGATGTACGCTCAGCGCGCTCCCTTGCCGAACAACACAACCTGCGCAGTCTGAAACAGAATAATCAGGTCCAGAAACAAACTGTGATTCTTGGCGTAGTAGAGATCATATTGCAGCTTGTGCATGGCATCATCGACCGTTGAACCGTATGGATAGCGAATTTGTGCCCAACCGGTGATGCCTGGCTTGACGGTATGACGGTTCAGGTAAAAGGGGATCTGGGTGGCCAATTGCTGAACGAAGTACGGCCGTTCCGGGCGTGGCCCGACAAAGCTCATGTTGCCCCGCAGCACATTAATGATCTGGGGCAACTCGTCGATACGCAGCTTGCGTATGACGCGCCCGACCTGGGTCACGCGATCATCATTTATTTTTGCCCATTGAGGCTTTCCTGCCTGTTCGGCATTCTGGTACATGCTGCGGAATTTGAGCACACCAAAGACATGCCCGCACTCACCCATGCGCTCCTGCCGGTAAAAAATCGGCGCGCCGCTCTCGAGCAATATCAACAAGGCCGTCAGCAGCGTGATCGGCAACGTTACCGCCAGCAGCAAGAGGCTAACAATAATATCAAATATGCGTTTCGACGTTGATTTGGTGGAAGTGCGACTGAAGCCGTCCGAAAATACCATCCAGCTTGGATTGAGAGAATCGAGCTGCACGTGGCCAGTTTCACGCTCAAAGAAACTGGAAATGTCTGTCACTTCGATTCCATCGAGCTTGCATTCCAGCAACTCATCAATGTTCAGACCGCCATTGCGGCGATCGCGGATTGCTACAACAATTTCATCAACTCGGTGTCGGGACGCGATCGCCAGCAGGTTGCCGTTGTGTTCCAGCAATTTATCACGCGCGACATGGGGATGGTGTGCCGTTTTCGTAAGCGCCAAGTAGCCGACCAGATTAAATTTCCGGCGCAGGTCTTCGTCTTGTTCGAATAAGTGACTGATTTGGGCCGCCCGTGTTCCGGTTCCCAGTACCAGCAGCCGACGTTTGAGTGTGGTCATGTCCACCAGGCGTACGAAAATGAGACGACTCAGCGCCGTGCCCACAAAGGCAAACATGAATGCCAGCGCCATGATCCCGCGACCCAGAAACAGATCCGGCAAGAGGTAGAAGATAAAGGTCATGGCAATACTACCCGTCGCAAAACTTGCCAGAAAACGGATGTAATAACCCATGTCACCGGTCTGGGACTTGCGCGTGAACATCCCGAATGCCGTCATGGTGATGAGCATCACAATCGCAAAAAGGACAGCGCGCCAGACTACCGGTCCAATTGTCAGGAGGTCGGATTCATCGCCTCCTATAAAGCGCAGCGTGACAGCGAGGTAAATAGACAACACAAGAATGGCGGCTTCCACCGCCGCGAGCAGAACAAGCTGCACAGGCACGTAATGCCTGAAAATCCGTATCATTTCCCTCGTTTCCCTTGTTCCACAGGATTCATCCTTTCAGCACCGATTTCTTGCGCCTACATTGACTGGCGCTCACCATGAGTTCGCCCATGGCCTGCCGAAACACGTACTGACCACCCCATATTGCGTCTTCTGCAATTCCGCACTGCACAGCGAACCCCTGATATTGACCTGTATGCAAGGAATATGCCGGGGAACAAATCAAAACCCTCGCGCAAACGCCCCCACCCAATTGCCATCATTTCGGGTAGATGCAGAGGATTTTCGCACCTCTGGGCAGTCCAGGCGTCGGGGACACGAACTTCCAATCTCCACCGAACTGGAGCCGTGGCACCGCAGCCTGGTGTCACTTTGCGTCAGGCAGCTGCCACAAACAAAGACCAAATCAGGACGCACGGTGTTTCGACGCATAATCTACTGTGAGCGGCCCGGGCGGTTCGTGGGACGATTCATGTCTGCTTTTGGTGCCGCCGGTAATATCGACGTCGTGGCGTTATCAGCAATCCGACAGTAAATGAGGCGTGTGACCCCTTGTTCTTTGCTTTACCCCTCGCACGCCAGTGTATCACCACAGCACCCCTTGCCGGAACCTGCTCATGAATCTCCGGAAGCGCACTACCCAGGTAATGGTGAGCAGCGCGAGCAGCGCCAGGACCGCAAGCTTCAAGCCCGGAAGCCAGCATGGCCAATACGAGGTCACTGTTTGCGTTGTTATCCGGATAGCGGGGTTGATATACTCACGGTGCTGTGCCGGGGTGGCGGAACTGGTAGACGCGCCGGACTCAAAATCCGGTGGTGGTGACACCGTGTCGGTTCGATTCCGACCCTCGGTACCAATCATTTTCTATGAGGGTCCACGTCGTGGCCCTTTTTCTTGCCTTGTCTCAAGTCTTTCGTTGATATCACGCCGCCGCAGGCACAATTCCCGCATAGATCTCCATGCTCAGGAGGCTGCGCCATGCGGATTTAGAGCCAATCCGAAACCAACACGCCTATGCCGAAGCGCTGGGTGCGAACGTTGTAGTCGATCAGGCTTTCGCCATAACCATTGTAGAACTGCAGGTATCCCTTGATGCGACTGCTGAAGGGAAAACTCCAGTCGAGCTCATAGCCGCTGCGATTGTCTTCGGCGCGCAAGTTGTTACGTAACATGAATGAGAAAACCTGCTCGCCGTACTTGTAGGCAGTACGCAGCTCGGCACGCCCTACGTAGTCGAGGATGTCGGGATTGTTATCGTCCGTGCTGTTTTCCGGAATTCGGTACCACGGCTTGAAGACCAGCATGAAATTATCGCGCTCGAGCTGAAAGCTGGCCCACAGGCGGTTCCAGCTGCGCGACAGCGGGTCACTGCGTCCGTTCGACTGGTGGGCAAATCCGACCGAGAACTGGCGATGTCTCAGGCCGAGCACGCTGAAATCCGTGTGGAACGTCAGGCCGAGTTCCGGTTCGTAGTTGGTCTCGCGGAACGGCGCTGACTGCGCCCAGTTAAATGCCTGCCAGAACGACAGCTGGGTGTAGGCAAACCACAGGTCGCCATTCTCCCCGAACATGCTGTTCATGATCGGCACACGCAGACTGATCTGGAATTTAATTTCCTGGTTCTGGAGATCGGCCTCTGGGTCCACGGCCAGGAACGGTGCCACATTCGGATCAGTGTTATAAGTGTACAGAATGTAGTTCGGCCGGTGCGGGATGATTGCAAAAGCGCGACGCGCAAGGTCAGGTTCTTTCTCCTGTCGCTGTTCGAGCACAGGTTCCTGTACGGTGCTGGTGGCATCCGCAGCCGGCGTTTCTGCACCGTCAACACTTGGCAGTGCGTCATAGCAACGCAGGCGCTCGGTAGCATCGGTCAGGAGACGACAATCGGGCAACTGCCCCGGCGGGTTGGCCGCCGCGACGGGTGCTGTCAACAAGAGCATGACAGCTGCCTGCTTGGTGTAACGCGTGATCATCATGCTGCGCCGGGATACCTGCTGCGAGTTTCGCCACAGCGTAGTCGTGTTTCGGTGGCAGATACAACTGCCACATCAGCATTGGTCACGGGATATACACTATAGCTGGCCTGTCAGGGTACCCGTTCGATGCTCCATGCAAGACCTGGTCGGCCTTCTGGAGACTGAACAGATCAGGCAAACACTCCTCTGCGGCACGGCGACCGGCAGCAATTGCATCCTTGGCGCGATAAAACTCGATCAGACCGATGTGGCCCACCTCGGGCCTGAGCATGAGATCGGGCGGATTGAGTGCTGCGCGCAGGCGCACAATTTCCGCCTCGGTGATATTCACCACACGGTCGAGCGCGCGCCGCGCAGTCCAAAGCGTACTGTCGGAATAGTTGTTCAGGTGATTATTCAGCTGCGTCTCCAGCCAGGCACGCATGCCCGGTACGCGCGCCATCCATGGCTGATCGAGCATCTGGCGTGCGCGCCCCGGCCATTCCGGTAACGGTTGCGGGTGGTGCGACAGGTGGCGGGCGCCGCCATGCACCGCCACAGCCACCACCGGGACGCCGAAACGTTCACGCGCCACATCAAATGGCAGGGGGTTCACCACGCCTCCGTCGGTCAGCAGCCGCTGCCCGCTGCTAAACGGTGCGATGAGGCCCGGCACTGAAATGCTGGCACGCACGGCGCTGACCAGCGTATCCCGGTCGATGACCACCTGCTCGCCGCTCTCAAGATCGGCGGCGATCGCGACATAACCCATGGCCAGCTCCTGGATATGCTGTATACCCAGCCAGCCCTCCAGAAAATCCACGATATTGAAACCGGAAACAAGGCCGCCGGCCGGCAGGTCCGGCATGAACAGTTGCAGGGTCTGCTTCCAGTCGAACTCCAGAGCGATTGCGGCCAGATCGTTAATCGGCATACCGCTCGCCACGAACGCGCCAATCTTGGCGCCGATGCTGGTGCCGGCAATGGCGCGCACCGGAATGGCGTTTTCCTCCAGCACCTGCAGCACGCGCCGATTTGCGCCAGGCCCGGCGCGCCACCGCCGCCCAGCGCCATGCCAGTCCGCTCTGTGAAATCTCGTATTCTGGCGTCCATTTTAATTACCTGCAGCGTACGTGCTGGCCAACGTCAGGCGCGTCTCGCGCGTCGGCCTTTCATCCAGAAACTGGCGCACCACCGTGCGCTTGCCGGTGCCGGGTTCGCCGAACACGAACAGGTTGTAACCGTCGCGGCGGATGCCGATGCCGAATTTCAGCGCCTCGACGGCGCGCGTCTGGCCGAGCACCTGCGTGAGGTCTTCGAGTTCGGCGGTGGTCGCAAAGCTGAACTGCGCGGGATTGCACTGCGTGCACAGCGCTTCCGTGGCGAGGAGCTGGATACTGGTCATGCCTTGGCCTTTTTCATTTGATGGCGTTGGCTCGTTGTCGTCCGAAACAACTGCGCAACGCCACTCTCACGCACAAGAGATGGCGTGCTTTGTCCTGGGTCAATAATTACAGCGGCTGGGCTGAATCAGGGCACAACGAACAACGAAGCCTGCACGGGTGCTGGCAGAGATGGCCTTAAGCGACCTGCACCGGGATGGCGTGGCGGGTGTGGGTAATACGGTTGTCGGCGTCCACATACACGAGACGCGGCTTGAAGCCGGCCAGTTCTTTCTCCTCGAATACGCCATAGGCGCAAATGATGAGAATATCGCCCGGGCTGGCCTTGTGCGCCGCGGCGCCGTTTACCGAAATAATGCCGGAGCCATCCTGGGCACGAATGGCGTAGGTCGAAAAGCGCTCGCCATTAATGCGGTTGTACACATCCACGCGTTCATACTCGCGGATATCGGCGGCATCCAGCAGGCGGCCGTCAATCGCAATCGAACCCTCGTAATCGAGTTCGGCGTGCGTGCAGGTCACGCGGTGCAGCTTGGAGCGAAGCAGGGTTCTCTGCATAAGTACTATATATAGTATAGCCGCGACAGATTGGCATTATCCGTCTTCACGGGGCGGGTTTCAAATCCAGCTCCAAGTTGTCGATCAGGCGCGCACGCCCGAGCCACGCCGCTGCCAGAATGACCAGTTGCCGGTCTTCGAGACCAGGAATCGCGAGGTCCTGCCGGCGATGCACACTTATGTAATCCGGGCGAAACCCGGCAATCTCAAGCTGCTCCGCCGCCAGCTTCTCATGGGCCGTGAAACCTTGTCCTGAAACAGCCTGAATGTGGCCCGCGAGCGCCTGCAAGCTGGCATAAAGCTTTGGTGCGATACGCCGTTCTGCGGGAGTGAGATAGCCGTTGCGCGAGCTCATGGCCAACCCATCGTCTTCGCGCACAGTGTCGATGCCGACGATCTCGATGGGCAGGCCAAAGTCGGCCGTCATGAGGCGGATGACAAGCAACTGCTGAAAATCCTTCTTGCCGAACAATGCCACATCCGGCGTCACCAGACTGAGCAGCCGATGCACCACCGTGGCCACGCCGCGGAAGTGTCCGGGACGCACAGCACCGCACAGAATATCGCTCAACCCCGGCACTTCAACACGTGTGCTCGCCTCGCGTCCGCGCGGGTAGATCACCGCATCGTCCGGGAAGAACAATACATCGACCTTGGCGCCCTCGAGCAAGACTCGATCCTGCTCCGGCGTGCGCGGATATGCGCCGAAGTCTTCCTGCGGTCCGAACTGCAGCGGATTCACGTAGATGCTCGCCACCACCGCATCCGCGTGCCGACGCGCCTGTTCCAGGAGATGACGGTGGCCAGCGTGCAGGTTGCCCATGGTCGGCACGAAAGCGATGCGCCGGCCGGTAGCGCGCAGGCGGGCAACTTCGCGTTTCAATTCGGCAACGGATTGGGCGATGATCATGGTCGCTTCTTGTGCATGGAATAAATCTCTGGTAGTTACCGATCCGGCCGCCGACTAGTGCACTGCACTGTAGGGTGGGGACCTGCCTCACCATTTCTCAGGCAGGTAAATTGGTGGGGCAGGGCCCCACCTACAAACAACCGGCACTGAAGCTACGCTAGTTCGTGGTTTCCTCAGTAACGCAAAGGACGCGGAGGGGTTCATTTAAAAATCTTTGCGTCCTTTGCGGCAAAGAATTAGTAGCTGTGCTCAGGGCCGGGGAAGGTCTTGTTGCGCACCGCCTCCACATAGGCCTTCACCGCCGCCTCGATGCTGCCCGCCCCTTCCATAAAGTTCTTCGAGAACTTCGGGCTCGGACGTGGATAGAGTCCGAGCATGTCTTGCAGCACCAGCACCTGGCCATCGGTATCTACGCCGGCACCGATCCCTATAGTTGGTATGGCCAGCTCACTGCTGATCAGCTTGGACAACGCCGCCGGCACTGCCTCCAGCACCAGCAGGCTCGCGCCGGCCGCCTGCAGTTGCTTGGCATCGTCGCGCAGACGCTGGGCCGCATCGGCCTCGCGTCCCTGTACACGATAACCGCCGAGTTGATGTACCGATTGCGGCGTGAGCCCCAGATGTGCGCACACCGGAATGCCGCGCTCCACCAGGAAGCGCACGGTTTCAATCATGGGTGCGCCGCCTTCGAGCTTCACCACCTGTGCGCCGGTCTGCATGAGTATGGCGGCGTTCTCGAACGCCTGCTCCGGGCTCACCTGGTAGCTGGCGAATGGCATGTCGCCGATGATCAGGGCGCGCGCCACGCCACGCGCCACGCAGGCGCAGTGATAGGCCATGTCATCGATGGTCACCGGCAGGGTCGAGGCATGGCCCTGCATGGTCATGCCGAGCGAGTCACCGACCATGATGGTGTCCAGTCCGGCGCGGTCGAGCAGGTTGGCGAAACTGTAGTCGTACGCAGTGAGGCAGGTGATCTTCTGACCGGCCTGCTTCTGCTCGCGCAGCGTGGTGATGGTGACCGGTTTCATGCGGAGGCCCCCGTCGGCAACGGATTGAAGAAATGACGGCCACCGCGCGCGCTGCGGATAAAGGCCAGCAACGACTGGAAGTCGGTGTCGCTCTCGACGAAATTCACTTCCGCGGCATTCACCATGAGCAGCGGCGCGCCCGTGTAGTGGTAGAAGAAATGCGTGTACGCCTCATTGAGTCGTTCGAGATAGTTGCGATCCATGCTGCGCTCGAAATTAATGCCACGCCGGTGCACCCGCTCCAGCAGCACCTCGACCGGCGCCTGCAGGCAGATCACCAGGTCCGGCACCGGCAGGTCAATCTTGAGCTGCTCGTACACCTGCTCGTACAGGCGCAGCTCGTCGTCATCCAGATTGAGGCGCGCGAACAGCCGGTCCTTCTCCAGCAGGAAATCCGCCACGCGCGTGGGTGCGAACAAATCGCGCTGCTTCCATTCCTGCATCTGGCGCGCACGCTGAAACAGAAAGAACAGCTGGGTCGGCAGGGCAAAATGCTTGTGCGACTGGTAAAAGCGTTCGAGGAACGGATTCTCCTCGGGGCGCTCGAGCAGCAGGTCGCTGCCGAAGGCCAGCGACAGCTTCTGCGCCAGACTGGTCTTGCCGACGCCAATCGGGCCTTCCACTACCAGGTACCCCGGAGAAGTGCCGGCCGAACCTGGCTTGTCTTGCTGAATGCTCATGCGATCGCGGCTTCCGAACCTCGTTACGGGATAACGGCAGCGAGCCGCTCAATCGCCTGCCCGGCACAGCCGGCAAACAGGGATTCCACCAGACCGCGTCCGGGAATACTCAAGCCGGGCGCAATCTCGGACAAAGGATACAGCACGAAGGCACGCTCGTGCAGCCTGGGGTGTGGCAGGGTGAGTCCCGGCTCATGGCTGACCAATTCGCCATACAGCAACAGGTCGAGATCCAAGGTGCGTGGCCCGCCCGGGATGTCGCGCTGGCGGCCCTGCGCACGCTCGATGTCGAGCAGAGCCCGCAGGAACGCGCCGGCCGGCATACTGGTATCGGCCTCGCACACTGCATTGATGAAATCTGGCTGCTCGGTAACGCCTACTGGCGCGGTGCGATACAGCGACGAGCAGCACACGAGCTGCGTGCCGGGCAGCTTGCCCAGCGCCTGTGCGCCCGCGCGTACCTGCGCGACCGGGTCGTCCAGATTGCTGCCGAGCGCGACGTAGACTTGCACTGCGTTCAGGCAGGCGCCGTGCCGCCTTTCGGCTTGCGCCGGCGGCGTCGGCGTTTTTTCGGCCGGCCTTCACCGCTGCTCTCGGTGGAGGGCGCCAGATTGCGCACCATCTCGGCCTGGCCGTCGGCATCGACTTCCTGGAAGCGCGTCCACCAGTCGGCCAGCTCCTGACTCTCCTCGCCGGCGTGCGCACGCAACAGCAGGAAATCGTAGGCCGCGCGAAAGCGCTTGTTCTCCATCAGCCGGAGGGCGTTCTTGCCCGAGCGGCGCGCAAAACGCGATTGCAAGTCCCAGATCTCACGCATCGGAAAACTGAAGCGTTTCGGGATCGACACATGCTTCTGCTGCTCGCGCAGCACTTCTTCGCCGGCCTGGGTGAGCGCCTCGAATGGATGCTTGCCCTGCGCGATGCGCCGCTCCATGGCGAGCCGCACCGGCTCCCACAGGATGGCCGCGAACAGGAATGCCGGATTCACCGGCTTGCCCTGCTCGATACGCTGGTCGGTGTTGGCCAGTGCCTGCGGGAGCAGCACGCGCGGGAAGTTCGCATCCTCATCGGCCAGGCTATCCTCGGTGAGCGGAAACAAAAAACGGAACAGGTCGAAGTGGCGCAGCATCTCGTAGGTTTCGAGCGCGTAACCGCCTTGGAACAGTTTCAGCACTTCCTCGAACATGCGCGCCGGCGAGACATTCAGCAGCAGGTGGCCGATGTCGTACATCGGGTCGGCCGTGGCCGGGTCAATGCGGAAACCGAGCTTGGAGGCGAATCGCACCACACGCAGCATGCGCACCGGATCCTCACGGAAGCGCGTTGCCGGGTCGCCGATCATGCGCATCAGGCCGGCCTGAAGATCGGCGACACCGCCCACGTAATCCTTCACCGTGAAGTCGCTGATGTCGTAGTACAGGGCGTTGACCGTGATGTCGCGCCGCACCGCGTCCTCGTCCTGGCTACCGAACACGTTGTCGGACAGCAACCGGCCGGTCTCGTCGATATCGTCGTCGGACTCGCCCTCTTCCTTGCCGGTGTGCGGCGCGGCGCGGAAGGTGGCGACCTCGATAATGTCCTGCCCGTAGCGGATGTGCGCGAGGCGAAAGCGCCGGCCAATCAGGCGCGCATTGCGGAACAGTTCCTTGATCTGCTCCGGACGCGCGTTGGTGACCACGTCGAAATCCTTGGGTTCGCGCCCCAGCATCAGGTCGCGTACGCAGCCGCCCACCAGAAAACTCGCGTAACCGGCGTCTTTCAGGCGATACAGGACTTTGAGCGCGCTGTCGCTGATGAGGGTGCGCGAGATGGTGTGCTGCGCGCGGGGAATGACCAAAGGCTTAGTGATGGTGGGTACCCTGCTGTCCTGTTTTGGCAAGCTTCTTGTTCGCGTTGTGTAATGAAACCGAGGCGGTATAATAGCACCCCTTCGCAGGCCGGCGCTAAAAAGGCTTGCGGAACAGTGCCTTTACCCTGCTCCCTTCGTCTAGCGGCCTAGGACATCGCCCTCTCA
>Ga0315271_10000164_pt1 | contig 32603 bp, 36 predicted proteins | sample C3_top_MG_FD_204664 | JGI IMG/M metagenome (GOLD analysis project Ga0315271, IMG submission 204664) | Sediment microbial communities from Yellowstone Lake, YNP, Wyoming, USA - C3_top | ecosystem: Environmental > Aquatic > Freshwater > Lake > Sediment | place: USA: Wyoming | collected 2017-08-01
GCAAGGGTGAATATGGCCCGATGAAGGCGATGACATTCGGGCGCCTGGGCTTCGACGGTCCGATGCTGGAGGCGATGAACAACATGGGACCTTTCGCCAATTTCCTGCTGCTCGTCGGCAAGGTGCCCGGCGACACGGCGTCCTGTCCGGCCAAATGACGTAAGTGAACGGGGGGCGCGGATATCGGGCATGTGCCCGGTGTCCGCCCACCATTCCCGGCGGGTACGCTCCTTGGCCGGATGGTCCGTCCAGCTAGGCTACGCTGCCAAAACCCTTGTCGATCGCGCCTGCCGGGACCTTGAGGCCCGCGATTCGGCAGCCTTGCCCCACCGGGCCGCCGGGAAAGAGCTGATACAGGTGCTTGATGCCGCCCGCGTGATGAAATTTTTCATCGAGGGCATCGTGCAGGTCGCGCAGGTTGACGGGGGTTGCTTCGTGTCTGGCGTAGTACGCATGCAGCGCGCGCAGCGCTTCCCAGTGCTCCGCGCCGAGCTCCAGGCTTTCATCGCGTGCCGCGGCGATGGCAACGGCAGGCGTCCAGTCGGCCGGTGCGTTAGGAAAGTCGGGGTCAGGCGCGGTGCCGCTGGTGCCACCGACGATTGCATCCATCAAATTGGTCATGACATGAACCTCCAGCGGGTGAACGCGGCCTCAGCGTTTGCGGATGTGGAACACGAATTCGCCAGGCGCGCTTTCGCGGGCGTTGGCCAGTTCCAAGCCGGTTGCCTTGACCCAACTGCGCACGTCCGCCCGGATGCCGGGGCAGTCGCTGACAAGTCGCACGACGTCGCCCTCGCGCATGCTGTTGAGCAGCTTCTTGGCCTCCACGATGGGGCCGGGGCAGATGGCGCCGCGCATGTCGAGTTCGGCATTGGCCGAGATGCGCCGGGCCTTGCCCTTCTGGATGAAATATTCGGTTCCACCCTGATCCGCCTTGCCGGATTTCAGCACCGTGACGTCGGTGTACTTGGGCCAGGAAAGCAGGTCGTCCTTGGTTCCGGGACAGTCGGAAATGAGCAACAGCACTTCCCCTGCCATCAACTCGTCGAGCACCCGCTTCGCGCCCAACAGGGGCCCGGGGCAGGCCGAGCCCCTCATGTCGAGCGTGACTTGTGGCGTCGGGCGAACGGATTTGACCATGACAGTTATTGATCGGTGCGTTGATTGAATGATTATAGGCCCGCCACCATGATGCGCAATATTTCGCAACTCGCGAGCGCAGTGCAGCGCAATTGCGACATCTCGGATGCCCGCCATGCCGGCGACTACGGCCTGTGCACCTTCCTGCTGAAGATGCGCGAGTACTACCGCTGGGAGAACGAACTGCCCTATGCGCGCGCGCTGCCCAAGGACGAATTGGGTGAGTGGCTGAAGGCGCGCGAACTGGCGTGGGACGGCATCGAGGCCGATGAATTCGCGCCGCTGCCCGTGCCGTTCGCGCAGGACGAACTTGATCCCTTCGATGCGGAAGCGGCCAACCGTGCGCTGCTGCCTCAGGGTTGCGTTTACAGCGCCGGCTATGGGCGGTACCAGAAGCCGGTGTTCTTTCTGGGCCGGTTGTTGCGCGTCGAAGAGCGCGCCGGATTCACGATCCTGATTTCATCGTGCGAGTATGCCCGCGAACTGGCCGCGCCACCGGCGGTGCTGCAGGGACGCACCATTTACCTTCGCCTCGAGTCCGTGCGGCGCTTCCTGTGGGAGAAGATCGAGGAGTGGCAGTGGCGCAGGCAGGACAACGCGATGGCGCGCGCGCTGGCAGGTTACGACTTTGTCACCGATACCGACGCGTCGCTGCAACGCATGGCCGAGAACGAGATGGAAACGATGATCCTGCACGAGGTCGGCGAAGCCATGGCCGGCGACCTGCTCGGCGACGCGTGGCGCGACATGGCGCTGGCGTTGGCGCGCACGCCGGGCGAACCCGTGGCGCGCGCCGTGCGCGACCTGCTGGCCGACTGTCTGTCAACGTTGCCGGCACTGCTGGCGCGCGCCAACCTCCCCGCCTTGCATTTTCATTTCGCCACCTTCGATGCCCCGCGCCGCCAGCTGTTTCCGCAGGCGCTGGAGGCCTACGAGCACTTTCTGCGCAGCGGCTCCCTCGACCGACTTGGGCAGGTTGTGCGCGACGGCAAGGAGTATTGGCTGGCCACGGCCCGGGGCCTGCTCGCGGTCGATCCCGTGCTCAGGGAGGCCGCCATTCAGACGCTGCTCAAGGAAGCTTCGGCATGCGCCGACGTTGCGGCTTCGCGCTAGCCGGGCGCCGCGTCCACCGTCTGCTCGACGAGCCTGTGGACGAGACGCACCATCGCGGGAGCTTCGATGTCCAGCATCTGCTCGACAACCCACTTGTTGTCGTTCTCCGCCATCGCCTCGGACACCTTGCAGGCGAAAAATCGCAACGACGGATAATCCGGTTCGCCGCCGGGGTGCGAAAATCCTGCGTACTCCGCGAAACGCACATTGAGCAAGTCGATGAACGGCTTGCGGTAGTCGCCCGGACCGAACAGATCGACCTGGTTGTTCTCCATTGTGGTCGCCAGATGGAGGGCCAACGCACCGATGAGCGTCGCGCGATCGGCGTCGCCCAGCTTGCCATGCACCGCGCGATCGACGAGTTGCGTCTGAAAGGCGATGAACTCGGTGATGACGTTGGTGACCAGGCGGTCCGAACCGAAGCGGAAGCCTTCCCTTTCCATGTGCTTGAAGATTTCGAGCGCGATCTTCCAGACGTTGGCGCCGATCACGCCTGCCCGATCGGCAAGCGTGCGCTTGGCCGCATTGCGCCAGCGGGTTTTGACGAGCGCGATCGAAGGGTGGGTGCTGATGATCGCCATGATTGCCTGTCCATGCACTATATTCACGAATGATAATCCCGGGAGCAAGACATGTCAGGATCGGAAATGGCGCTGGCGAGCGGAATCGCGGCGTTTGAAGCCAAGGAATTCGCGCGGGCCATGCAACTGCTGGGGCCGCTGGCGGACGGTGGTGATCCGCACGCGCAATACCGGATGGCGATCATGGCCCAGGTGGGGCTGGGCATGGTGAAAAACTGCGCGAACGCCGTCAAGTGGATGCGTGCCGCGGCGGACCAGGGGCATGCGTTGGCGCAGCATGGCTTGGGCTTCATGTACTTCCAGGGCGAGTGCACCCGGGCCGATCCCGTCGAGGCCGCCCGCTGGTTCCGGCTGGCCGCCGACCAGGGCATGGCCGGATCGCAGGCCACGCTCGCGACCATGTACGAGAAGGGCGTGGGCGTCGAGCGCGACGCCGCCGAAGCCGCAAAATGGCAGGCCATGGCCGAGAAAGAGGCCGGCGCCTGACCGGCTGCCGCCAGGGACGATTGCATGCACTTCAAGGTCATCATCGGCGAGCAGGTCTACGCGATCGAATTGCCCGGCGAACTCCTGCGCGAGGCGTTCGAGTTCCATGCCAAGCTGGACCGCGACATGGATCGCGGCTGGCAGATGAGCCGGCAATTCGTGGCGCAGCCCGACCGGATGCAGCGCTGCCAGATCGTCGCCGACAAGCTTCTGACCAGCATCGCGAACGGCAACGAGGCCACTGCCATGCTGATGGCCGGCTACATCGCCGCGCGAGTGCCCGGCGCGATCGGTGTGGACATCGATGACAGTGGGGAAATGCAGCATACCGAGCTGCTGTACACCTAGCCGATGACGTTCGCCAGCGCGCGCATTCGCGAGGTCAAGCCCGGCAGCTTCATCTATGAGGTGAAGAACGCGCTTCCGGCCGACGTGTGCAACGAGGCCATCCGGCGCTTCGAGACCAACGCCGGCCAGCAGTATCCCGGACGGATCGGCCAGGCGGGCGCGAGCGCGCCGGAGGTGAAACGTTCGACGGACCTGCGCATCAGCGGGCGGGACGATTGGCTCGACGTCGACCGGACGCTGTCGCAACAGCTGGTGGCGACGTTCAATGCATTCGCGCTCGAATTTCCGTTCTTCGGCGCCAACGCGTTCAAGGACCTCGGCTACAATCTGCAGCGCACGCTGCCGGGCGAGTATTACCACTGGCACGTGGATGCCGGCCCCGGCATTTTTCGCGAGCGCCAATTGGTGGCCATCTGGTACCTGAACGATGTTCCGGGGCCGGGTGGCGAGACCGAGTTTCCGCTGCAGGGGGTCGTGATCCGGCCGACGCAGGGCACGCTGCTGCTGTTTCCGCCATTCTGGACCCACGTGCATCGCGGTGTCACGCTGGAGCAGGGCGTCAAGTACATCGCCACCACGTGGATCTGTTTCGCCGAGTAAACCCGACAGGCTACGGACCAACGGCATCCTCATGTTGCTTACCATTCCCGGCGTGATCACAGGCGACGAATTGGCACTCGTGCGTTCGTGGCTTGCCGCCGCGCCGTTCGTGGACGGACAGCTTTCGGCCGGGGCGGCCGCCCGGCGCGTCAAGCACAATCAGGAGCTCGACCACGGCGTGGAATTTCTCGAGCGGCTCAACCGCGTGGTGATGGGCAATCTCGTGCGGCATCCGGCCTATCGTGCAGGCGCACTGCCGCTGCATGCCGCGAGCCCGCTGTACGCGCGCTACCGGCCCGGCATGGCGTATGGTGATCACCTGGACGATCCGATCATGGGCGCGGACGGCGTCAAGTACCGTTCGGATATCGCAATCACGATTTTCCTTTCTGCACCGGACGAATATGCGGGGGGCGAGCTCGTGATCGGCGCGCACGCGGGGGGCCACGTAGTGAAATTGCCGGCCGGGGACGCCGTCCTCTATCCGGCCGGGACCCTCCACCGCGTCAACCCGGTCACTCATGGCGAACGTCTGGTTGCCGTGACGTGGGTGCAGAGTCTGGTGCGCGATCCGGGCCAGCGCGAATTGCTCCATGGCCTCAACGCCGCGCGCGAGCGGCTGTTGCAAAGCGCACCCGATACGATCGAAGCCGCGCAGGTGAACGCCGCTTACCTCAACCTGATACGCATGTGGTCGGACCTGTGAGGCTGGCACGATGAACAAGCCGGAACTGTCGATGGAAGCACGCATCCTGGCCGCGGTGAAGCTCACGCTCGCCGCGGTGATCAGGGACACCGCCACGCCGCATGGCATGCGCCATCCGCTGTCGGACGGAACGATCGAGGACCTGCGCCAATGCCTGGCGCTGATCAGCGCGCGCGAACGCGAACTTGCGCAGGCCGCGGGGGAGCCGGCCAATGCGCGGCCGCGCTACGCCGACGAGCCGGCGGGCAAGGATCAGGTGGTCCACTTTCACCCGAAGAAATCCGTTGGCGACCCGCACCAGGAATGATGGAGACCATGGTCCATGAGTGAGAGCAGCTGCAGTGCGCTGGAACCGTATGCGTTGCGCGTGCTGGGCGACAGCATGGAGCCCGAATTCGCGGACGGCTGCGTCATCATCATCGATCCGGGCCATGCGCCGCGCAACGGCTCGTACGTGGTCGTCGAGTTCGCCGGCGACGTCTTCTTCCGCCAGCTCGTCGTCGACGGCGAGCGCCGCTTCCTGAAGCCGCTCAATCCAAAATACGGCGGCTTCGAACTCGTCAGCCCCTACACCATTCGCGGGGGCGTGGTGCAGCAGGCAGGCAGGCGACGCTCGCAGCACAAGCACTACGAGTGACCACGAGCGATCAGTAACCGCCCTTGCGCATGCTTTCCGGCAGTCCGGCGATCTTGCCCGCCTGCTTGGACGGATTGCCCGGATAGAGATCGAACAGCGTCTTGTTGTCCACCTTGCGGTCGGACCACTTGTCCTGCATGGCCTTCAGCATCGCGCGGTTGTTCGGCTGCTCGCCGTTGTGATTGAGGTAGGCGTCGCGCAGGTACTCGATCACATCCCAGTGGTCGGGCGTGAGCGTCAATCCTTCCATGGCCGCGATCGCCTCGGCAACGTCGTTGTCCCAATCGTCCGGCGAGACCAGATAGCCGTTTTCCGTTGCCTCGAGCGCCTTGCCGTTGACTTCATATGCCATCGTCGTCCCCTTGTTGATCAATCGGGCCTGGAATTCAGGTCGCCGATATCCTTGTGCGGAATGAACACCCCGCACCCTAGCCTGCGCAGGGTGCCCAGGCCGTTTCGCTGCAGCGCAAGTGACTGCTCCCGCGTGAGGCCTGCAAGCATCAGGCTGTGGGCCAGGTAACTGCGCGCCGGTGTCGCGATCGATGTCACGCGACCGCAAAGCATGGTTGCCGGGCTGACGCCAAGCGCGCGCAGTTCGCCTGCCGCGGCGGCCAGAAAGGCGGCTTCGCGGTCCGCGTCGGTGCTCAGCAACGCGGCATCGCCTCCTACATCGGCGGCACGGTCCGGCTGTTTGCCATCGCCATCGCCATCGCCATCGCCATCGGCGAGCACGACGCAGCGCGCATACAGGGTCGTGATTCGCGACAGTGGTCGCAGCGCGAGGCTGTCCACGCGCAACGGCCAGCCCGCCACCTGCAGCGTGCGCCCGAGCAGGGCAGCGGCGTCCTCCAGCCGGTGCCGGGGCAGGCGCAGCGCAAGCTTGGCGCGATGCGATAGCTGCAGCAACGCGTCCGCTCCTTCGGGCCGCAGCCATCCGCTGGCCGACGCTGCGCCATGGACGGTATGCAACCCGGCGCCCGGCTCGTCCGCATACCAGGGCAATGCGGCTTCGATCGCCTGCGCCAGCGCATGGGCATGATCGACCGGCAGGCAGCGGCACGAGATCGCGAACACGGCGTCCACGATCTCGGCAGGGTCCGCCTGTCCCCGGAGTTCGTTCACCTCAGTGCCCGCCCGGCCGCCCGAAGGGCACTGTGCGCCCCCGCGTCTGGGGGCAGCGAACGAAGTGAGCGTGGGGGTCGTTCATGTCAGTGCCCGCCCGGCCGCCCGAAGGGCACTGTGCGCCCCCGCGTCTGGGGGCAGCGAACGAAGTGAGCGTGGGGGTCGTTCATGTCTAATCGGCCGGCAGTGCGGCTTGCAGCGCTTCGCGGTCGAACCACCAGTCGTCCTGCACCAGCACGTCGACGACATTGCGCAGGCGCGGCAGGAACAGCGCCGGATCATTGAGCTCCATGTCCTCGATCCACTTGTTGAAGCTGGCCTGCCCGTCGACGTCGCTGTGGCGGCGTGCCACCGTGGTCAGCACCTGGTTGGCGTAGATGAGAAGGTGCTCGCGCTGCGGCTCCCGCGCGCGCAGATCCGCCAGGTAGTACGCGGTGATGGCGGCGACGGCCGCACCGTCGGAGTCCGGCGGCGTTTCGTCGACCACGTGCTGCAGCAGCGCGACGGAAAGCTCGGGATCGATCGGATAGGTGACCGCAAGCCAGATGCCCTGCCCGAGCGCGGCGAGCGACTGCGCCTGATCGGCAAGAAACAGGATGTCGCAGGCTTGTGCCGCACCTTCCCACGCCCGTTCGGCCAGGTAGAGATCCAGCGCTTCGCGCGCCATGGTCCAGGCGTTGGTCCGGTCTTCCAGCCGAACGAGGGCGCGGCCGAGTTGCAGCAGCAGGTCCGCGCGGCGCAACGTTTCCGCATTGGGCGAAAGTTCCGCGAGCTGGCCACGCAGGTCCGCGACCAGGCGTTGCAGCATGCCGGTCGATACCTTCGCGTCTTCGCTGCTGTCGGCATTGCCGACGGCAGGGTCGTCCTTGATGTACTTGAGCGGGATGTACTTCATACGCGGTCGGCCTTTGCTTCATGAATGGGGTCACGCTGGAGCGCCGCGGGGGTTGCCCCGATGCGCTCCGCATAGCGAGCGCGATAGAGAAGGCGGCCACGGCCCGGCGCCGGTTCGTCGACAAACGCGCTGCGGTTGTGCAGGACGTTGTTGCATACCAGACCCTGGCCACCGGCGAGCTTCAACGTAAACACGTAAGGGGAGTCTGCATCGAGATATTGATTCAGAAGTTGCACCGCCGCGCGCGTCGCGTCGTCCGGCCGCCATTCGATGCTGCGCGTGCGCGCCGTGTAGCGCATGTGCAGTGCGCCGGCATCCGTTGAGAATACGGGACCGGTTTCCTTCTCGCGGAACGCCATGCCTGGCGTGGCGTTGGCGGGAATGGTCATGGCATCGGGCGCCGCCAGCGCCGCCACATAGGACGGATCGGCGTCGCGCAGCAGGATATAGGCGATCTCGTGGTCGAGCAGGCGATTTTCACCGCCGGTGGCGGCGGGGCGCACGCAATGCAACGTGAAGGCATGGATGCGCCTGCCGGACGCATTGTAGTAGCCGTCGGTATGCCAAAGCAGGCGCTGGTTGGAGTAGGGAATGTAACCGAGCGCGGCCTTTTCCGACGCCACCTCGAGCGCACTGATGCCATCCTCGTCCGCCAGTGGATTGGCAAGGACGCGCCCGATTCCAAGCTGGTCACCAAGAAGGCGTGGAATGTCCTTGTCGGCCACATCCACCAGTGGACTCGAATAGACGGCCATGTTGGCCACGCGGCACAGGCGCCGGATTTCGTCGGCCTCGCTGGCGCGCAGATGGCGCGGATCGCGAACCTCCACGATCAGGTCGTCGATACAGCGCGGATAGCGTGCAAGCTTGCTCTCGCGCCAGCCCTGGTAGGCCTGTGGCGCTGCGAGCGCAAACGGCGGTTCGACGGGGTCTTGCTGGGCGGAGGACAAGCGCACGGGCCAGTATCGGAACCAGGGGAACAAAACGTACCGCATCGGCGCTGCGCAGAGAACAGCCGGCGCGGCGCGGACCATCTTGCATCGGCCGGAAACCCGCTCTGCGCGGCGAACGCAAGATGTTGAAACAACGTGCATTTATTTGCTTGCTGCCCGCACGTATATCTCCAAAGTGGGGGGGGGCGCCATCGCGGGCCTATCCCCAATAAGCCCTGCGGATTCACGGCGGGCCCTCGCTACACTGTCGGCGCCACGTTTGTATTCTCTGAAGGAGGATTCCATGCCCGACCCGCAGAAACCCAAGAACCCGGAACGGCACAGCACCTATCTTCCGCAGGAGAAGAAGTCCACCAAACCCTTTCATCCGACGCCGATGCTCGACCAGCTCGAAGGCGGGCCGTGGCCGAGTTTCGTCACCGGATTGAAGCGACTGGCGCACGAAAACAACATGATGGTCGACCTGCTCGGCCAGCTTGAGCACTCCTACAAGACGCGCCTTGGCTACTGGAAAGGCGGCACGGTCTCGGTATTCGGCTACGGCGGGGGCATCATTCCGCGCTTCTCCGAGGTTGCCAGCATGTTCCCGGAGTCGAAGGAATTCCATACGCTGCGCGTGCAGCCGCCGGCCGGCAACCACTACACCACCAAGCTGCTGCGCCAGCTTTCGGACTCGTGGAACAAGTGGGGTTCCGGGCTCATTGCGTTCCACGGCCAGACCGGCAACATCATGTTCATCGGCACCACTACCGAGAACACCCAGCACTTCTTCGACGAAATCAACGAATACGGGTTCGATCTTGGCGGCGCGGGCCCCTGCGTGCGCACCGCCATGTCGTGCGTGGGCGCGGCGCGCTGCGAGCAGTCATGCACCAACGAGCACCGCATCCACCGCACGTTGGTCAACAACTTCATCGACGACATGCATCGTCCGGCGCTGCCTTACAAATTCAAGTTCAAGGTGTCCGGCTGCCCGAACGATTGCATGAGCTCCATCCAGCGCGCCGACTTCGCGGTGATCGGCACCTGGCGCGACGACATGCAGGTCGATCAGACGGAAGTCAAAAAATACGTCGCGAGCCAGGGCCGCAAGTACATGATCGACAACGTGATCGCGCGCTGTCCCACCAAGGCGCTGTCCCTTAACGACGACGACAGCCTCGAGGTGGACAACCGGAACTGCGTGCGCTGCATGCACTGCATCAACGTCATGACCAAGGCGCTGAAGCCGGGCAAGGACCGCGGCATCACGCTCCTCATCGGTGGCAAGCGCACTCTCAAGATCGGCGACACCATGGGCACGGTGATCGTGCCGTTCATGAAGATGGACACCGACGAGGACTACGACAAGCTGCGCGATCTCGCCGCCACGGTGATCGATTTCTGGGCGGAAAATGGCCTCGAGCATGAGCGCTGTGGCGAGATGATCGAGCGCATCGGACTGGCCAACTTCCTGGAAGGCATCGGCGTGGAAATCGATCCGAACATGATCGCCCACCCGCGCACCAGTTCCTACGTTCGTCTGGACGACTGGGACCAGGAAGCGCAGAAGTGGACCGAGCGCAAGAACCAGGTAGTTGCCTAGGTTCCAACCGAGGAGATGGCAGTGGCACAGGAACAGGCACAGGCACCGGTGGCAAGAAAGAAGATGCGCACGCCGATCGAGAGCGGCTGTCCCGACGGCATGCAGTACATGCATCCGTTGATGGTCAAGAACTTCGGCAACTGGAAATACCATGACCGCCCCCGGCCGGGCGTGCTGCACCATGTGGCCTATTCGGGCGACGAAATCTGGACGGTGCGTGTCGGCACGCAGCGCCAGCTGGGGCCCTACGAGATCAATCTGCTGTGCGACATCGTCGACAAGCTCGGCGAAGGCCACGTGCGCTTCACGATCCGGTCGAATCTCGAGGTCATGGTGTCCTCGTGGGACAAGGTCGGTCCGCTGATCCAGGCGTTCAACGACGCGGGCTATCCGGTCGGTGGCACCGGCAACTCCGTGACCATGATCTCGCACACGCAGGGCTGGTTGCATTGCGACATTCCAGGCACCGATGCGTCCGGCGTGGTGAAGTCCCTGATGGACGAGCTCTATGAAGAGTTCATCAAGGAAGAAATGCCCAATCGTGTGCACATCACGACGTCCTGCTGCCAGATCAACTGCGGCGGCCAGGGGGATATCGCGATCAACATCCAGCACACGAAGCCACCCAAGATCAATCACGACCTCGTGGCCAATGTCTGTGAACGCCCCTCCGTCGTTGCGCGTTGCCCGGTGGCGGCGATCCGCCCGGCGATCGTGAACGGCAAGCCGTCGCTTGAGGTGGACGAGAAAAAGTGCATCTGCTGCGGCGCGTGCTATCCGCCGTGTCCCCCGATGCAGATCAACGATCCCGAGCACTCCAAGCTCGCCATCTGGGTGGGCGGCAAGAACTCGAACGCCCGCTCGAAGCCGATGTTCCAGAAGCTGGTGGCCGCAGGTCTTCCCAACAACGCGCCGCGCTGGCCCGAGGTGGCCGCGGTGGTCAAGAAGATCCTTTATACGTACAAGAAAGACGCGCGCGACTGGGAGCGGGTCGGTGACTGGGTCGACCGCATCGGCTGGCCACGGTTCTTCGAGCTGACCGGGCTTCCATTCACCAAGTTCCACATCGACAACTGGCGGGGGGCGCGCAACAGCCTCAACGCCTCGACCCACATTCGGTTCTGAGGCGCGCGCGAGCATGAAATTCGGCATCCTGGTCAACGAGGGACCGTATACGCATCAGGCATCGGACACGGCCTATCAGTTCGTCAAGGCCGCGCTCGCGCAAGGGCACGAAATCTATCGCGTGTTTTTCTATCACGACGGCGTCAACAACGGCACGCGGCTCACGGTGCCGCCGCAGGACGATCGCAATATAGTCAAGCGCTGGAGCGAACTCGCCGCGCAGCACAAGCTCGAACTCGTGGTGTGTGTCGCCGCCGCGCAGCGGCGCGGCGTCCTGGATGCCAACGAGGCCAAGCGCAACGGCAAGGATGCCGACAACATCGCGCCGGGGTTTCGCATTTCGGGGCTGGGCCAGCTGATCGAGGCCGGCATCCAGGCCGATCGCCTGGTCGTCTTCGGCGCCTGACGGAGGACCAGCCATGACGGAAGACACCGACGGCGGCGTTGCCAAGAAATTCCTGTACGTGAATCGCAAGGCGCCGTACGGAACGATCTACGCGCTCGAATCGCTCGAAGTGGTGCTGATCGGCGCGGCCTTTGACCAGGACGTGAGCGTCGCGTTCCTGGGCGACGGCGTCTACCAGTTGGCCAAGGGCCAGAACACCAAAGGCCTCGAAGTGAAGAATTTCTCGCCGACCTACGGGGCGCTGGAAGACTACGACGTCACCCAGCTCTATGTGGAGCAGGAAGCAATGCTGGCGCGCGGCCTCACCGCGGATGATCTCGTGGTGCCCGTCGAGGTGGTCAGCGCGGAGCGCATGGCCGAGATCATGGAACAACAGGACGTCATCCTGAGTTTTTGAAGGCGCCAACGATGCTGCATACCGTCAACAAGTCGCCGTTCGAGCACAACACGCTGGAGTCCTGCCTCAAGTTCGCCCGGAAGGGCAGTGCGTTGCTGCTTATCGAGGATGGCGTCTACGCGGCCACACGCGACACGGCGATCTCGAAGCGGGTGCAGGAGGCGATGAAGATCGTGTCGATTTATGCGCTCCGACCCGATATCGAGGCGCGGGGCATGCAAGACCGGGTGATGGACGGCGTTCGCCTGGTGGACTACGCGGGGTTCGTGGACCTCGTGGTGGAGCACAACGCCGTGCAATCCTGGCTTTGACACAAAAGGAATATTTGAAATGTCTATCGAACTGAACGGCCAAACCATCGAAACCGATGAAGAAGGCTATCTTGCGAATCGTAGTGACTGGACCATCGAGGTGGGCAACGAGATGGCGCGCATCGACAGCTGCGATTTGAGCGAGAGCCACTGGGAAGTGATCAACTTCCTGCGCGAGTACTACGAGCAGTATCAGATTGCGCCGGCGGTGCGGGTGCTGACCAAGGCGATCGGCAAGAAGCTCGGCGCGGACAAGGGCAACAGCAAGTACCTCTACGAACTGTTTCCCTATGGTCCCGCCAAGCAGGCCTGCAAGTACGCGGGGCTGCCCAAGCCGACCGGCTGCGTCTAGGCCAGGTGTTGCCGGAAACCGGGGGTGACCATTGTCGGCGCTGACCGTCCTCTACGCGCTGCTCTTCTATGTCGCTGCCGCCACGCTGGTGGGCGGCATCGCCCGCAAGTGCTGGGTGTACGCGCGCACGCCGCAACCGCTCAAGATCCCGATCCCCCGGGCGCCGACGACGCGCCGTGGGGTCGTGGTGCGCATGCTCATCGAGGTCACGCTCTTCCGCAGCCTGTTCCGGTCCAACAAGTGGATCTGGCTCTTCGGCTGGGTCTTCCACGTTGCGCTGCTGGCGGTGCTGCTGCGGCATCTGCGCTATTTCACCGAGCCGGTGTGGGCCTGGGTGGCCCTGCTCCAGCCCGTCGGCCTCTACGCCGGATTCGCCCTGCTGGCCGGGCTCCTGGGGCTGTGGGCGCGGCGGGTGCTGGTCGACCGCGTGCGGTACATCAGCAGCCCCTCCGATCACCTGATGCTCGCGCTGCTCGTCGCCATCACCCTGAGCGGATTGGCGATGAAATTTGTCGCCCACACCGACATCGTGGGACTCAAATCATTCTTTCTGGGGCTGATGACCTTTGACTGGAAGGAACTTCCTGCTGATCCGGTCCTGCTCGTCCATCTCGCCCTGGTTGCCGTGTTGATGATCATCTTTCCGATCAGCAAGCTGCTGCATGCGCCGGGCGTGTTTTTCAGCCCGACGCTCAATCAGGTCGACAATGCCCGCGAGCGCCGATACACCGCGGGCTGGACCGCGTCGAACAATAGATGAACGACCCCCACGCTCACTTCGTTCGCTGCCCCCGGAAGCGGGGGCGCGCATTGCCCTTGGGGCGGTCCGGCGGGTGGTTGAACGACCCCCACGCTCACTTCGTTCGCTGCCCCCGGAAGCGGGGGCGCGCATTGCCCTTGGGGCGGTCCGGCGGGCACTGACACATGGCTCAATTCGAAACGCCGAAGGTCGGTGAGTACCCGGTGATTCCGCTGGTGCGCGAAGGCGCAATGGCGCACAGCAAACCGTTCGTGGCCAAGCCCGAGCACCAGCAGGGGATCGGATTTCCCGGCGAACTGGTGCCGAACTGGGAGAAGGTGGCGGTCACCCGGCTTGGCGAACTGGTGTCGAAGTCGCGCGCGCTGCAAGTATTTCTCGACTCCTGCGTCAAATGCGGAGCGTGCACCGACAAGTGCCATTATTTCCTGGGCACCGCCGATCCCAAGAACATGCCGGTGGCGCGCCAGGACCTGCTGCGTTCCGTCTACCGGCGCTACTACACCGTCGCGGGCAAACTGTTCCCGAAGCTGGTCGGGGCGCGCGACATGACGAAGAAGGTGCTGGACGACTGGTACAGCTACTTTCACCAGTGTTCGCAATGCCGTCGCTGCGCAGTGTACTGCCCCTACGGCATCGACACCGCCGAGATCTCGATGGCGGCGCGCGACATCATGGACACCGTTGGCCTCGGCCAGAAGTACTCCAACGAGATCATCGGCAAGGTCTACAAGATCGGCAACAACCTGGGCCTGCCCGAGCCGGCGCTGCGCGATACGCTCGCCGGCCTGGAAGAGGACGTGAAGGAAGCCACGGGCGTGGACGTGCGGTTTCCGCTCGACGAGAAAGGCGCTGAAGTACTGCTCATCACCCCCAGCGCCGACTTCTTCGCCGAGCCGCATGTCGACGGTCTGATCGGCTACGCCAAGGTGTTTCACGCGGCCGGCATCTCCTGGACGCTTTCCTCGCATGCGTCGGAGGCCGCCAACTTCTCGCTCTTCATCGGCAGCCACGACAACCTGCAGAAGGTTGCCGAGCGCATCCGCGATGCGGCGATCGAGCTTGGGGTGAAGCGCATCGTCGTCGGCGAGTGCGGGCATGCGTGGCGCGTTGCCTACAGTTTCTGGAACACCCTGATCGGGCCGTTTGATTTCCTCGATCCGCGCTATCCGGCGCCGCAGCACATCTGCGAGCTGACGGTCGACCTCATCCGCAGCGGCGCCATCACGCTCGACAAGAGCGCCAACGACGACAAGGTGGTGACCTTCCACGATTCCTGCAATGTCGCGCGCGGTTCGCGCATGGGCGACGTGCCGGGCGGGCAATTCACCATTCCGCGCGAGATCATCCGCGCCTGCGTCGACAAGTTCGTCGACATGGCGCCCACCACCATCGGTGAAACCACTTTCTGCTGTGGTGGCGGAGGCGGCCTGCTCACCGATGACTTGGTCGAGCTGCGCGTCAAAGGCGCGCTGCCGCGCATGCAGGCGCTGCATGAAGTCGTGGAGGAGCACGGGGTCAACCACATGGTCGCGATCTGCGCGATATGCAAGAGCCAGTTCACCAAGGTGCTGCCGTATTACCAGCACCCGATGGACATGATCGGCAGCGTGCACGGTCTGGTCGGCAACGCGATCGTGCTGGCGCCGCAGCAATGATACGGTTCAACGGGAGTTAGTAATGTCAGCACCAGCGAGCAAACCCGAGGCGAGCAGCCAGCACACCTTTCGCCGTTACAAGGACGGCGATCACGAGTGGGGCTCCGCGCGTGAGCAGATTTTTTCCGCCGACGCCACGGACAAGTGCCCCACCTACGTGCACAAGACCCCGCCGTGCCAGGCGAGTTGCCCATCCGGCGAGGACATCCGCGGCTGGCTCAACATCGTGCGGGGGGTGGAAAAGCCGCCCGTGGGCACGACCATGCAGGAATACGCGTTCCGACGTTCGACCGACGGCAATCCATTTCCATCGATGATGGGACGGGTGTGCCCGGCGCCGTGCCAGACCGGCTGCAATCGCAATGCCGTGGAGGACTTCGTCGGCATCAATGCGGTCGAGCAATACATCGGCGACTTTGCGCTGGCGCAGAACTTCACGTTCCAGGCCGGCGCCGAAACGGGCAAGTGTGTGGCTATCGTCGGCGGCGGACCGGCCGGCCTCTCCGCGGCCTACCAGCTTCGCCGCAAGGGTCATGCCGTCACGCTGTTCGACGATCACACCGAACTGGGGGGCATGGCCAAGTATGGCGTGCCGGGCTATCGCCTGCCGCGCACCCACCTCGACGGCGAGATCAATCGCATCATCGCCATGGGTGTCGAGGTCAAGCTCAACACGCGCGTCGGCGTCGACGTAAAGCTTGACGACCTTGAGGCCGGCTTCGATGCGACATTGCTGGCGATCGGCTGCAAGGCCAGCCGCAGCCTGTCCGTTCCCGGCGGCGACGCGCCCAACTGCATCGGCGGCATCGCCTTTCTCGAGGCCTTCAACCAGGGCCGGCTCCAGGCCGTCGCGGGCCGGGTAGTGGTCATTGGCGGTGGCGACACCTCGGTCGACGTGGTTTCGGTGGCGCGCCGGCTGGGCTACGTGCAGGACGGCAAGGAATCCGAGCGCCCCGAAGTTGTGGTGCTGGGTCATGCTGCGCACGACGTCTCGACCATGGCGGCGCGGCAGGGTGCGGACGTCATCCTGATCTCGATGCAGCCCATCGAGCAGATGAACGCGGCCAAGCACGAAATCGAGGATGCCCAGCACGAGGGCGTGAAGATTCGCGGCAGCCTGCTGCCCGTAAAGGTGCTGCTCGACGAGCGCACCGGGCGCGCCAAGGCACTGCGCGTGATCGAGGTCGAGTGGACCAAGGACAAGTTCGCGCAGAAGCCGGGCACCGAGTTCGACCTCGAAGCCGATCTCATCGTCACCGCCATCGGCCAGTCCGGCGACCTGACCGGCATGGAAGAGCTCGATAACGGCAAAGGCCTGATCGCCGCCGACAAGTTCTACCAGGTGCCCAACCGCCAGGGCGTGTTCGCCTGTGGCGACATTCTCCGTCCGCACCTGCTCACGACCGTCATCGGCCAGGGATCGATCGCCGCCGACAGCATCGACCGGTACCTCGACAAGAGGGAAATGGCCAAGCGGCCGAAGGTCGACGTGCATCACTTCAACCTGCTCGACAAGTTGCGCGAGGTCAATCTCGAACCCAAACCGTACCAGGCCGTCGACGACCCGAGCCTGCGCGAGATCGATCGCGGCGTGCGCGGCACGGCGCTCGCCGGCAAGGGCGTGGGAGGCTTTGCCATCCACAACTACGAGGACCGCAGCGCGGCCGAAGTTTGCCAGTCGAGCGAATTGTTTCTCGGTCATTTCCAGTATCAGGAACGCATCAAGCGCACCGAAATCGGCCCCTCGGCCGAGGAAGTGCTCGGCCACTTTGCCGAACGGATGGTCGGACTCACCGACAAGCAGGCCGTGGACGAGGCAAAGCGCTGCATGAGTTGCGGCATGTGCTTCGAGTGCGACAACTGCGTCATCTACTGCCCGCAGATCGCGGTCAAGCGCACGCCCAAGTCGGAAGCCACGATGGGTCGCTATGTCTACACCGACTACGACCTGTGCATCGGTTGCCATATCTGTGCCGATGTGTGCCCGACCGGGTACATCAAGATGGGCATGGGCGACCACTGAGAGATCGGGCCAACGATGCGATACGTCGCCACCTTGCTTCCGCTCATCCTGATCGTTGCGGGCCTTGCCGTTGCGGGCGACATTCGCGCGCAGCGTGCCGACGCGCCGGTGATCAGGATCGAGCAGGGCGGGGCCTGCGTGGCGCCCACGGCGGAAATGCGTCGCAACCACATGAAGATGCTGGTGCATCAGCGTGACCAGACCGTGCGCCAGGGACTGCGCGATCCCCGCTTCAGCCTCAAGAATTGCGTCGAATGTCATGCCAGTCGCGATACCGGCAGCGTGCTGGGCAAGGAGGGATTTTGTTCGAGCTGTCACGCGTTCGCGTCGGTGAAGATCGACTGCTTTGAATGTCATTCGGCGTTGCGGCAGGGCCATGCCGCGGCGGTGCCGCGATGAATCCAGACCGCCGCCAGATCCTCGGCTGGGGCGCCGCCGCGGCCGCGGGCGCGGTGCTGGCGCCGGCGTTCAGGCTGGTCGAGTTGGCGCAGGCACGCTCACCGCAGGAAGCGGCGTCGATGCTCACCCGCTGGGGCCTGCTGATCGACATCACCAAATGCGTGGATTGCGACGAGTGCGTGACCGCGTGCCACCACGAAAATGGCGTGACCCGCCATGGCCGACTGGAGACAGACCCGCAGTGGATCCGCTCGGTGAAACTGCGCGACAAGGCAACGGGCTTTGCGCAGACGCTGCCGCTCATGTGCCAGCACTGCGAGCACCCGCCCTGCGTGGACGTGTGCCCGACCGGGGCCTCATTCAAGCGCGCCGACGGCATCGTGCTGGTCGACAAGCACACCTGCATCGGCTGCCGCTACTGCGTGATCGCCTGTCCCTTTGGTGCGCGGTCCTTCGTCCACGAGACGTTGAGCGATCAGAAGGCCGATGTGCCGCGCGGCAAGGGCACGGTCGAGTCCTGCACGATGTGCGTCCAGCGCGTGGACCGCGGCGAGACCCCGGCCTGTGTCGTCGCCTGCAACAAGGACGGCGGCAAGGCAATGGTGTTCGGTGATCTCAATGATCCGGCGGCAGAGATTCATCGCCGCATGCACACCGAGCCGTCGACGCAACTACGCGCCGACCTTGCCCTCGACACCGGTGTGCGCTACCAGGGACTCTAGCCGATGACCCGTGTGCACTATCGCGAAATCGAGGGGCGCAGCCACAGCTACTACGCATTGCTGGGGGTGCTCGGCGCGCTGATTCTCGCTGGCCTCGGCGCCGCCTGGACCATGGAACATCAGGGCCACGCCATCACCGGGATGAGCAATCGCATTGTCTGGGGCATGCCGCACGTTTTCGCGATATTCCTGATCGTGGCCGCCTCGGGCGCGCTCAACGTGGCCTCGGTCGCGTCGGTGTTCGGCCGGGACGCGTACAAGCCGCTGGCGCGCCTGTCGGGGTTGCTCGCGCTCACGCTGCTCGCCGGTGGCCTGGCGGTGCTGGTGCTCGATCTCGGGCGGCCGGACCGCCTCGTCGTGGCAATGACCAACTACAACTTCAAGTCGATCTTCGCGTGGAACATCTTCCTCTACACGGGGTTCCTTGCCGTAGTGGCGGTGTACCTGTTGACCATGTTCGAGCGGCGGATGAACGGCTACAGCAAGCGCGCGGGCCTGCTCGCCTTCGGCTGGCGACTGGTCCTCACCACCGGCACCGGATCGATCTTCGGTTTCATCGTCGCGCGCGAGGCGTTCAACAGCGCGGTGCTGGCGCCGCAATTCATCGCGATGTCCCTTGCCTTCGGGTTGGCGGTGTTCGTGCTGGTGCTGCTCGCAGCGTACCGCGGACGTGGCCATAGCCTGGGCGACGGGATGCTGAACCGGCTCGGCACCCTGCTGGGGATATTCGTCGCCGCGGCGTTCTTCTTTGTCGTGATCTATTACCTGACCAATCTCTACAGCGCGCGGCAACAGGGCATGGCCCGCTTCTTTCTGCTGGACGGCGGCATCTACACGGCGCTGTTCTGGGCCGGACAGGTGACGGTCGGGACGATTGCACCACTGGTGCTGCTCTTCAAGTCCGGCGCGCAGCGGTCGCGCCAAGTGCTCACCGGTGCGGCCGTCTGCGTGATCGCGGGCGGCATGGCCCAACTCTATGTCCTCATCATCGGCGGACAGGCCTTTCCGCAATTGATCTTCCCGGGCAAGGAGGTCGCCAGCAGCTTTTTCGATGGCGTCGTCGCTGCGTATACGCCGAGCTTGCCCGAAGTTGCCCTGGGCGCAGGCGGGGCCGCACTCGCGTTGGCGCTTACTGCCCTCGCGCTCAAGCTACTGCCGTTCCTGCCGCAGCGACTGGCGGACGGGGACGCCGACGCGGCGCCAGCGTGAATCGACTGCTCGTCTCCGCTGCGCATAAATCCTCGGGCAAGACCACGATCTGCATCGGTCTGTGCGCCGCGCTGCGCGCGCGCGGCGAGGTCGTGCAACCGTTCAAGAAGGGACCCGATTACATCGACCCGATGTGGCTGGGGCTCGCGGCCGGACGGCCGTGCTACAACCTCGATCCGTACCTGAGCCACGAGGACGAGATCCGGACGGAATTCGGGCACCGCATGGCCGGTGCCACGCTCGGCCTCGTGGAGGGCAACAAGGGTCTCTACGATGGTCTCGACCTGAAGGGCAGCAACAGCAACGCCGCGCTTGCCGTGCTCCTCGGGACGCCGGTGATCCTGGTGCTCGATACCCGCGGCATGACGCGCGGCATCGCGCCGCTCATTCTCGGCTATCAGGCCTTCGACCGGAACGTCCGCATCGCCGGCGTGATCCTGAACCGGCTCGGCGGATCGCGGCACGAGGCGAAGCTGCGCGCGGTGATCGAGCACTACACCGACGTACCGGTGCTTGGCGCCGTGCAGCACGACGAACGCCTCACCATCGTGGAGCGCCATCTCGGACTTGTCCCCAGCAACGAGGCGCCGGCCTCGCGCGCCTGCGTGGACGAAATCGCAGCGCTCGTGGCGGCACAGGTCGACCTCGACCGGCTGCTCGACGTCGCGCGGGCGGCGCCGGCGCTGGCCGCAACGACTGCCGGCAACGTGCCAGTGCGCTCGCGCGGCACCAACGTGCGCGTGGGCATTGTTCGCGACGCGGCCTTCGGGTTCTACTATCCCGGCGATCTCGAGGCCTTGCGCGCCGCTGGCGCGGAGCTCGTGGCGGTCGACGCGCTGCGTGACCGGCAACTGCCGGCAATCGACGGCCTCTTCATCGGCGGCGGCTTTCCGGAATCGCATCTGGAGGCGCTGGCCGCGAACACGGCACTGCGCGCCGAGGTACGCGCGGCGATCGAAGCGGGAATGCCGGTCTATGCGGAGTGCGGCGGGCTCATGTACCTCGCTCGCGGCATCGAACGGGATGGGCGCCATGCCGAAATGGTTGGCGCCATTCCGGCCGACGTTGTGATGCACGAGCGCCCGGTCGGTCGCGGGTACGTGAACCTGCGCGAAACCGGGCAGGGATTGTGGCCGGCGCCGCCGGCCTCCGAAGCGGCGCTGATCCGGGCGCACGAATTTCACTATTCGAGCGTCGAGAATCTTGCGCCCGGCACCCGGTTCGCCTATGCGGTCGAACGCGGCTATGGCATCGACGGCCGGCACGATGGCATCGTGCGCAAGAACATGCTGGCCTCCTTTACCCATTTGCGGGACGTTGCCGGCAATCGTTGGGCGGGGCGCTTCGTCGAGTTCATTCGGCGCTGCCGATGGCGGCCCGCCATGGCCATGCATACGCCTGATTCGCCGGAGCCTGAAAAATGCTGCTGACCGTTGGAGGGAAGGGTCTGCCGATCGATGATGAGGGCTACCTGATCGATCCGTCGGACTGGAACGAGGATGTTGCCGCCGAACTGGCGCGCCAGGAGAGCATCGTGCTTGCGGACAGGCATTGGGCGGTCATCAGGTACATGCGCGACTATTACGAGCAGCGCCAGATCGCCCCGGATGCCCGCCATGTCATCAAGTATCTGGCCGGGTACAGCGGCGGAAGCGGCGCGGGACGCAACGATTTGTTCAACCTGTTTCCCTATGGCTATGTCAAGCAGGCCTGCAGGATTGCCGGCATGCGCCGGCCCCGGTCATGGAGCACCGGGTGAGCGCAGGCGAGGGGTCGAATACGGATGGAAAGTGAATGGAAATCGACAGAGGAGATTGCATGATTACGGTCACCCCGCAGGCCGCGGAGCAGATTCTGAAATCGGCCCCGTCCGCCGCTGCGGGCCCCATGGGCCTGCGCCTCGCGGCGCGCCTGAACGACAAAGGCACGATCGAGTACGGCATGGGTTTCGACGATGCGGCCGAAGGCGACATGCAAATTGCGGCAAGTGGCGTCAACATCGTGGTGTCGGCCGGCAGCGTCGAACTTCTCGTTGGCGCGACGCTTGATTACGTTGAAATCAATCCCGGCGAGCATCGCTTCGTTTTCATCAACCCCAATGATCCCTCGCACCGTCCACCCAATCCGGTGAAGGGAAGCGGGGAACTGGACGGCGCGGTGGGCGGGCGTTAGTCTGGGCACCCGTATTCGCACTCTGGCGGCAACTGCCGCACTGGTCCCCCATGCAGCAACCCATTGTCCCGGATCCGCGCCCAGCGGCGGAGGGCGCCGCGCCGATCGAACGTGCCGTGTCTCCGCCGCAGACGCAGGCGGTGCGCCTGGCGCGCAAGACCCAGTCGCTCGACATCCTGTATGAGGTGGCGACGAGCCTGAGCCAGCCTGGCAGCCTTGAGTACTTGCTCGATGGCTTTCTTGATACGTTCGTCGAGTTGATGGATGCCCGCGCGGCGAGCGTGCGGCTGAACACGGAAGACGGCCAGACGCGTCTTGTGGCGAGCCGTGGCCTGACCGCGGCAGTGGTCGAGCGCGATGGCCTGATGCCGGCGGGGCGCTGTGCATGTGGCTGGGCATCGACCGAGGGTGGCCTGCGCATCCAGCAGGGCACCGCGGAGTGCGCAAGGCTGATCGGCCAGCCGATGCTCGAGACCGACTGCACGGAGTTCGTGGTGGTGCCGGTGCAGTATCAGGATCGCATCCTCGGCGTGTACAACCTGCTGCTGGACCGGCCGCTCGCCGACATGGGCGAAGACATGCACGACCTGTTGATCAGCGTCGGCCGCCAGTTGGGCCTCGTCGTCGAGAAATCGCGCCTCGAGAGCGACGCGCGCCGCCTCGCCATCATGGAGGAGCGCAACCTCATCGGCAACGAACTGCACGACTCGCTGGCCCAGTCGCTGATCGGGATGCGCCTCAAATTGAAAATGCTGACCGAGGCGTTGACCCGCAAGGACTTGAGCGCGGCCCGGTATGAGGCAAGCGGACTGGGTCAGGCGATTGCGCAGGCCAATGCCGACGTGCGCGACCTGCTGACCAATTACCGGCTCAAGATCGACGAGTCCGGGCTGGTGCAGACGCTCGCCAAGCTCATCGAGCGCTTCGGCCGGGACACCGGCATCGCCGTCTACTTCCAGAACGAGTGTCAGGTGCTCGAACTCACCCCCGGACAGGAGATCCAGCTCTTCTACATCCTGCAGGAGGCCTTGACCAACATCCGCAAGCACAGTGGCGCGCGCAACGTGCGCATCATGCTGAACAACGAGGACGACCTCTACACCGTGCTGATCGAAGACGATGGTCTGGGCATGGCCGGGGTGGCCGAAGTCATACCCATCGAGCATGCAGGATTGGCGATCATGCGGGAGCGCACGGCCAGGTTGCCAGGGCAATTCGTCATCGAGAGCGAGCCTGGCGAGGGCACGCGTATCATCCTGATCTTCAATGCGCCGCCACTTGCGCAGCGGGCTGAAGGCGCGAAGTGCTGACATGAGAGTCCTCCTGATCGACGATCACGCGCTGGTGCGCAAGGGAATCGAAGGGCTGCTACAGAGCCGCGGTGTCCAGGTGGTGGCCTCGGTCAGCTCGGGTGAAGAAGGCGTGCGGCGGGCGCTGGAACTGGCGTTCGACATCATCCTGCTCGACGTGAAAATGCCAGGCATGACCGGCATCGAGACCCTGCGGCAGTTACGCGCCGACGGCATCGAGACGCCAGTCGTGATGCTCACCATGAGCCGCGAAGACGCCGATCTGAGCGCGGCATTGCGCGCCGGCGCACGGGGTTACCTGCTGAAGGACATCGAACCGGACGACCTGGTCCCGGCGCTCGAGGCGGCGCTGCAGGGCGACAACGTGGTCGCGAACGAAATGGTGGGAACGCTCGCGCGCATCGTCGGCGGCAAGTCCGGCGCGGAGATGGATACGCAGCGTCCCGCGACACCGCTGTCCGAACTCACCCCGCGCGAACTGGAGATCCTCGAACGCATCGCGGACGGGTTGAGCAACAAGATGATCGCTCGCGCCCTTTCGATCACGGACGGCACGGTCAAGCTGCATGTCAAGGCGATCCTGCGCAAGCTGGGGATGCGCTCGCGTGTTGAAGCTGCAGTGGCCGCGGTTACGCACGGTGTGGGAAGGGGCAAGCGCGGCGCCCCGCGCGCGCCCGATTCATGATCGGCGCGATGCCGTCTGTGCGGTGGTTCGCCGTCCGGCTCGCGCGGCCCTCGCGCTCAACCGGTTGCCACATCCAGAAACAACTGCGCCCGCGGCAATCCATGGTCGAGCAGCAGCCACTCGGCGGTGCGGGTCAACTCGCCGGGACCGGCGACATAGACGTCACATTCTTCCAGCCGGGGAAGATTGACCAGTGCCTGCCGCAGGACGCCCTCGACGGCGTCGGGCGACCATGCACTGTTCAAGGTCAGTGGCGCGTACCGAAAATTGTCCAGCGCGTCGCCCCAGGAGCGGCAGAGATTGTCGAGATAGTGTCCATCGGCAGTGGGGGTGATCCAGTACAGATGCAGCGTCTCTGCGGCATCGAGCGCCAGCGCATGCTCGATCAGGCTCTTGACCGGAGCGAAGCCGGCGTCACCGGCGATGAATACCAGCGGGCGAATCGAGTCCTCGTCGAGCACGAAAGTCCCGCTTGGGCCTTTCACCTGCATGGTGTCCATGCCCGCCTGGCCCTGGAAAATGCGGTCAGCGAAGGCATCGCCCTCGCGTCGGCCAATGTGGAACTGCAGGTTGCGGTCGTCGCACGGGCAACTCGCCACCGGCAGCGATGCACAGACGCCTCCGGGCAACTCGAGCGAGACCGATTGCCCGGCAAGAAAGCGCAGCCGGTTGGTGCGTGGCGTCTGCAGGTGCAGCAACTGCATGTCGGCGGTGATCGGGGTGACCGACTTCACCCGCGCGTCGATGCACTGCGGCGGCATGTCGGCGGCGCCGTGCGCCTCGTGCGCCTCGATCAGCACGTCGACCACCGCGGTGTTGCAGCACATCAGTACCACGCCGGCATTTTTCTCCGCCGCGGTGAGCGCATAGTCGGAGTGGCGCGTGCGTTGCACTTGTCCCGACAAGACCCTGGCCTTGCATTTACCGCAGCTGCCGGCGCTGCAGCCATAGTCAAGCGCGAGTCCGGCGCGCAGCGCCGCCTCCAGCAGACTGTCGTTGCCCTCGACAAAGAACTCGTGGCCGCTCGGCTTGATGGTCACGTGAGCAGTCATGATCTTCAGAAAATCCTCCTGCATCCGCATTGGCGGCGGTTCGGTGCCTTGAGGGCCAGGTTGCAGGCGCTGGTTCAGCCACGCCAGCAGGTCGGCCGCGGCAACGCGCGGCGACGCCGAGCCGTCCAGCTTCTGCAGGTGCGCCTGCATCTCCTGCACGATCGCCCGATAGTAATCGCAACGGGCGTCGATCTCTGCCCGCTCCCGGCTCAGCGCGGTCAGGCGCGCGGCCAGCGCCTCGGCGCTTGGCAGCAGGTGCTCGCGCAAGCGGTGCGCAAAGGCGTCGTCCTTGATCCGCTCGATGCGTTCCAGTCCGGAACTGTCCTCCAACCGCGACTGCGGATACGCACGCTGGAGGTCCGCCGCCGATACCATGCCCTCGAACGCGGCGAGTTCGCCGCTGCGCACCTTGCTTTGCAGCGCGCCACGGCGCACGCCAACCAGGCGCGCCGCACGGGACAGTGTAAGTAGCTGGGGCATGGAGCGTTGCTCTTGAATTCATCATATCGGATTTCCCGCACTCCTGTGCGGGTCTAGGACACCATGGACTACCTGCCTGTTTTTCTGGATATTCGCGGACAGCCGTGCCTGGTAGTGGGGGGCGACGAGGTGGCGGCGCGCAAGTCTGCATTGCTGTTGCGCGCCGGCGCGCAGGTCACGGTGCATGCGCCAACGTTCTGTGCCGCATTTGATGCCACCCCTGTTGCAGCGCGCGTGCTGCGCAGGGTGGCGGGTTTCGACGAGGTGGACATTGCTGGTTTCGTGCTGGCGATTGCGGCCACCGACGACAGCACGAACCGGGCCGTTGCCGCCGCAGCCAGGGCCCGCGGCATTCCGGTGAACGTGGTCGACCAGCCGGCGTTGTGCTCGTTCATCATGCCTTCCATCATCGATCGCTCGCCCCTCATCGTGGCGGTGTCCAGCGGCGGTGTTTCGCCGGTGCTGGCGCGGCTGCTGCGGGCGCGCCTGGAAAGCCTCATTCCGGCGGGCTATGGACGCCTTGCCGCGCTGGCGGCGGAGTTTCGTGATCGAGTCAAGGCGCGGGTTCAGCCGCAGCAGCGGCGGCGGTTCTGGGAACGTGTACTGCAAGGCCCGATTGCCGAACTGGTATTCAGCGGTCGCGAGGCCGAAGCCCGCGACGCGCTGCAGCAAACGCTCGATGACACTCGTCTCGCCTTGAGCGGTGGCGAGGTGGCCCTGGTCGGCGCCGGTCCCGGCGATCCGGACCTGCTCACCTTCCGGGCGCTGCGCCTCATGCAGCAGGCCGATGTCGTGGTCTACGACCGCCTCGTGTCGCAGCCGATCCTGAATCTGGTGCGGGTTGACGCCGAGCGCATCTACGCGGGCAAGGAACGCTCGATGCACACGTTGCCGCAGGAGGACATCAACCATCTGCTGGTTCGTCTGGCGAAGGAGGGCAAGCGGGTGGTGCGACTGAAGGGCGGCGATCCGTTCATCTTTGGGCGTGGCGGCGAGGAGATCGATACGCTCGCCGCCCAGGGCATCCCGTTTCAGGTGGTGCCCGGCATTACCGCGGCTTCAGGCTGCGCGTCCTATGCGGGCATCCCGCTCACGCATCGCGACTATTCGCAGTCGGTGGTGTTCGTCACGGGCCATCTGCAGGACGGCACCATGAACCTGAACTGGCCGGCGCTGGCGCAGCCGCGCCAGACCATCGTGTTCTACATGGGGCTGCTTGGCATCGACGTCCTGTGCCGCAATTTGGCCGCCCATGGCCTGCCGGCCGCCACCCCGGTGGCGCTGGTTCAGCAGGGCACGACGTCCGAGCAGCGCGTGATCACGGGCACGCTGGACACGATGCCGGAGCTGGTGCGCACCAGCGCAGTCAAGGCGCCGACGCTGATCATCATCGGCGAGGTGGTCAGGCTGCGCGAGCGGCTCAACTGGTTCAAGTAGCGTTTGGCCCGGGTTCGGGCGCGCCGGGGGCGCCAGCGCGTGGGGCCCGGGGCCCCGGATGTCTACTGCGGCGTATCGGCTGACGCCACGCGGTGCTCTACCGCAAACACCGCGGCCTCGACCCGCGAGGTGAGTCCGAGCTTTGACAGGATGTGGCGGACGTGCAGCTTGACCGTGTCGTGGCTGATGGAGAGCGCCAGCGCGATGGCCTTGTTGGTCTTGCCGCTGGACAGGTGCTGCAGGATCTCGCGCTCGCGCCCGGTCAACTGCTTCATGGTCGCATCGCGCGAATTCTGCGGCTCGTCCGGCAGCAGCATCAGGACGAGCTTGCCCGTCATCATCGGGGCGACGACGATCTCGCCGCGCGCCGTGCGCCGGATCGCATCGATCACCTCGTCGGGGTCCATGTCCTTCAGCAGGTAGCCGCGCACGCCCGCACGAATCGCGCGCGCCAGATCCTCCTGTGCGTCGCTCATGGTCAGCACCACGACCGGGGTGTCGATATTCTCGGCGCGGATTCTGGCCAGCAGCTTGAAGCCATCGGTCGGCACCATCCGCAGGTCCATGATCGCGAGGCTGGGCCGCGTATCGCGCAGCAGGCGGATGGCCTCGTCGGGGTCGCCGGTGGTGCCGTTGACCTTGATGCCGGCACGCTGCTCCAGGAGTTCCGCGAGCCCCCGCCGGCACAGGCCGTGGTCGTCGATCAGGACGACGCTGATCTTTTCATTCACGGGGGAGCGATTCACGCCTTGGGGCGGCCCGGCGTCGCTCATGACCTGGTCTCGCCTAACGGTTGCACGGCGGGAATGCGCAGGCGCACGCGCGTGCCGGTTGCGCCCATGGCCTCCATGGTGAGTTCGCCGCCCAGCCGACCGGCGCGCTCGCGCATGATGGCGATGCCGTAATGCCCGGCCTCGCCGTAATCCCCGCTGACGTTGTCCGCCGCGAGGCCTGCCCCGGCATTGCGGCCGCGGTCCGCCGCCATGCCCACGCCGTCGTCCTCGACGACGAACTCGTAGCCGCCATCCGTACGCCCGAGGGCGAGCCGCGCATGCCGCGCATTGGCGTGCTTGCAGATATTAGCCAGAGCTTCCTGCACGATGTGGAACACCTCGACTTCGCGCCCCACCGGCAACTGCAATTCGGGAACCTCGTTTTCGAACGCGAGCGCAACGCCGGTCCGGTCGAGAAACGAAGCCGCCGTTTCGGCCAGCGCGTGCTGCAGGCCCTGCGGGTCCATGCGACTGCGGAAATGCGTGATCAGGTCGCGCATGCGGCGATGCGCGTGCGAAAGCGAGTCGTCGACATCGCTCGAATACTTGGTCGCGCGCGCTTCGTCGCCTTGCTGGATGGCATCGCGCAACAGGCTCATCCGCATCCGCATGTAGGTGAGGCCCTGCGCCAGCGAATCATGAACTTCATTGGCCATCATCTGGCGTTCCTGGGAGATACAGGCGCGCAGGTTGTTGCGGGTGAGCCGGGCATTTTCCAGCGCCACGCCAAGCAGCGCGCCCGTGGCGTGAAGGAGCGGCATTGTTTCCGGCGGCAGCGCGCAGTCGGCCTCGAACAGCAGGTCGAGCGTGCCGACGGGCACGCCGCGAAAACGCAGCGGTACGGCGACGACGTGGCGGCACGCCGGGCCCGACAGGTCCACCGAAAATCGCGATTCGCTGCCGCACAGGCGACTTTTCACGCAATCGGCTTCAGGGTTCTTCGCTTCGTCACAGTGGCTGCACCAGAACGCGAGCGCCCCGGCGCCGGCCCGGCCCAGGCCCGGGGGCAAACCTACCGCGACGCCGGGGTCGAGATGGATGCCATCCTGGCGGACGATGCGGAGGACTGCCGCCGTTGCGCCGGCCATCCCGACGACGGCGTCGAGCATCGGTGCCAGCGCGGCCTCGAGTTCCGGCGCAGGAGCATCGGTGCGGGTGTCGGCGGCGATGCCGCCTGCAACGACACGGCCTGCCCGCAGGTCACTCAGGACGTCGCTCGCGGCGGCGCGCGTGGCGGTGCGGCGGCGACCCGGCTGCGACATCATGCGCTATCCTCCCAACGTACCTCGGGCCTTCGCGCCACCGGTCATGCGGTCAAGCCGCAGACTATAGGCGTCTCCTGGTCCCCGACACCCCAAAATTATGGGGCTTGCGCCGGGTGCAGGCAAGAAACGCATCGACGCGGGAGTACAATCAAACTGTCCTTGCACTACCCGTCGGGAGTATTCGTGGCTAGCCTGACACGGGTATGGACACTCAGGGACCCGTTCGCCGTAATGGAGGCTGCCCGAAAGTGCAGGGTAGCGGCTGTCCCGAACGCCGTCGAACCGCTTTGAATTTCCAGCGCACGTCGGGCGTATCCATCCAAGAAGGCCATGAGTCCACTTCACGACCCGCTCGCCGCGCCGCTGCCCGACGCAACCTGCGCAACGCGCAACACGACCTGTTACATGTGCGCGTGCCGCTGCGGCATTCGCGTGCACTTGCGCAACGGCGAAATTCGCTATATCGACGGCAATCCGGACCATCCGATCAACAAGGGAGTGATCTGCGCCAAGGGTTCGTCGGGGATCATGAAGCAGTACTCGCCGGCGCGGCTCACCAAGCCCCTGAAGCGGAAACCCGGTGCCGAACGCGGGGCGGGCGAGTTTCTCGAGATCGAGTGGGACGAGGCGTTCTCGCTGCTGGAAGAGCGCCTGGCCAGGATTCGCGCCACGGACCCGAAGCAGTTCGCGCTGTTCACGGGCCGCGACCAGATGCAGGCACTCACGGGCCTCTTCGCCCGGCAGTTCGGCACGCCGAATTACGCCGCGCACGGCGGGTTCTGCTCGGTCAACATGGCCGCCGGCATGATCTACACGATCGGCGGCTCGTTCTGGGAATTCGGCGGGCCGGATCTCGAACGCGCCAAGCTGTTCGTGATGATCGGCACCGCGGAGGACCACCACTCCAATCCGCTGAAGATCGCGATCTCGAAGTTCAAGCGCGATGGCGGACGCTTCATCTCCATCAACCCGATCCGCACCGGCTACTCGGCGATCGCCGACGATTGGCTGCCGATCAAGCCCGGCACCGATGGCGCGCTGCTGCTGGCACTGATCCACGAGCTGATCGCGCTCGGACTCTACGACCGCGATTTCCTGGTCCGCTACACGAATTCGGGCCAGTTGGTGAACATGGACGAGGCGAACGACGAGTTCGGCATGTTCGTTCGCACCGAGGTGCCCGAGGAAGAGGCTTGCTTCGATCCGCAGAACAAACTGTGGTGGGACCGCGTGACCGACCGTCCCGTGGTCACGCACAGCGAGGGTGCCGACCCGTTCCTGTTGGGCGAGTTCACGCTCGCCGACGGGACCGGGGTCAAGCCCGCGTTCCAGCTGTTGAAGGAGCGCGTCGACGCCTACACGCCCGAATGGGCGGCGGGCATTACCGGCATCCCGGCCGAGGCGATCCGCCGCCTCGCCCACGAAATGGGCATCACCGCACGCGACCAGAAGATCGAGCTGCCGATTCCGTGGACCGACATGTGGGGCAAGGAGCACGACACCGTCACCGGCAACCCGGTCGCGTTCCACGCGATGCGTGGCCTCGCCGCGCACTCAAACGGCTTCCACACCATCCGCGCGCTGGCGATCCTGATGACGTTGCTCGGCACCATCGACCGGCCGGGTGGCTTTCGCCACAAGGCGCCGTTCCCGCGCCCGATCCCGCCGTGCGCGAAGACGCCGAACACGCCGCTGGCGATCAGGCCGAACCACCCGCTCGACGGCCTAGCGCTGGGCTGGCCGGCCGAGCCCGATGATCTGTTCGTCAACGACGACGGCACGCCGGTGCGCATCGACAAGGCGTTCTCGTGGGAGTACCCGCTGTCCGTGCACGGGATGATGCACAACGTGATCACCAACGCGTGGCGCGGCGACCCTTATCCCATCGACACCCTGTTGATCTTCATGGCCAACATGGCCTGGAACTCGACGATGAATACGGTGGAGGTCCGGCGCATGCTGAACGACAAGCGCGACGATGGCGAATACCGGATTCCGTTCCTCGTCGTCTGTGACGCGTTCCAGTCGGAGACGACGGCGTTCGCGGATCTCGTGCTGCCGGACACGACGTATCTGGAGCGGCACGACGTGATGTCGATGCTCGACCGGCCGATTTCGGAGTTCGAGGGTCCGGTCGATTCCGTGCGCATTCCGGTGGTCCCGCCCACGGGGCAGTGCAAGCCGTTCCAGGAAGTGCTGATCGAGCTCGCCGGTCGCCTGAAGTTCCCGGCATTCGTGCGTCCGGACGGCACGCGCAAGTTCCGCGACTACCCGGATTTCATCGTCAATTACGAGACCGAGCCCGGATCCGGCATCGGCTTTCTTGCGGGCTGGCGCGGCAAGGGCGGCGAGAAGTTCATGCGCGGCGAGCCGAATCCGCGGCAGTGGGAGATGTACGCGCAGAACAACTGCGTTTACCAGTACAAGCTGCCGCTGTCCTATCAGTACATGCGCAACTGGAACAAGGGCTACCTCGAATGGTCGCAACGCAATCGAATCCAGCGCTACGCCGAGCCGATCCTGATCCACGTCTACTCCGAAGTGCTGCAGAAATTCCGCCTCGCCGCGCAGGGCAAGGGAATTTCGCGCAAGCCGCCGGAACACCTCAAGCGGCGCCTGGAGACGTACTTCGACCCGCTACCGTTCTATTACGAACCGCTCGAGGCGCAGCAATCGGATCTTGCGAAGTACCCGCTCAATGCGGTGACGCAGCGACCGATGGCCATGTATCACTCGTGGGACTCGCAAAACGCGTGGCTGCGCCAGATCCACGCCCACAATCACCTGTTCGTCAATCCACAGGTGGCGCGCGCTGCCGGCATCGACGACGGCGGCTGGATGTGGGTGGAGTCGGCATGGGGCAAGGTGCGTTGCCTGTGCAGCTACTCCGAGGCGGTCGAGCCCGGAACCGTCTGGACGTGGAATGCGATCGGCAAGGCGCCCGGCGCATGGCGCCTCACGCCCGATGCCAACGAATCGCAGCGCGGCTTCCTGCTCAATCATCTGATCACGGAGGAACTGCCGGGCGATCCCGGCGCGGCGCCGCTGTCCAACTCGGACCCGGTGACCGGTCAGGCGGCGTGGTACGACGTCCGGGTGCGAATCTACAAGGCCGACGCGGACGAAGCGACCGTTACGTCGCCGCAGTTCGCAGCGGTTCCGGCGGCGCCGGGCACCGCCGTTACGACGTCGCGGCTGCAGGCCTTTTTCGCCGGTCGCCGAGCCCGGCAATGACGCGGCGCGACGCTTTGAAGGCGCTGCAATGACCCAGCTCGCGTTGGTCATCGACCTCAACGTCTGCGTGGGCTGCCACGCGTGCGTGACGAGCTGCAAGCAGTGGAACACCTCCGGCTCGGCGGGGCCGCTCGCCGATCTCGAGCCCTACGGCAAGGATCCATCGGGGGCGTTCTTCAATCGCGTGCAGACCTTTGAGGTGGGCGAATTCCCCAACACGCAGACCGTGCACTTCCCCAAGTCGTGCCTGCACTGCGAGGACCCGCCGTGTGTTCCCGTGTGTCCGACCGGCGCCAGTTACAAGCGCGCCTCCGATGGCATCGTGCTGGTCGACTACGACAAGTGCATCGGCTGCAAGTACTGCGCGTGGGCCTGCCCCTACGGCGCGCGCGAGATCGATCCCGAGCGCAAGGTGATGACCAAGTGCACGCTGTGCGTCGACCGGATCTACGATCAAACGCTTCCCGAGTCCGACCGCAAGCCTGCGTGCGTGATGGCCTGTCCGACGTCGGCGCGGCTGTTCGGCGACATCCACGACCCTGATTCGGAGGTGTCGCAGGCGATCCGCGACAACGCCGGCTACGCGCTGATGCCCGAATGGGGAACGCACCCTTCGAACCACTATCTGCCGCGCCGCAAGACGCCAATGCACATTCACGAGGACGAACTC
>Ga0315271_10000166_pt1 | contig 32275 bp, 27 predicted proteins | sample C3_top_MG_FD_204664 | JGI IMG/M metagenome (GOLD analysis project Ga0315271, IMG submission 204664) | Sediment microbial communities from Yellowstone Lake, YNP, Wyoming, USA - C3_top | ecosystem: Environmental > Aquatic > Freshwater > Lake > Sediment | place: USA: Wyoming | collected 2017-08-01
TTGGGGCCGATGATGCCCACGATGCCCGCGCGCGGCAGCGAGAACGACATGCCCTCGAACAGCAGCTTGTCGCCGTAGGCCTTCTTGAGCCCCTTCGAGATCACCACGTCGTTGCCAAGGCGCGGCGCCGGCGGGATGGCGATTTCGTTCTGGGCGATCTTTTCCTGCTGCGCCTCGCTCAGCAGGTCCTCGTAGTTCTGCAGGCGCGCCTTGTTCTTGGCCTGCCGCGCCTTGGGCGACATGCGCACCCACTCGAGCTCGCGCTCGAGGGTCTTCTGGCGCGTGCTCGCCACCTTTTCTTCCAGCGCCATGCGCTGCGTCTTCTGCTCCAGCCAGCCGCTGTAGTTGCCCTCGTACGGCACGCCGCGCCCGCGGTCGAGCTCGAGGATCCACTTGGCCACGTTGTCCAGGAAGTACCGATCGTGGGTGATGGCCACCACGGTGCCGGGGAAGCGCTCCAGGAAATGCTCCAGCCACGCCACCGACTCGGCGTCGAGGTGGTTGGTCGGTTCGTCGAGCAGCAGCATGTCCGGCTCCTCCAGGAGGATCCGGCAGAGCGCCACGCGGCGCTTCTCGCCACCCGACAGCACGTTCACGTCGGCGTCGCCCGGCGGCAGGCGCAGCGCGTCCATGGCCACCTCGATCTTGTTGTCGAGGTTCCACAGGTCGTGGTGATCAATGTACTCCTGCAGCTTCCCCTGCTCGTCGAGCAGCGCGTTCATCTTGGCGTCGTCCATGGGCTCGGCGAATTCCATGGCGATCGCGTTGAAGCGGTCGAGCTTGGCCCGCTGGTCCTTCAGCGCGATCTCCACGTTGCCGCGCACGTCGAGCGTCATGTCGAGTTGCGGTTCCTGCGGCAGGAAGCCAATGCGCGTGCCCTTGTGCGCCCACGCCTCGCCCTGAAACTCCTGGTCGAGCCCCGCCATGATCTTCAGCAGCGACGACTTGCCCGAGCCGTTGGGCCCGATCACGCCGATCTTGGCGCCCGGATAGAACGACAGCCAGATGTCATCAAGAATGGTGCGCGCAGGCGGAATCACCTTGCGCAGTCCCTTCATGACGTAGATGAATTGCGGTGCCATGTGGTCCCTGCCGACGATCAGACTGGAGAAGTACCGAGAACCGTGAAAAGTAACCGGTCCCCGGGCCCAATCCTACCGACCAATCGGTGATTAGTGGCATTTTGGCACCAATGTCATCAAACTTCGCTCTTACCAAACTCAAGGATGCCCTTCGTGTTACCGCGCCCCGTCCCCGCCTCGCCGTTGCCCGCATGAGCCGCCCCCAGCCCGCAACGCACCTCGAGCCCGGCGATTACCAGCACCTGGGCCTCGGCACGATCCTGCGAGTTCACTCGGATGCCGTCGGCGTGCTCGTCACGCACGACGAGCGGCGGCTGGTCACGGTGCGCGCGGTCGGCGCCGGTGAACGGATCTTCTATCTCGAGGGCCGGGAGACGCCCACGCCCACGCGCTACTCGGTGCAGATCGGGCGCGGCCTGCACATTGACCAGGATGACACCCGGAACGCCGGGGAGCGCATGGGGCGGTACTTCTTTCGCTTCATGAACCATCACTGCGAGCCGAGCACCGAGATTCGGGACCGGTACGTCATTGCCAGGCGTGACATCGCCGCGGGCGAGGACGTGACCTTCGACTACAACACCACCGAGTACGACATGGCCGAGCCGTTCGCCTGTCGCTGCGGCAGTGCGCGCTGCGTGGGCGTCGTGCGCGGCGCCAGGCACCTGACCGCGGAACAAAGGGCGCTCGTGGAGCATTCGTTGCCGGACTATCTCAAGTAGCCTACATGGACTTTTCCGGCATCGCCGAACGCCTGTCGCAGAGCCCCGTCACCGCCATCCCGGTGCTCTTTCTCGCGGGCGTGCTGACGAGCCTCACGCCGTGCATCTACCCGATGATCCCCATCACGGCGGCCATCGTCGGCGGCACCACGGCGGGCGCTGCGCCGCGCCGGGGACGCACCGTCGCGCTGACGTTCACGTACGTGCTCGGGCTGTCGCTCGTGTATTCGGCGCTCGGTCTCTTTGCCGGACTCAGCGGCACCCTGTTCGGCACCGTGAGTTCCAACCCGTGGCTCTACTTCGCCATGGCCAACCTGCTGCTGCTGGCGGCACTGGCCATGCTCGACGTGCTCCCGGTGCGGCTGCCCGCGGCGCTCACCGCACGGGCCGCGACCGCCGGTGACGGCGGGCGCATTGGCGGCGCCTTCCTGATGGGCGCGGTCTCCGGCCTCGTGGCCGCCCCGTGCTCGGCGCCCGTCATGGCGGCCGTGCTCACCTGGGTCTCACGAACCAAGTCGGCGGCGCTGGGGTTTACGTATCTGTTCGCCTTCTCGCTTGGCATGTGCGCCCTGCTGGTCGTCGTCGGGCTCTCGAGCGGTGCGGTTGGCCGCTTGCCGCGCGCCGGCGCCTGGATGCTCTGGGTCAAGCGCATCTTCGCCCTCGCGATGATCGGGGTCGCCGAGTTCTACCTCATCAAGGCAGGCCAGGGATGGTTCTGAAGAAATCGCTCGCGCGCATGGCAACGACGCTCGTGCTGCTCGCCGCCGTCGTCGTGCCGCGTGCCCATGCGCAGGACAGCGGCATCGCCATCGGTGACAAGGCCCCGGGTGCCGCCGTCGAGTTGCTCGACGGCACCGCCGCCGATCTCTCGTCCGTTTTCGGCAAGGGCCCGGTCGTGCTCGAGTTCTGGGCCACGTGGTGCCCGAACTGCAAGGAACTCGAACCCGCCATGCTCGCCGCGCAACAGAAATACGCCGGCAAGGTCAGCTTTGTCGGCGTCGCGGTGAGCGTCAACCAAAGTCCCCGGGCGGTGCAGGCGTACGCCGAGAAGCACGCGCTCAAGATGACCCAGTTCTTCGACCGCCGGGGCAAGGCCGTCGGCGCCTATGACGTGCCGGCCACGAGCTTTGTGGTGGTCGTCAACAAGGCGGGCAAGGTCGTGTACACCGGGCTCGGCGGCAAGCAGGATCTCGACGCCGCCATCAAGAAGGCGCTGTAATGCCGCCCATGGCACGTCGTGCGTTGGTCGCACTGCTTGCCATTGGCGGACTCGGGTATGGCGGCGCCACGGCCTACCTGCGCCTGAACGAGACCAGCCTCGTCTATCATCCGCGCGAACTCGGCGGCGGCCCCGTGCGTCCGCTGCCCGACAGTGTGCACCTGGTGTCTGCACCGCTCGCGCTCACCAGCGCCGATGGCGTCCGGCTGGCCGGCCTGGTCATTCCCCCGAACGACACCGCCTCGCAGTGGCTGCTCTATTTGCACGGCAACGCGGGCAACGTGACATCGTCGGTTCTTCCGCTCTTCTACCAGCGGATGCACGCGCTTGGCCTCGGCATCGTCGCCGTGGATTATCGCGGCTACGGCAACAGCGAGGCGCGCACGCCCAGCGAGGCCGGTGTGTACGCCGACGCGCGCGCCGCGTATGACTGGCTGCGCAACGTCCAGCACGTGCCGGCGGACCGCATTGTCATTTACGGTCATTCGCTTGGCTCGGGCCCGGCCACCGAACTCGCGACGCGTGTGGAGGCGGCCGGACTGATTCTCGAGGGCGCGTTCACGTCGGTGCCCGATCGCGGCAGCGAAGTCTATCCGTGGCTTCCCGTGCACCTGCTCGCCACGCAGCGCTTTGAAAACCTCGCCAAGATCGGCCGCGTGGCCATGCCCAAGCTGCTGATGCATGCCGCCGACGACTCGATCATTCCCTATGCGCACGGCCAGCGGCTGTTCGCTGCCGCCGTCGCGCCCAAGCAGTGGGTGGAGTTGAAGGGCGGGCACCTTCGCGCCTTCCTCGACGACAGTGCGCACTTCTGGGGACACGTCGGCGACTTCACGCGGCGCCTGCGCAGCGACCTGCCGGTGAGCGAGTCGCCGGCGCCACCCACCCACTGAGTCAGGGCGCGCCCGTCAGCGGCACGTCAAACAGGTGGGTCGGCGCCTGCGGCGCGCGCGTGTGATACACACGCAGACGGTCTATCACGAACGGCTCCTCCACGCGCACGGCGAGCAGCGCCCGCAGGCTCTGCGCCGTCAGCGTGGGATAGAAGCTCAGCGTGCAGTGCGGCGTAAACGGGTAGCGCGCAACGGCATACGGAAGCCCCGCCGTCTTCAGCAGTTCGTGCAGCGCGCGTATGGCGCCGTGCGGATCGAGCGGGAGCACGACGATCTCGCGACCCAGGAACCGGTACGGCGGGCGGAAATTCAGGCGTAGCGGCGCGCTGGCCGCGGCCACCGGCGCAAGCGCGACGCGCAACGTCTCCAGCGGCGTATCCGGCGCAATGGGACCTGCCCCCGACGAACCCAGCAGGGTGATGTGTGGCGGCAGTTCATTGGCGAGCTTCGGGTCGAAGCGGCGCTGCAGGTCGCGCACCTGCACGCCCACGGGCCCGGTGAGCTCCGCCGTGATGAAGATGCCGTTGGTGCTCATCAGCGCGTGCGGGGGAGCAGGTGACGGTCAATCCAGTGGTTCGGCCGGTCGGCGTGGAAGCGGGAGACGATGAATCCGCTCACCAGGCCGATGCCTGCGCCCATCACCACGTCGCTCCCCCAGTGGTTGTCGGAGTGCATGCGCGCAAAGCCCGTCAGCGCCGCCGCGCCATACAGGGTGGGAGAGGCCCAGCGCGCGACATCGGGGTGCGACACGCGCAGCTCGCCGTCCATCGCGGCGGCAAAGGCGAACACCGCCGTCACGTGCCCCGACGGAAATGACTGGCGCGTCCCGTCGCTTATGCCGCCGAAGGCCTTCCAGTTGCGCGGATCCTGCGGGCTCGCGTACGGCCGCGCGCGGCCGGCAATGCCCTTGAGGCCGCCGGTGACGATGCCACTCAGCATGATCGCCTCGCCCGCTCGCAGCCCGAGGCGTGACAGGTCGGGCCGGCCAGCGGCCCAGCCCGCCGCGTACAGCGCGGCCGAGCCCACAAACACGCCCGGACTCCCGTACGCATTGAACACGTCGGCCGTGTGCGACAGGAACGGCGACTGCTGCACCCACTCACGCTGCATCACGCTCTGCAGTTCACGATCCGCGGGCATCACGGCGAGCGCAGCAATCGTGAACGCGCCAAGCAGCCGTGCGTCATGCCAGGTGACCACCGGGCGGGGTGCCGCAGCCGCCACCGCCGGCGGCGCCGGGGTCACCTGCTGGGCGCCGAGTGCGCTCGGCAAGGCCGGGAACGCCGTCAGCAGCGCACCCGCCAGAAGCGCGTGGACAAGCCGGCGTTGGTGAATGGGGAGCTTCCGCATCAGATTAAGGATATGGAGCCGACCCCCGCCGCGCAGAGTCCCGACCTGGTCATCCGCGATCTCGTGACCCACGACGACCGGGTGCGCTGCGTGGAATTGCAGGAAGCCACCTGGGGCGTGGGCTTCAGTGAGCGCGTGCCCGCCGCCATCCTGCAGGTCGGCCCGAAGATCGGCGGCGTCACCGCCGGCGCCTTTACGCCCGACGGCCGGCTGGTCGGGTTCGTCTTTGGCCTCACGGGAATGCGTCACGGCCAACTGGCGCACTGGAGCGACATGCTCGCCGTCGTTCCCGAGCTGCGCGGATCGCAGCTCGGCACCCGGCTCAAGGACTACCAGCGCGTCAGGTGCCTCGCCCTCGGCGTGAAGGTCATCTACTGGACGTACGATCCGCTGGTGTCGCGCAACGCCCACCTGAACCTCAACAAGCTCGGCGCGCGCATCGACGAGTTCGTGGCGAACATGTACGGCGTGACCGACAGCACGCAGATGGGGCCGCTCCCCACGGACCGGTTCGTGGCCGCGTGGGACCTGGACGATGCGCGCATCGGCAGCCGGCTGGCGCGGCAGGCGGCCGATGCGCCGCTGCTGCAGTCCGCACCGCTCGTGGCCGGCGGCCCCGCAACCCCGCCCCCAGCCGTCTGGCCCAGTGCCCCCGCCGTGCGCGTCGCGATTCCGCGGGACTTTCCCGCCCTGCTCAGCGCCGATCCCGCCGCCGCCGCTGCGTATCGCGCGCACTCGGCGCGGGCGTTCTCGCATTATTTCGCACTTGGCTACCAAATCAGCTCGTTCCATCCCGCGCCTGCCGGCGACGGCGCGTATCTCCTTTCGAGTCCGTCCTCATGATTTGCATCGACCAGGTCACCCTGCGTGAAATCCGGCTCGCCCTCAAGGAGCCGTTCAAGATCTCCTCGGGCGCCGTCACCGAGCGCCGCATCATGCTCCTGGAGCTGCGCGACGCCTCCGGCGCGGCCTGCTGGAGCGAGTGCGTGGCCGGCGAATCGCCCAACTACTCCTCCGAGACCATCGACACGGCGTGGCTGGCCATCGAGGCCTATGTCGCGCCCCGCGTGCTCGGGGTCGCCTTCGATGCCCCCGGTGACGTGCACTCCGCGCTGGAGCGCGACTTCCGCGGGCACCAGATGGCCAAGGCCGCCCTCGAGATGGGCATCTGGGGCGTGGCCGCCACCCAGGCGGGCCTGCCGCTCGCCCGCTTCATCGGCGGCGTGCGCAAGCACATTGCCGTCGGCATCTCACTCGGCATCCAGTCCTCACCCGAGGCCCTCGCCGACAAGGCGACGGCCGCGATCGCCGAGGGCTACCGGAAGGTGAAGATCAAGATCGAGCCGGGGCATGACATCAGCTTCGTGCGCGCCGCGCGCCTCGCGCTGCCCAACGCCGAGTTGATGGCCGATGCCAACAATGCGTACACGCTGGAGGACGCCGGGACGCTCGCCCAGCTCGACGACCTGGACCTCATGATGATCGAACAGCCCCTCGCGCACGACGACATCGTCCGGCACGCGGAACTGCAGCGCCGGTTGAAGACGGCCATCTGCCTCGATGAATCCATCACCTCCCTCGAGCGCGCGCAGGACATGGTCACGCTCGGCGCGGGACGCATCATCAACATCAAACCCGGGCGCGTCGGCGGGTTCGCGTCGTCGCTCGCCATCCACGACTACTGCGAGCAGAAGAAGGTGCCCGTCTGGTGCGGCGGCATGCTCGAGAGCGGCATCGGCCGCGCCTACAACGTCGCGCTGGCATCGCTCCCCAACTTCACGCTGCCCGGCGATCTCTCGCCCAGCCGGCGTTACTGGGAACAGGACATCGTCTCCCCCGAATGGACAATGTCCCCGGACGGCATGATGGGCGTTCCGCTCTCGCGCCCGGGCCTCGGCGTCGACATTGACCTGCAGCTCATCGAGGACATCACGGTGCGCCGCGCCGTGCTGCGACTGCGCGCGTGAGCGCACCGCTGCCCGAACGCGTGCGCGCGCTGTTCACGGACGACGAGGCGGCGCGGCTCGTCGCCCTGCGGCGTGACCTGCACGCGCACCCCGAGCTGTCGTGGCAGGAAGTGCGCACGCAGGACGTCCTCGAGCGGGAGCTGCGCGCGGCCGGCATCGGCGACGTCCGGCGCATCGCGACCACGGGACTGGTGGCGCGCATTCCGGGTCGGGTGGCCGGCGCGCCCGTGATTGCACTGCGCGGCGACATCGACGCGCTGCCCATTCACGAGGCGACGGGCCTGCCCTGCGCCTCGACGAACGACGGCGTGATGCACGCGTGCGGCCACGACATGCACGCGGCCTGGGCCGTCGGCGCCGCGCTGCTGCTGCACCGTCAGCCGGCGGACGGTGACGTGCTCGTCGTCCTGCAGCCGGCGGAAGAAGTGGGTCAGGGTGCCGCCGCCGTGCTCGCCAGCGGGGCGCTGGACGGCGTGCGCGCCATCTTCGGTGGCCACGTGGACCGGCGGTTTTCCGTCGGGCAGGTGGTGGCGCAGCCGGGCCCGCTCGCGGCATCCACCGATTCCTTCACCATCACGCTCACCGGCGCCGGCGCGCACGGGGCCCGCCCGCAGGAGTCGGCCGATCCCATTGTCGGTCTTGCCGCGCTGGTCACTGCCCTGCAGACCATCGTCTCGCGCCGCCTCGATCCGGCGCAACCCGGCGTGGTCACCGTGGGAATGATCAGCGCCGGCACTGCGCCGAACATCATTCCCGAAGCGGCAACCCTGCGCGGCACCGTGCGCGCCACGACCACCGCCGCGCGCGACCTCCTCGTTGGCGAGGTGGACCGGCTCGGCTTCTCCGTCGCGAACGCCTATCGGCTCCAGGCTATTGTCGAGTGGGGCGACCGCACGCCGCCGGTCGTCAGCTCGCCGGACGGTGCCGCCTGGGCGCTCGAGGCCGCCACGCACGTGCTCGGCGCCGGCGCCGTGGTACCGTTTGGCACCACCAACATGGGCGGCGAGGATTTTGCGTTCTACCTGGAGAAGTTCCCGGGCTGTTTCATGCGCATCGGGGCGCGCGAGCCGGACGGCGAGTTCACCGCCGCGCACTCGCCGCGTTTCCACGCGGCCGAAGACGCACTGTTTGTCGGGGCGGCCGTACTGGCGGAGTGTGCGCGCGTCGCCAGTCGGGTTGGGTAAGGCGCCCCAACCGTCGGCCTACGGCGCGCGCCGCGCCTTCACTTCCGTTGACTGCTCGAGATCGGACAGGAACATCGCCTCGGCGGCCGCGCCGAAATCCCGGTCGCCGATGATCGCGTCGAGCTCATAGTTGATGGCCGCGCCCAGCGGGTTGAAGTCGGTGCTGCCGATGCGCGTGACGATGCCGTCCATCACGCTCGACTTCGCATGCATCATCTCGCCCTGCCACTCCCAGATGCGCACCCCGTTGCGGAGCAGCGACTTGTAGTAGCTGCGCGTGTAGCTGTTCACCCACGGATGATCGTTGCGCCCGGGCACGAGCACGCGCACGTCCACGCCGTCGCGCGCCGCGCCCTTCAGCGATTCCATCACGCCGAATGCCGGAATGAAATACGCCGTCGCGATCCAGAGGCTCCGCCGGGCCGACGCCGCCTGCACCTCGATGGCGCGCGATACGCGAAACCGCCCGGGCTCGCCCTCCACGATGCCCACCAGCGCCGGCGGCGCGTCGGCGAAGTCGATCCACGAATTGCGGGCGGCGCGAACCATCCGGCGGGACTCCCAGCGAGTCGGACCGGCGCCCACGGCGCGCAGCCACATGCCGTCGAAGGCGCGTTCCATGGCCTGGGCGGCGGGCCCGTGGATCTGTACGGCCGTGTCGCGCCATGGCGTGCGCTTGGGTCCCACCGATCCCAGGCGCCACTCCTGCCCGATGCCGATTCCCCCCGTGATGCCCAGCTTGCCATCGACCGTCAGGAGCTTGCGATGGTCGCGCGGCAGCAGGCCGAACCAGGCATGGAACCCCGGCCGGCTGAAGATCCGCACGTCCACCCCGCCACTGCGCAGGCTCTTGAACACGCGACGCGGGGTGCCGCGGCCGCCAACCCAGTCCACCAGCAGGCGCACCCGCACGCCGCGGCCCGCCGCCTCGAGCATGGCCTGCACGAATCGCTGGCCGATTTCATCGTTGCCGCGAAAGATGTAGCACTCGAGGTCCACCGTATGGCGTGCCGAGGCGATGGCTGCCAGCATGGCGTCAAACGCCGCAGCGCCATCACGCAGGAGCACCGCCCGGTTGCCGTACGACACGTCGGCCGCCGCCACGCGCCAGAGTCCGCGCGCGAAGCTGGCGGCCGCCGAGGCAGTGGGGGCGGAACCCTCGGCGGGCATCGGGGGCTGCAGCGGTGTCGTCATCCTTCCGGAAGCTGGGCTATGGAGGGCCGCCAAGGAAGGCGTCGGCCCCTTGCCCTGTCGCCGTGGAAGCCTACTGTTCCTGTCATGCTGAACATTGATCTTCGCGGCAAACGCGCCCTCGTCGCAGGTGTTGCCGACGACCACGGCTTTGGCTTTGCCATAGCCAAATCGCTCGCCGAGGCCGGTGCTACCGTCTGTGTGGCAACCTGGCCCCCGGCCCTCAACATCTTCCTCACGCTGCTCGAGCGCGGCAAGATGGACGAGTCGCGGCGCATGCCCGACGGGTCGCTGCTGGAATTCGAGCGCATCTATCCGCTCGACGCCGCCTACGACACGCTGGCCGACGCCCCGGCGGATATCCGCGAGAACAAGCGATACAAGGAGAACGGCGACTTCTCCATTGACGGCATGGCCAGCCGGCTGGTGGCCGATTTCGGCGACAAGCCGCTCGATATCCTGGTGCATTCGCTGGCCAATGGCCCCGAGGTCAAGAAGAAACTGCTCGACACGAGCCGCAACGGGTACCTCGCGGCCATCAGCGTCTCGGCCTATTCCCTCGTTGCAATGCTGGCGCGCCTGGGGCCGCACATGCGTCCCGACGGCTCCGTCCTCTCGCTCACGTACCTCGCCAGCCAGCGGGTGATTCCCGGCTATGGCGGCGGCATGTCCACGGCCAAGGCCGCGCTCGAGGCCGACACGCGCACGCTGTCGTTCGAGGCCGGCCGCAAGTTCGGCATCCGCGTCAACACCATCTCCGCGGGTCCGCTCGCCTCGCGTGCGGCCAGCGCCATTGGCATCGTCGAGGCGCTGGTCGACTACTACAAGCTCAACACGCCGGTCGCCGAGGCGCTCACCGCCCTGGAAGTCGGCCAGGCCGCGGCCTTCCTGAGTTCCCCGCTCAGCAGCGGCATCAACGGATCGACCGTTTATGTAGACAAGGGGTACCACGCCATGGGCATGGCGGTCGCCCTGCCCCCCGGTTTTCCACCCATCCAGCTCTAATGCACTCCGCTCCCTTCACCATGAAGTCCGCCAATCTCGTTCTCGTTGCTGCCCTGGCGATTGCCGCGTGCGGCTCGCCGGCCAAGAGGGACCCCAACGCGCCCGCACTGGATGCCGCAGTGATCAACATGCCGTCGGAGGCGCAGAAGTCGGCGGACGCCAAGGCTGCAGAGATGGCCGCCGTGCCAAAGGCCAAGCTGATTCCCGCCGATTCGATGCAGCGCGTCATCGCCGTCAGTCAGGGGTACGCGCTCGCCACCGCCATGATGGTCAACCAGGACGGCCGCATGCTCGGCGGGCTCTACGCCGGGGACGCAACGCTCAGCCTGCCCGATACGACCGTGAGCGGCGTCGTGGCCATCGTCCGGCAGCTGACCACGCTGGCGCGCACCAAGTCGCTCGCTGAATTCCAGCGCACCTCCCGGGGCATGCGCCTCGTGGACGACTCCACGCTCGCCGACAGCGGGTCCTATGTCATGACCCTCAAGCGGTCACCCCGGGACTCGGTGTTCGAGCGCGGCCGCTACGCCACCACCTGGCGCGCGCGCGGCGGCGGCCCCGGCAGCTGGGTGATGATTGCGGATCGCATCACGCCCAACGCCGGAAAAGGACGCAAATAGCAGGCAACACGCATGCATGAAGAAGGGAGCGGCCTCGGCCGCTCCCTTTTTCACGCCAGCACCCGCTCCATCATCAGCACGGCATTGGCGCCGTCATTGTACTCGCGCACGCCCAGCGTGGTGAAGCCCAGTCGCTGGTGAAAGACTTCCGAACCGGGGTTGGGAGGGCGCAGGTTCACCTCGAGCGTCACACGAGGCCACGCGCCCGCGCCAAACGCAAACAGCGCGTCGTAGAGCGCGCGGCCGGCGCCGCGCCCGCGACCCCGCTCGTCCACCACCACGCGATCGAGGTACAGAAAGCGGTCGAAGCGCGCGGCGAACCACTTGTAGTTGTCGCTCCAGTAGTCGAGCCCAGACGGAAGCACCATGGTGAAGCCGACGAGCCCCTCGGCGTCCTCGGCGACGCGAAAGAAATTCGCGTGGCTGGCGAGCCACGCGAATTCTTCCGCCGACAGCGCGTTCACGTGCGGGACGGCGGTGTTGTTCAGCGCCAGCACGGCCGCATGATCGGCCGCCACCGCATCCCGCACGCGCATCAGGCTACCACTTGACCTTTTCACCCGTGGTGGCTGCGTCGTCGTCATCCGCCGCCACTTTGGGCGCCTTCTTCTTGGGCGTCACCTCCGGAAGCCCCAGCTTCTTGAGCTCCGCGTTGAACGCCTTCAGGTCGTCGGCATAGACCTTGTCCATCCGCTTCTCCTGCCCGCCCAGCTTGCCGTCGAGCTCCTTGAACACCTGCGTCGCCTGCAGCGGCGGACGGCCCGGCGACGAGCCGACCATGCCGAGCAGCGCCGCGATCTTGTTGTTGAGCTTGATCGGGAAGTTCAGCGGATCCTGTGAGCTCTGGTTCTTGATCTGGTAGATCTCGGCCTCGACGTCGGTCACCTTGCCGCCCAGCGCCTTCCCCTGCGCGTCCAGCTGCGGGGCCTTTTTCAGGCGATCGGCAATCTGGTCCTTGACGTCGCGCGCCGTGATGACCGCTTCGTTCGCGGCGCTCACGCGGTCGCGGATCTGGATGAGAAAGTCGAACTGTGCCACGAGGTCGGCCATGGGCACCTTCCAGCGCGGGTCGGCCTTTACGGTGAACGTCTGCGACTGCGTTTCGCCGTTCGCCGACAGCCGCACCGTGTACGTGCCCGGCAGGGCCAGCGGTCCGGTGAGGCTGCCGGCCCAGAAGATCATGTTGTCAAAGCGGGTCGCGTCGGGATACCGCAGGTTCCAGTTGAACTGGTTCAGCCCGGGCTTGTTGGGCAGCCGCGGCGCGCGCGGCGCCCCGCGACGCGGCGAGTCGTCGTCAGCGGCCGGCGCGGGCGTGGTTGGCGCGGGCGTCGAGTCGCTGTTGTATGACTTGATCAGGTTCCCCTTGGCGTCGAGGAACTCCATCGTCACGCGCGTGTTCGGGTCCTTGAGCTGGTAGTAGATGACCGCGCCGGACGGCGGGTTCTGTCCGCTCGGCGTCTCGCCGCCGTAGCCCGCTCCCGGAATGCGGAAGCCGCCACCCCAGTCAATGCGGTACGCGTCCGACGGCTTGTACAGGTGCGCCTTCTTCTCGGTGACCGCCGTGGCCAGCTGACGCAGCGGCGCAATGTCGTCCATGATCCAGAACGAGCGCCCGTGCGTGCCGATCACCAGGTCGTTGTCTTTGATGGTCAGGTCGTGCACGGGCACGTTGGGCATGTTGCGGCGCAGCGACTGCCAGTGGCCGCCGTCGTCGAACGACACCCACACACCCTTCTCCGTCGTCGCGTACAGGAGGCCCGCCTTCTTGGGATCCTCGCGGATGGCGCGCGTGAACTCCTCGGCCGGAATACCGGACACGATCTTCGTCCACGTCTTGCCGTAGTCCGCCGTCTTGTAGAGGATCGGCTGGAAGTCGTCCTGCTGGAACCGGTTGGCCGCCACGTAGGCAGTGCCGGCACTGAAGTGACCGGCGTCAATGAGCGAGACGCGCGTGAAGTCGCCAATGTCCTTGGGCGTCACGTTCGTCCAGTTCAGGCCTCCATTGCGCGTGACCCACACGAGCCCGTCGTCGGTGCCGGCCCAGATGAGCCCCGGCGTGATGGGCGACTCGCTCAGCGCGAAGATCACGCCGTACGTCTCGACGCCCGTCTGGTCCTTGGTGATGGGACCGCCCGAGGCGCCCATCGTCTTTGGGTCGCGGCGCGCCAGCGGCGGCGAGATGATGCTCCAGCTCTCGCCCTCGGTGGTCGTCTTGAAAAGCTGGCTCCCCGCCGCATACAGGATGTTCGGGTTGTGCGGCGAGAAGATGATCGGAAACGTCCACTGGAAGCGGTACTGGATATCTTCGGACGAATAGCCCATGGGGTTGTCCGGCCACGGGCTCACGTTGCGCTCGAGGTCGTTGCCCAGATCCTTGCGGGTCAGCAGGCCGCCGTAGCTGCCGGCAAAGACGATGTCGGGCTTCAGCGGGTTCGACGCGATGTACCCCGACTCGCCGCCGCCGGCGTCCTTGAAGTCGGCGATGGTCATGCCGCCTTCCTTGCGCGACGGGCCGCACAGCGTCGAGTTGTCCTGCTGCGCACCGCACACCTGGTACGGAAAGTGGTTCGTCGTCGTCACGTGGTACATCTGCGCGGTGGCAAACGACTGCGCCGTCCAGGCCCGTCCGCCATTGAACGACACGTTCGCGCCGCCGTCGTTCGCCTCGATCATGCGGTTCCCGTCGTTGGGCGCGATCCACAGGTCGTGGTTGTCGCCGTGCGGCACCGCCATGTTCTGCGGGAACGTCTTGCCGCCGTCGCGCGACCGGAACCACTGCACGTTCAGCGCATAGACGATGTTCTCATCCTTCGGATCGGCCACGATGCGCGAGTAGTACCACGCGCGCTGCCGCAGCTTGCGCTCGTCGTTGATCTTGGCCCACGTGGCGCCGCCGTCGTCCGAGCGGTACACGCCGCCTTCTTCCGCCTCGATCAGCGCCCACACGCGGCTGGATTTGGCCGGTGACACGGCCAGGCCGATCTTGCCGAGCACGCCCTTGGGGAGGCCCGGGTTGGCCGTCAGTTCGGTCCACGTCTCGCCGCCGTCGGTGCTCTTGAAGATGCCGCCGCCGGGACCACCGGATTCCAGCGACCACGGCGTGCGGTTGGCGCGCCAGAACCCGGCATACAGCACGTTCGGGTCGTTCCGGTCGATGTCGATGTCCGAAATGCCCGTCGCCGCGTCGCGGAACAGCACGCGCCGCCAGCTCTTGCCGCCGTCCGTCGTCTTGAAGACGCCGCGCTGCTCGTTGGAGCCAAACGCGTGGCCAAGCACGCCGATCCAGATGATGTCCGGATTTGTGGGATGAATGCGGATGCGGCGCACGTGGTTCTTCACGTCGAAGAACTTGTCGCGGCTCCACGTCTTGCCGGCATCCCTCGAGAACCACACCCCCTCACCCGGCGCGGTGTTGCCGCGAATGTCGCCTTCGCCACCCGCGACCCAGACGACGTCCGGGTTCGATTCGGCAACGGCCACGGCGCCAACTGTGCCGCCGAAATACTTGTCGGTGGCCGGCAGCCAGCTCATGCCGCCGTCGGTCGTCTTGAACACGCCGCCGCCCGTCGTGCCCATCCAGTACTCGTAGGGGCGCGCCGCCGAGCCGGCCACGGCCACCGACCGTCCACCGCGGGACGGGCCGATCTCGCGCCAGCGCAGCGCCGCGAACGCCGTCGTGTCAAAGGACTGTGCGGCCGCGATGGCCGGCAGCAGCAGGAGCGCGCACACGCGCGCGCAGCTCGTCAGGATCCGGCGGGGGAGCAGCATGATGACCTCTCGGGATTGAAACGGGCGGCCCTGCGCGTCAGCGCGCTACCGCAGGTGGTCGTACATTCATCAAAGTTGGTGCGCCACACCAAGGATGGCGAGACACACCCTTCCCTTCAGCTCCCTTACGCCATGACCACCTTCCGCGCTCAACTCGCCTTGTTCCCGCTCGTCGTACTGACCGGCGCCTGCAGTGAAAAGAAGCCGGCCCCCGAGGCCGCCAAGCCCACCACGCCGTTCCAGGTCGCCGATGCCAGCGGCCTGAAGACGCCGGAATCGGTGCGGTATGATGCCGCGCAGGACATCTGGTACGTGTCCAACATCAACGGCAACCCGTCCCAGAAAGACGGCAACGGGTTCATCGTCCGCCTGGCGGCCGACGGCAAGGCCATGGATTCCCTCCCTTTCATTGAAGGCGGCAAGAACGGCGTCGTGCTCAATGCGCCCAAGGGGATCGCGCTGGTGGGCGACACCCTCTGGGTGGCCGACATCGATGTCGTGCGCGCCTTCAACAAGAAGACCGGCGCTCCCATCGCCTCCATCAACATCAAGGGGGCGACCTTCCTGAATGACATCGTCGCGGGCCCCGATGGCTCCATCTACATCACCGACACGGGCGTGCGCTTTGACGCCAAGGGCCAGCTGTCACACCCGGGCCCGGATCGCATCGTCCAGGTAATCGGCAGCGAGTACAAGACGGTCGCCAACTTCGACGGCGCGCCGGGGCCCAACGGCATCGCCTACGATGCGGCCAACCAGCGCTTCATCATCAACGCATTCGCATCGAAGAATTTCTTCGCCTGGAAGCCGGGCATGGCCAAGCCGGACTCCATTGGCGTCGGCGCGGGCGCCGGCGACGGCCTCGAAGTGCTGGCCGACGGCCGTGCCATCTACACCAGCTGGGCCGACTCATCGCTCAGCGCGTTCGCCAACGGCACCTCGACCACGCTCATCAAGGGATTTGCCAGTCCCGCCGACATCGGCTACGACTCCAAGCGGAATCGCGTGGCCGTGCCGTTGTTCAATGACGGTCGTGTGGTCATTCTGCAGATGCCCGACAGCCACTAATTGATCACCGACGCCGCGGGCGAGTCGTCACTCGGCCCGCGGCCCGGTCCCATTCCGGATCCCATGCGCCGACTTCTCGCCCTTTCCGTCCTCGTCGCGTTTGCGGCATGCAAGCCCACGTCGTCCAATGCGCCGGCGTCGGTGTCCCTCGACAGCGGCCCGCGTCGTCTGCCGACGGGCCGCACGCTCGACGCCGCCGGCATCGCATGGCCCGTCGGTTCGATGCCGCTGGCCATGACGCTCTCGCCCGACGGACGGCAGTTCGTGGTGCTGCTCAACGGCTATCGCGAACAGGGCGTGCAGGTTGTCGACCGGACCACCGGCAAGGTCCTGCAGATGCTGCCGCAGGCGGCGGCGTTCCTCGGGCTCGCCTTCTCCCCGGATGGCCGCACGCTCTACGCCAGCGGCGGCAACCAGGATGTCGTCTACCGGTACGCCTGGGCCAATGGCCGCGCCACGCTCTCCGATTCGATCATCATCGAGCCGAAGGCGCCGCTGAAGAACGCCAAGCGCTACCCCGCCGGCCTGGCCCTGTCCGCTGATGGATCGCGACTCTATGTCGCGGAGAACCTCACGGACTCGCTCGCCGTCGTGGACGTTGCCAGTGCGCGGGTCGTGCAGCGCTTCGGCGTCGAGCGGTATCCGTACGCCGTCGTCGTCGACGCGGCCGGCACCGTGTACGTCTCGTCGTGGGGCGGAAGCACCGTGGCGGCGTTCCGGTCGAAGGACGGCGTGCTGTCCGCCGCCGGCCGCATGAACGCGGGCCGGCATCCGTCGGCCATGCTGCTCAATGCCGATGGCTCGCGCCTGTTTGTCGCCTCCGGCTCCACCGACCGCATCACCGTGCTCGACCCGCGCTCGCGGACCATGGTCACGAGCATCGTCGTCACGCCGCCGGGCGGTCCCGGCGAAGGCTCCACGCCCAACGCGCTCGCACTGTCCGCTGACGGCAAGCGCCTGTTCGTCGCCGAAGCGGACAACAACGCGGTGTCCATCATTGATCTCGCCGCCGCAACCGCCGGCGTTCCCGCCGCCACCGGCGCCGACACAATCGCCGGACGCGTGCCGGTGGAGTGGTATCCCACGGCCGTCATCGTGCGCGGCGACTCGCTGCTCACGCTCACCGGCAAGGGACGCGGCACGGGGCCCAATCCCCAGGGGCCGGGACCGCAGCGCCCCCGAAGCACCGCTGGATTCGACGATACGCAGTACACGCTGGGCCAGACCAACGGCTCCATCGTGACGTCGCTCGTCGCGCGCAGCGGCGGCGCCGACCTCGCGCCGCTCAGTGCGCGCGTGGCGCGCGCCAACCTGTGGGGCACCACGCGCGAGAAGTTCACGTACCCCGCCATCGAGCACGTCATCTACATCGTGCGCGAGAATCGCACGTACGACCAGGTGCTCGGCGATCTCTCGCAGGCCGACGGCGACACCTCGCTGGTCTACTTTCCGCGGGCCGTCACGCCCAATGCCCACGCGCTCGCCGAGCGCTTTGGCATCTTCGACCGGTTCTTCGTGAACGCCGAGGTCAGTCCGGACGGCCACAACTGGTCCATGGCCGCGTACACCACCGACTACCTGCAGAAGACCGTTCCGTCGAATTACTCCAACCGCGGCCGAACCTACGACTGGGAAGGCACCAACCGCGGCCGGATTCCCCCCAACGACGACGACGTGTCGGAGCCGGTGAACGGCTACCTGTGGAACCTCGCCCAGCGCGCGGGCGTCTCGTTCCGGAACTTCGGCGAGTTCGTGATTCCCGCCGAGGCCGATCGGGACGACCCCATGCCGGCCGGCTACAGGGGGAACAAGCCCTTCCTGCGTGCGCACACCAATCCCGATTTTCCGTCGTACGACTTGGCCATCCGCGACCAGAAGCGCGCCGACGTCTGGCTGGCCGAGTTCGCACAATGGGTGGCGCGCGGCAGCATGCCGCGCCTGCAGATCATGCGCCTGCCCAACGACCACACCTCCGGTGCGCGCGCCGGCGCGCCGACGCCGCGCGCCCACGTGGCCGACAACGACCTCGCGCTCGGCCGCATCGTGGAGGCGCTGTCCAAGTCGCCCTTCTGGAAGAACACCGTCGTCATCGTGCTCGAGGATGACGCCCAGAACGGTCCCGACCACGTGGATTCCCATCGGTCGCCGCTCATCGTGATCTCGCCCTGGACCGCCGGCGGCGTGTCGCACCGGTTTGCCAACACCACCGACGTGATCGCGACCATGGAGGAGATCCTCGGGCTCGGCACGCTGTCGCAGTTCGATCACTTCGGCCGCCCGCTGCACGAGATCTGGCGGAAGTCGCCCGACGTGCGGCCGTATGCCGCCATCACACCGCAGGTCAACCTCGACGAGGTGAACCGTCCCAACACGCGCGAAGCCCGGGAATCGGCCCGGCTCGACCTGCGTTTCGAGGACATGGCCGACGAGACGCTCTTCAATGGCATTCTCTGGCGGATGATGAAGGGGGCGGCGCCTTATCCGGGCACGCGCCGCATCTCGGTGCTCGAGCTCGCGCGCGCCAGGTGAGCTGCCGGTGAACCGTCGTCGCCTGGTGCTGGTCGCGCTGTCATTCCTGGCGGCGTTCGCATTGTCGGCCGACATCGTCTGGCGGGGATGGAAGAACACCGGGACTTTTCCGGTGCTCCCGTGGCGCGCGCACGTCCTGGCGTTTCTCGTCTTCGCCCTCGAGGCGGTGGCTCGCGCCACAAAGGTGCAGTGGGGAGCCAAGGCACTCCGCATCCCCATGCGCTGGATAGTGGCATTGCGCGTGAGCCTCGGCGGTGACTTTGGTGCCTCGGTCACGCCGTCGAGGGCGGGCGCCGAGCCGGCCCGGTTCCTCGTGCTCGCCGAAGCGGGCATCGCCACCGCACCGGCCATCCTGATCCTGTTTTTCGAGCTCGCCCTCGAGCTCGTGTCGCTCGTCGTCATCTGCGCCGTCCTGGCCCTCTTCACGGCGGGAGGCGCACTGGCCGGTGGCATGATCGGCATCGTGGGCGGCTACGCCATGTTCGTCATTGGGCTCGCGCTGACTGCGTTCGTCATTGCCGGGCGCCGCGCCATTGGTCCGCCACCGGGCTGGCTTCGTGCACTCGGCATCCACGCCGGGCGCTGGCGCGCCATCCAGCGCGCGCTCCGCCATATCCGCTCGAGCATGGACGGACTGCGCAGCGCCAGGCCGGGCGCCGCCCTCGTGGCCTTCGCGCTGTCGCTGGCGCATGTCGCGCTGCGGCTCGCGGTGCTTCCGGCACTCATCTACGGCAGCGGGGCGTCGGCACCCCTGTTGCCGCTGGTCGTCTGGCCGCTGCTGCTGCTGTACGGTGGCGCCATTGCGCCGGCGCCGGGTGGCGGTGGGGCCGTCGAGTTCGGGTTCTCGATGGGGCTCAGGAGCGTGCTCGATCCCTCCATCCTCGCCGGGGCACTGATCTGGTGGCGCGTCTATTCGTTCTACCTGTATCTCATCGCCGGCGCCGTCGTGGCGGGCACCACGGTGATGCGCGCCATCAACAACACCGCGAAGCCGGGACCTTCGACGCCATGAACGCACCACGTCCATTCACCCAGCCCTGGGCTGATTCCCTGAAGGACGCCATCAACGCGAGCGACGCCTATCGGTCCGTCGCCGCGACGTGGACCTGGCCCGTCGCGCTCGTGCTCGACGCCACGCCGGCCTTCGGATATGCCGATCCGGCGGCCGTCCTCTTCGAGCTCGATCGCGGCACGTGCACCTCCGCGCGCGTGGTGCCCGTTGAGTCGGCATCAGCACCGTTCGTGTTGCGTGCCCCGTATGGCGTCTGGAAGAAGGTCGTGCACGGCCACACCGATCCCGTGATGGCCATCGCGCTCCGGCAGATCCACCTGCAGGGCTCGCTCACCACGCTCATGCTGCACGCGGCGGCGGCCAAGGCGCTCGTGGCCTGCGCGCGCACGGTCCCGACGCACTTTCCGGACGAGGACGACTGATCATGCCCATCACGGCGACGCAAATGTCGAGTCGATACTACGCCCTCTACACCAACTCCAAGCGGCTGGCGTGGGACCCGGCGTCCATAGACCTGTCGCGCGACCGCGAGGACTGGGCGCGCATCCAGCGCGACTATCCCGCCGAGGAATACGGCGAGCAGATCCATCGCCTCTGCTCGCTGTTCTACCGCGGCGAGGAATCCGTCACCGACACGCTCTCGCCCTTTCTTGGCGCGGTCAACCGGCTCGGCCTTGGCGTGGACCAGGAGATGTACCTCACGTCGCAGTTGTACGAGGAGGCCAAGCACTTCGAATTCTTCGCCCGGTATTTCGCCGAGGTCTTCGGCGACGACGGCAGCACCACGGCACGGCAGATGACACCGGAGCCGCAGGCGGTGCTCATCGACGATCTCGCCGAGGTGACCGAGCGCCTGCGGCGCGAGGACAATGTCGCACTGCTGCGCGCCGTCTACGCCGAGTCCGTGACGCACTACATGGGCGTCGTCGAGGCGATGCTCGCGCGCACGGGATACGTGGGAGCGCACGACGCGCTGCACGCACGCGACTGGCTGCCCGGGCTGCAGGAGGGCTTTCGTCTCATCCGGCGCGACGAGGGACGGCATGTCGCCTATGGCATGCTCGTGATCTCGGAGCTCTGCACCGACTATCCCGAGCTGCGTGCCGTCGTGCAGGCGACGATGGAACGACACCTCCCGAATGTGCTCGGCACCGTCTCGTCGTTTGCTTTTGAACATCCCATCGTCGATGTCGAGAAGCTGGCCAACTTCTCGCTCGCGCAGTATCAGCGCTTCATGGCTGCGGCTGGCATCGGTGAGGAAACGATTGACCTCGACCAGCTGACGACCGACGACTGATCAGGGTTCCGGTGCCGGACAGGATACCGGCGCCGCCGTCACAAGCATCATGCCACGCCCCTCGGGCTGCGTCGTGAGCACACCGCGCAGCACACCGTCCCGGGCCATGATCCATCCGCGCATCGGCGACGTCGGGTGCACTGGCGCAAGGAAGAGCGTGTCGGCCACCAGCCGATCGCCGCGCATCACGAGTCCCGTCGCCGCGGACGTCTTGCTGTCCCGCATCGCGTAGCACGCGCCAACCGTCACGGTCGGTGCAGCGGCCATGCCGGTGACTACCACGCCGGTCAGCGCATTCGCCGCCTTGTTCGCCATCAACGGGGCCACCGCATCGCGCTGGCCCCCGGCCTGCTGCTCAACGGCACGCTGCACCGCCACGTGCTGGTCGGTCGCGCGCTGGTCCGCGACGCGCTGCGCCGGTGCCCCGCCAATATTGCCCGGCACCACGCCCCCGACGGCCCGCGCCTCCTGGGTCGGCGGAACTGGCGCAGAAGCCGACGGCTCCGCTCGCACTGGTGCGCCCGCCACCGGTACACTCGCCACCGCTTGTGGTGTCGACTTCGACTGTTCCGCAGTCTCGGACTTCGCCTTCGCGACGTCCTTCCGTTCCACCAGCACCGGCGGCGTCACGGGCGCCCCCGCGGGAGCGCTGACCGGCGCCGGCACTGGCTTCGTCGCAACCGGCACTGACGTCGGCGGCAATGCGTCGATCACCGGCGCCGGCGTGCGCTGCAGCACCAGCGTGCTCCCGCCGACAATCACGACAATGGCGGCCGCCGCCTTCGTCCACCACGGCAGTCGCCGCGCCGACCGTGAGGCCGTGCCTGCAACAGGCAGCACGCCGCGCGGCACATCATCGAGCGCCGCCAGGATGCGCGATGACGCGGCCACCAGCCCGCGCGCCTCGGCGGCAGCGGCTGCCCACGCCGGATCCGTCGCCACGAGGCGCTCCACGCGATCGGCCTCCTCGGGAGGCAACTGCCCGTCCAGCCACGCGTGAATCTGCCCTTCATCAGGAAGCGGCATTGTGTCCTCGCTGTGTGCGCGCTGCCACCTGCGCCTCATACGTCTCGGCCAGGCGGCGGCGTGCGCGCGATAGTGTCGTTCCCACGGATCCCACGGCAATGCCCAGGATCTCGGAGATCTCCGGATAGTCCAGCCCTTCCTCGCGGAGCAGCAGCGCCTGCCGGTCGCGCTCCGCCAGCGAATCGAGGGCGCGGCGTGCGTCTCCCGCCTCGAGCGCGCGTTCGAGCGCCACGTCAGGCCCCTCGACGTGCGCATCGCGCGCCTCGGCCGCCAGCAACGCCAGGTGTTCGCGGCGCCGATGGTCCTTGCGCGCTTCGTCGCGCACGAGGTTGCTCGCCACCGCGAACAGCCACGATCGTTCGTTCACGATCTGCTCCTGCCGCAGTGCCCGCACGAACGTCTCCTGGGCAATGTCCTCTGCCCAGTCACGATCCCCCAGCCGTCGCGTGAGGTAGCGCACGAGGGCTGGGTGATACGTCGTGAAGAGGCGTTCCGTGTCGGACATCGTGATTACCAATCTCGCACGATCTCGTCCAGGTCGCCTGCGCCCAGCGTCGACTGCCCCGCCGGGTCGAGCACGAGCCGCACGGCGCGCCCCTGCACCGACACCTTTTCGCCGAGTGCAAACACGTCCTTGAGCGCCGGCAGGCGCTGCAGCAGCGCAAAATAGGCCGGCGAGAAAGCGCGAACCTGCACCACACGTGTCGTCGCCTGTTCCTGCCGCGCATCCTGCCACTGCCCATCACGCTGCGTGAAGACGCGGCCCTGCACGAACTGCTGGGTCACGCCATCCACGCGCTGCGACCGGTCGAGCTGCGCCATGGTTTGCACCTGGCGCTGGTCGGCCGCGGCCTTCGCCGCTTCGAACGCGCGAAGCGAGGTCTCCTGCCGCGGCGCCGACGCTCCCGTGACCGTCACGCCCGTGAGCTGCGTGGACGGCAGGTTGCGCGCATCGCGGACGCCGCCGACGGTGTTCATCATCCCGGGTTCGACCACGAGGTACGAGGTCAGTTCCGTCGGAATGCCAAATCGCTGGCCAACCGCGCGCAGTTCGTCATCCAGCTCGCTCGTCGGTCCGTTGCGCCGCCGTTCGGCGCTCAGCCAGCCCACGCGCTGCACCGCCCACAGGCGCGCGACGAAGGCGTTCTCGTCGGCGCGGCCGGGGAAGTCCGCCGAGGCCGTCCAGCGCACGGGGCCGTCCACGCTCATGCCCTCCACCGTCACCCGAGCGTCTCGCCGGCCGCCATGGTAGCGAGCGAAGACCGTCAGTTCCTGGCCGGCAAACAGGTCGAGCGTTCCCGCGGGCTGCACGCGGTCAACGCGCACGCCATCCACCCGCACGCGCAGGTCGGTGGCCACCGGGCTCGTCAGTCGCTGCGCCACCACGCTGACGGCGCGTTCCACGTCCTCTTCCGGACGCACGAACTGCGCCGTGCCGCGCCCGCTCAGCGCGAGCTGCTCCAGCAATGCCGCATTCACGTCGGTCCCGACCCCGAACGTGAACACGCGCTGCCGGCCGCGCAGGTTCGTCGCGATCGCCGCAATGCGGTCCGGCTGCCGTTCGCCCACCGTCGGCGCTCCGTCAGTCAGGAACAGCACCAGCGGCAGTCGCTCGTCGCCCGCCGACGTGCGAAGCGCCGTCTCGAGCGCTCCCGAGATGTTCGTCGATCCGCCCGCGGTGAGGTCGGCCAGGTAGCCCTGTGCCGCACGGATGTTCGCGTGCGTCGCCGCGCTCCACGACTCGCGGAACTCGCGCACGTCGGTGCTGAACGCGATCACCCGAAAGCGGTCCGTCGGCGCCAGCGAGGCCAGCAGTGTCCGGCCGGCCGCCTTGGCCTGCTCCAGCTTGGCGCCCGCCATCGAACCGGAGACGTCCAGCACAAACGTGATGTCACGCGGCGTGACCGTGCGGCTGGGCGGTGGCAGCGCGATGGTGATCATGGCAAACCCGTCATCCCCGCTCTCCGCATGCGTCAGCACGTGCACCGAGGCGCCGTGCGACGCGCGCACCGGCACCAGTACGGTCACCACGCCGCGCGCCCGCTCCACGCGCGACACGCGCAGGCTGCCCTGCGTGTCGTCGGCCAGGTCGTGCGTCGGCGAAAAGGCCCTGCCAAATTCGCCCGCGGCGGCATACCGCACCTCGAGCGTGCTGCGTGCACCATCGTCGCCGGTGCGCATGGGCGCACGGTAGTCAATGCGCAGCGCGTCCCCTTCCCGCTCCGCCACCGCCCTGAACCGCACCACGACGGTCTTCGTTTCACCCGGGGCAATGGGGAAGATGCGGGTGCGCAGCAGCCCCTGTCCCATCCATTCAACCAGGGCCGGATCGCGCTGCCGTCGCACGATCTCCTCATAGATGGCACGCGCCCGGTCGGCCCGCATGGTCTCTCCGGTGACCATCTCGCCGTTGATCGACAGCGCGAGATCCTCGAAGGCCGCGCGCGCCGGCAACGGCAGCAGGAACTCGGTCTCCCCGATCATCGTGCCCCGGTTGACGAACGTCTCGGTGACCTCGTAGCGGAGCACGCGGCCGTCGAGCGTCAGCGTGGCGCGGCTCGCCGTGTGCACCACCTGCGGGCCATTCACGCAACCGTCGCCAAGACGGCACTCGGGGCACGGAACGCACGGCCGCGGAGTTGGCGTCGGCAGCGGACGAATCTGGGCAAGGGCCGCCACGGGCAGCAGCCAGGCAGCGAGCAGGACGGGCAGGCGCACGGTTCCTCCGGATAGTGTCTACCCGGGAGACGTCCGTCCCTCGATTTCTTGCACACCCCCTCCCGCGCAGGGGGAGGACTTCACTCCGCGGCCGACCCTCGGCCCGCCTTGCGTTCCATCACGCGCACCGACAACAGCCGCTGGTCGGCGCGGTTGACGGTGTCCTGCATGGACTCACCTGGCCGGCGAGCGCTCCATCCCAGGGAGAATGGCACTGGCGCCGTGCGGATGGCCGACAGCTGCAGGCGCCGCGCCACCATCTCCACCGCGTCCTCGTCCGCCGGCGTCAGCAGCAGCAGGAACTCGTCGCCGCCCAGCCGGATCACGGGCTCCTCGGCGCGCACCTGCCGCATGAGGAAACGGCTCATGCGCAGCAGGGTGGTGTCTCCCATCTTGTGGCCGTGCAGGTCGTTGTACTGCTTGAAGTGATCGATGTCGATGTAGATGACACCGAACGGCTTCTCGGAGGACTCGAGCCGGTGTTCCTGTTGCTCGAGGTAGCGCCGGTTGTAGCAGCCGGTCAGCGGATCACGCACGCTCTGCTCCCGCAGCGCGTCTTCCTGCCGCTTGCGATCGGTGATGTCCACCAACACGCCATGATAGAACGTCTCGCCCGTCGACTCGTCGCGACAGACATAGGTGCTGTCGAGCACGGTCCGGCGCCCTCCGTCAGGCCGCACGATCTCCAGTTCGAAGTCGCGCACCCACCCTGCGGTGTCCAGCAGGTCGAGCTCCTCCAGGCGCCGCTCGGGATCGGCAATCATGTCCGTCAGCGAGTAGCTGCGGAGTTCGGCCAGCGACTTGACCCCGAGCATGGCAAGGAAGGCGGCATTCGCGTCCACCAGTTCGCCGCGCGCACTCGTGATGTAGAACGCCTCGTGCAAGTGATCGACGAGTCCCTGCAGGGCTCCCGCATCACGCAGCGAGCGAAAGCGCGGATTGAGGGCGGAGTTCTTCTTGATCATCCTGCCCCTCCGGGTGAAGGCGGCGCGGCCGGCGTGGCGGCATCCGGCGCGCTTGCGGCGGCAGCCGCAGCGGCCGCCGCCGCGACAGCGGCAGCTTCGCTTGCCTGCTTCGCCGCGGCATCCACCGCGGCCGCATACTGCGGCAGCGGCGTCGTGTCGTCCACCACGGCCAGGCGCCGCTCCCACTGGCGCATCATGCCGATGAAGGCGCGGGAGATCTCCTCGTCGAAGTCCCAGCCGATGCCCTTCTCGATCTGCTCGAGCACGCGCTCCGCTTCCCACGCCTCGCGATACGGCCGGTTCGTACGCAGCGCGTCGTACACGTCGCAGATGTGCACCAGTTTGCTCGCCTTGTGGCAGTCACGCTGGAAATGGCGGTGCGGATAGCCGCCGCCGTTGATCATGATGTGGTGTTCGTACGCCACTGCCGATGCCAGGTCGAGCTGCCGGTCGCTCTCGTAGATGATCTTGGCGCCGTCCACCGGATGCCGCCGCATGATCGTCCACTCGTCGTCCGTCAGCTTGCCGGGCTTCGTCAGGACTTCCAGGGGAATGCGCACCTTGCCCAGGTCATGCAGCAGGCCGGCCACGCCGAAGCCGCGCACGTCCTTTGCCCCCATCCCCATGTACTCCGACAACGCCATGGCCAGCACCGACACGTTCAGTGAATGCGTGGTGGTGTACTGGTCGAACTCCTTCAGCTGCAGCAGCGGAATCACGATCTCGCGATCACCGTGCATCGCCACCGACAGCGACCGCACCACCGACTCGGCTTCCAGCAGCGGCAGCTCGCCGCGAACCTGCACCTCCTCGTGCAGCCAGCGAATCGTGTCGGCTTCTTCCTGCAGCGAGTAGGCAATGGTGGCCGTCGGCAGCAGTTCGTCCGGCCGCATCACGCCCTCCGTGCCCTTCACGCCGATCACGCCGAACTTGATCGCCGTCTTGCGCTCATGGCTGCGCGTGGAGGAATCGATGGCCTGCAGCGTCAGGCGGGCAAGGCACTCGTCCAGGAAGTACTCAAAGTCGTCGCGCGTCACGTCGCGGTCGAACTCCAGGCGCTGGATGCCGGCGTTCGCCAGGCGCGCGCCCCAGTCCCATTCCTTGAGTTCGCGCATCGCGATGTTGCCGTACACGACGTCGTAGCCGAGGAATGAGAACTGCGGCCGCGAGTCCACCGCCTGCAGCGCCTGCAGCTGCTCGAACGACTGGTCAATGGCACGCTCGCGCGCCGGGTGCCCGGTGGAATACAGCGCCATCGTCGACAGCGCCTGGGCCAGGGTCGTCAGGAATTTTGCCGGTTCGCTCACCGCGTCCCTCCACGACGCGTTGCCGCGTCGCTGATTTCAGGATCCGAATGCTTGCTCGCGAGCGCCAGCAGGTCCCGCGCCGAGGGCTCCGTGCTCCAGTACGCCGCCAGTCCCGCCAGCGCCGCCAGCATCTCCGGCGATTTGGGGGCGAGGTTCCGTCGGAACACCAGCACTTTTCGCCCGACCACGCGACCCAGCAGCCAGTTCAGCGTCTCCACCGACCGGTTGGCCGCCAGCGCCCGCACGCCAAGCGCGCGCAGGTCGGGCGACAACGCTTCGTCGTCGGCGCGCGACATCAGGACCGCCGCCTGCGCGGCGGTGCAGCCCTGCATGGCCGCGCCAAGCGCCAGCCGCACGATGCGCTCATCGGGATCGCCCAGCGCGGCCGTGATGGTCTGCTCGCGGTACGTCGGATGCTTGATCAGCAGGCGTGCCGCCTCGCGGCGCACCCCCGCATCCGGATGCCGCTGGAATTCACGGGCGTCGAACCCGTCGGGCCAGTTGTCCAGCTTGCTGATGACCATGAGCAGGATACGCAGAAACAGCCACCGCGCCGTCGCCAGACGCGACAACACCGCCGGGGCCACCTCGGGGCCAATGGAGGCCAGCAGGTCCACCAGCGCCGGCGCGCCACGTTCGTCGCTGCGCGCCAGTGCCTCGAGCAGCGGCTCCACCGCGCCGGCCTGCAGGCGCGCCACCAGGCGGGCGACCACCGCGGCGTTGGCGTTGGGCAGTGCGAGTTGCTCTTCCAGGCGGTCCGGTGTCGCCACGTGGCGCCAGAGCGTCTCCTTCATCCATCCATCGTTCGCCGCGTCGAGCAGGTCGAGCAACGGCGTCAGGTCCGGCTTCGCCACCAGCATGTCCACGGCACGCCACGTGGGTTCCCCCAGCATCTCGATCTCGAGTCCCATCGCCAGCAGGCGTTCGGGTTCCGCCGGGAATGAGTCGTCGCCGTGAAAGTTCGGCGCCATCTTCGACATCTTGTCGAGCGCCAGGCGGTAGCTGTCGGGATTGGGGTCTTCGAGGCTCCAGCCCGTCACCAGCTTCTGCACCTGCTCGCGCAGCGCGCTGTCCGCGGTCGGCCGCGCCATCGGCGCGCCGTCGTCCGCGTGCACGGCCAGCTTCGACAGCATGCGGATGAGGGAGTGCGAGATCGTCTGCCCCGACGTGTCCGCCGCCGCCTGCACCAGGTCCACCACGGCGTCCACCGCCATGCCCTGCGTCGCATCGAGCACGAACTTGCGGCGCTGCAGCACGTCGCCGCCCATGTGCATCAGGTCCTGCAGCGTGTCCGGCTGCAGCGTCGACACCAGGCGCGAGATGCGCTTCTGCAGCGCCGCCGCTTCCTTGCCGCCCTTCTGCTTGAGCTCTTCGGCAATCTGCAGCAGGTAGCCCACCACCACCTGGTCGTAGGCCGCATCGCGCTTGTGGTCGTCAATCGCCTTCGCAACGACCATCGGGTCCGTGGAATCGGCCGATTCGCTGAACTTGTCGTCGTCCAGTTCGCTGGCCAGCGCTGCGCGCGCCAGGCCAATCCAGAGCTGCGCCGCGCGGCTCCGGCTGCCGCGCATCTCGGCCTTCTCGTCTTCGGACTCGTTGCCCTTGTCCTCCTCGAGCAGCTGCAGCTGCTCGAAGGTCAGCGGAAAAAGCCGGACGTGCGGCCATTGCTGCAGGAAATCGGAATCCTCGAGGCCCAGCGGGCGGGCGCGCCGGCCGGCGTCCACGGCCACGGTCTGCAGCACCGAGGCAATCTCATCGGGCGTCACCCCTTGGCTGAACTTCAGGGCGCCGAGATGGTGCCGGTGCAGGCGCAGTGCGAGGTCCCGCAGCACCGGATTGGTGTCCTCGGTCGCCACGCCCTCGATGATGAGCTGGTGGCGGGCCACGCCCAGCGAAAGCGTCGTCCGGTCCTTGAGCAGCGCGTCAACGCGCCGCGCAATGAGGTCGGCGGCCGCCTCGCGCAATGGATGCCCGGACGGATAGATCGCGTTCTTGTGCAGACCGATCGACAGCTCGATCAGGAAGTCCGACAATTCGCGGGAAAGGGCGGCCGATTCGCCGACCGTCGTCAGGCGGCTCATCACAGGCGGAATATGGCCCGCTGCAGGAACCCGTGGAAGGACTCCTCGCCGCGCAACAAGCCGGCACGGCGGCCGGCGCGGCGTCGCCCCGAACCTCCACTCCGGCTAGCTTTCAGCGCCGTGCCTGCGCCTCGCCGCGCGCCCCTTTCCATCATTCCAGCCGGAGTCTCGGCCCGTGGGCGTTTCCACCACCTCCGATCTCGACCAGCTCGCCATCAATACCGTCCGTACCCTGTCCATGGACGCGGTGCAGGCGGCGGAGTCCGGCCACCCCGGCACCCCGATGGCGCTCGCCCCACTCGCGTACGCCCTCTACACGAGGCACCTCCGGCACGCGCCGTCCAATCCGCACTGGCAGGACCGCGATCGGTTCGTCCTCTCCATCGGCCACGCGTCGATGCTGCTGTACAGCTCGCTCTTCCTCTCGGGCTACGATGTCTCGCTCGACGACATCAGGCAGTTCCGTCAATGGAACAGCAAGACGCCGGGGCATCCGGAAGTCGGGCACACCGCCGGGGTCGAAACCACCACCGGCCCGCTCGGGCAGGGTATTGCCAACGCCGTCGGCCTTGCCGTGGCCGAGCGGGCGCTCGCCGCGACGTTCAACAAGCCGGGCCATACGGTCATTGACCATCACACCTGGTTCATTGCCGGCGACGGCTGCCTCATGGAAGGCATCTCGCACGAGGCCGCGTCCTTTGCCGGCACGCAGAAGCTCGGCAAGCTCATCGGGTTCTTCGACGACAACGGTATCACCATCGACGGCAAGGCAAGCCTCGCCTGCACCGACGACGCCGCCATGCGCTTTGCCAGCTACGGCTGGCAGGTGCTGCACATCGCCGACGTCAACGACCTCGCGTCCATTGACCGCGCCGTCGCCGAAGCCAAGGCCGACACGCAGCGCCCCACGCTGATCATCACCAGGACGCAGATCGGGTTCGGCTCGCCCAACCGCGTGAACACGTCCAAGGCGCACGGCGAACCGCTGGGCAAGGAAGAAATCGCGCTCACCAAGCAGGCGCTGGGCTGGCCGTACACCGAGCCGTTCACGGTGCCCGCCGAAGCGCTCGCCCACTGGCGCGCACAGGTGGCAGCCAACGGAGAGGCCGCGCAGAAAGAGTGGATGCAGCGCTTCGCCGCTTTCGCCAAGGCCAATCCCGACGACGCCAAGGAACTCGGCCGGCGCTGGCATGGCGACCTGCCGGCGGGATGGGACAAGCACCTCACGACCTTCGATGCCTCCAATGGCAGCATCGCCAGCCGCGCGGCCAGCGGCATCGTGCTCAATGCCATCGCCCCGCACCTGCCCGAACTCATGGGCGGGTCCGCCGACCTCGCCGGCTCCAACCTGACGATGATCAAGGGCGCGCCCGCGTGTTCGGCCGAAACGCCCGACGGACGCAACTTCTTCTTCGGCATTCGCGAACACGCCATGGGCTCCATCATGAACGGAATCGCCCTGCACGGCGGCTTCATTCCGTTTGGCGGCACGTTCCTCGTCTTTGCCGACTACATGCGGCCCGCCATTCGCCTGGCGGCCCTCATGAAGCAGCAGGTCATCTACGTCTTCACCCACGATTCCATCGGGCTCGGCGAAGACGGGCCCACGCACCAGCCGGTCGAACACCTGGCATCGCTGCGCTGCATTCCCGGCCTCACGGTCATTCGCCCCGCCGATGCGGCCGAGACCGTCGAAGCTTGGCGCGTGGCCATCGAGCACCGGACAGGACCGGTGGCACTCATCCTCTCGCGTCAGAAGCTCCCGTTCATCGACCGCACCGAGCGCAGCGAGGCGGTGTACGCCAGGCACGGTGCGTACGTGCTGGGCAACACGCTCGACGGCACCATGTCACAGGCCGCCGTGATCGCCACCGGATCCGAGGTCTCCATCGCGCTCGAGGCGCAGCAACTGCTGGCCGCCGACGGCATCGCGGTGCGGGTCGTCAGCGCGCCGTCACTCGAGATCTTCGCCGGGCAGGAAGCAACGTATCGCCAGGCGGTGCTGCCCGCCGGCATGCCGCGCGTCGCCATTGAGGCCGCGCACCCCATGAGCTGGCATCGCTGGGTCGGCGACCACGGCATCATCATCGGCATCGAGACCTTCGGTGCCTCGGCGCCGGCGCCCAGGTTGTATGCCGAGTACGGCATCACGGCCGCGCATGTGGTGGAGGCGGTGAAGTCGCTCGTCAGCTAGCCCGGGTAGTGGGTGAAACGACAGCGGGGCCTCGAATCATCGAGGCCCCGCTTGTCACATACTCCGCAGCTGATCAGCGCGATCCGTCCTTCGTCCAGATCAGCACCATGCCGCAGCGCCGGTCCTGGCCGGCAAACTGCGACGGCACGCCCGATGGACCAGCGTACACTTCGATACCGGCGATCTCCTTGGGCCTGGGCAGCAGCTCCACGTCGAACTCGCTCGGCATCAGGATGTTGTCCACCACCACCTGCACCGGACATGCGCCCGCGCCGCCACCCGTGAGCATGTTGCCCTGGTCGCGGCGGCTCTGCAGTGACGTCACGCCCGTGGCATCGTCGCGTACCACCGCCAGCGTGCTGAAGCCACGCATCACCGTGGCCACGTCAATCGAGCCGCGCTTTTCGAGATCGGTGGCGGTCAGGAACTTGCCCACGCCAAGCTGCCGGCGGCGCTCGAAGTCAATCAGGTTCCGCGACATCTGCCGTTCCGTCACGCGTACCGTGTCGAGGCGTCCCACGCCCAGCGGCATCAGCGCGTACGACAGCCGCAGCGTGTCTCCGCCGTTCACCGATATCACCGTGGCGGTGGGGCGATAGCCGAACCGCCGCACCGTCAGGATGTACGTCCCCATTTGCACGTCCGTGATGCGGAACCGCCCCTGTGCACTCGTGGCAATCTTCACCGGCGTGCGCAGGATGCCGATCTCGGCGTCCCGCATGGGCACCAGCAACGTGTCCGTCACCAGGCCATCAATGACGCCATGGGTGGGACGCTTGACGGTGTCGGCCGGGACGCCCGGCTTCGGCGCGGCAGACGCGGGCAGGGTGCGCGAGCGCACCTGCGCCACGAGTGGCGCGGCCGGTGCGGCAAGCAGCCCGGCAACGCCCAGGCACAGGATCGAACGGAACGTGTTGGTCATGGTCTCGAAATCTCTCTCATCGCCTCTCTACCGTCTACGGGCGCCCGGAGTTCCCCGGCCTAGTCCGCCAGGTCGTGAATGCGCCGCAGTTGCCTGAGCGAGCGGTTCTTCGCCGAGATGACCGCCACCACCACCAGGGTCGCGACACCACCCAG
>Ga0315271_10000167_pt1 | contig 32233 bp, 39 predicted proteins | sample C3_top_MG_FD_204664 | JGI IMG/M metagenome (GOLD analysis project Ga0315271, IMG submission 204664) | Sediment microbial communities from Yellowstone Lake, YNP, Wyoming, USA - C3_top | ecosystem: Environmental > Aquatic > Freshwater > Lake > Sediment | place: USA: Wyoming | collected 2017-08-01
GTTGTGCCGCATCGTCCCGCGATAGCCAGACATATTGCAGATGCTCGTTCGGCGCCAGGATGACCGGCAGCGGCGCGGGCAGGCGCAGGCCGAACACGTGCTCGGTGTTGTGCGTCACGCCGGGGGCATAGCGGTGGCGCCAGCGTTCATAAATTTCGTAGCGGGTCGCGAGGTTCCACGGCGTCAGCTCGAACTGTCTGGCGTCGAGCCCGGTTTCCTCGCGCACTTCGCGGATCGCGGTTTGTTCCAGGGTCTCACCCGCATCCTGCGAGCCGGTAACCGATTGCCAGAAACCCGGCGCATCGGCGCGCTCCATAAGCAGCACCTGACCGTCCGCCGTGTGAATGACGACCAGGACGGAAACCGGGATTTTGTCGGTCACGCGAGGGTGACAGCGAGGGGGGCGCCGCTGGCCTGCACGCCGAACAGGCGGTCGATGTTGGGATGCTTGCCGGGATTCAGGCGGGCATCGTCGGTGTGTTCGGCGTAGATCGCCAGACCTTCGGCGGCAGCCGCCACATTGATCGAGCCGTATTGTTGCGCGAGGTAGGCATAGACGCGGAACGACCCGGCGGTACCGGGCACATTTTCAATCACCGCCACCTCCAGGCCCGCCGCGTCGCGCAAAAGCAGGCGTGTGCCGCCGGCTTCGGGCAGAGTTTTCAGCGTATCGGCGAAGCTCACTTTTCGGTCGGTGCCGGGTTGCGCAGGCGGATATGCAGTTCGCGCAGCTGCTTGTCGTCGACCACGTTGGGCGCATTGGTCATCAAACAGCTCGCGCGCTGGGTTTTGGGGAAGGCGATGACATCGCGGATCGACTCGGCGCCGGTCATCAGCGTCACCAGACGATCCAGACCGAATGCCAGGCCGCCGTGCGGCGGCGCGCCGTATTGCAGCGCGTCGAGCAGGAAGCCGAATTTTTCGCGGCGCGCATCCTCGCCGATGTTCAATGCGGCGAACACCTTGTCCTGCACTTCCCGCTGGTGAATGCGCACCGAGCCGCCGCCGACTTCCCAGCCGTTCAGCACCATGTCGTAGGCTTTCGACAGGCACTTGCCGGGATCGGTGGCGAGCCAGTCTTCGTGGCCGTCCTTCGGCGCGGTGAAGGGATGGTGCAGCGCGTCCCAGCGGGCTTCGTCCTCGTTGTATTCGAACATGGGGAAATCGACCACCCACAGCGGCGCCCAGGCGCGGCCATCGACGTGACCTTTTTCATGGCCGATTTTCAGCCGCAGCGCGCCGAGGGCGTCGTTCACCACCTTGGCCCGGTCGGCGCCGAAGAAAATCAGGTCGCCGTTCTGCGCGCCGGTGCGTTCCATCACCGCACGCAATGCGGCTTCGGAGAGATTCTTGACGATGGGCGATTGCAGGCCGCTCTCGTTCAGCTGCGTCACGTCGTTGACCTTGATATAGGCCAGCCCTTTCGCGCCGTAGATTTTGACGAATTCGGTGTAGCCGTCGATTTCACCGCGCGAGAGTGCAGCGCCACCGGGAATGCGCAGCGCTGCGACGCGGCCCTTGGGATCGTTGGCGGGGCCGGAGAACACCTTGAAAGCGACCTCCTTCATGGCATCGCTGACCTCGGTGATTTCCAGCGTCACCCGCATGTCGGGCTTGTCGGACCCGTAGCGATTCATCGCCTCGTGATAGGTCATGCGCGGGAAGGCAGTGGTGAAATCCACGTCCTGCGCACGCTTCAACATGTCGCGGATCATGCCTTCGACCAGGCCCATGATGGCTTCTTCGCCGAGGAACGAGGTCTCCAGATCGACTTGCGTGAACTCGGGTTGACGGTCGGCACGCAGGTCTTCGTCGCGGAAGCACTTGGTGATCTGGAAGTAGCGGTCGACACCCGCCACCATCAGCAGTTGCTTGAACAACTGCGGGCTTTGCGGCAGCGCGTAAAACATGCCGTCGTGCACGCGGCTCGGCACCAGATAATCGCGCGCGCCTTCCGGCGTGGAACGCGTCAGCATCGGCGTTTCGACTTCCATGAAGCCGTGCGCGTCCAGATAGTCGCGCATGATTTTGGAGACGCGATAACGCAGTTTCAAATTTTTCTGCATCGGCTCGCGGCGCAGGTCAAGGTAGCGATACTGCAGGCGGATGTTCTCGTTGATATTGTCGTCGTCGATCTGGAACGGCGGTGTCAGCGAGGGGTTCAGCACTTCCAGATGCTGCGTCAGCATCTCCACCATGCCGGTCGGCATGTTGGGGTTTTCGGTACCGGCCGGGCGCGGGCGGACCTTGCCTTCAATCTTCAACACGAATTCGGAGCGCACGTCCTCGGCCAGCCTGAACGCGGCCGGGGTGTCAGGATCGATCACCACCTGCATCATGCCTTCGCGGTCGCGCAGGTCGATGAAGATCACGCCGCCGTGGTCGCGCCGTCGGTGCGCCCAGCCGCACAGGGTGACGGTCTTGCCGATGTCGGCGGCCGTGACGGCGCCGCAGTAATGAGTACGCATGGTGCTTTTCCTATTGGGTTCCGGAGCGCGCTTCACCGGAAGCGACGCCCATCGAGACAATGTTTTTCAACGCGCGGTCAACCGACATGTTCAGTTCGATGACCTCGCTCTTTTTCACATAAAAATAGAAACCGTTGACCGGGCTCGGCGTGGTGGGAATGAACACCGCCACATGCTCGTCCGGCAGCAGGCGCGCCACCTCGTCCGGAAGATTGGTCTGGAACGCCAGCGCCCACGCCTGCGGATGCGGATAGCGCACCAGCAACACCTTGCGGAACGCGTGACCGCTGCCCGACAGGAGGGTGTCGGACACCTGCTTGACGCTGCTGTAAATGGTTTTCACCACCGGGATGCGGATCAGTTGCCGCTCCCAGAAATCGATGATTTTCTGGCCGAAGAAATTGGCGCCAAATATGCCGGTTAAGACGATGACCATCAGCGTCAGGATCACGCCCAGACCGGGAATCCGCATCCCCAGCCAGGCTTCGGGCTGCCATTGGGCAGGCAGCACGGTCAGGCTCTGATCCATGGTGCCGATCAGCAGGTTAAGCACCCACAGCGTGATGCCAAGCGGCACCCAGATCAACAGGCCGGTAATGAAATAACGTTTCATGAAAATCCGCTTTACAAATAAAGAGGCGGGCGGCTTACACCGCCCGCCTCCTGGTCTAAGTCCGCGTCAGTTACACGCCGGACAGGCGCCCGTGCCACAGGCCGGGGATGGCGCGTCGGGTTTGGCTTCTGCGGGTTTGCTGCCGCCCTTGAAATCGGTGGCGTACCAGCCACTGCCTTTGAGGGCAAACCCGGCAGACGTGACCTGCTTGGCGTAATCGGCCTTGCCACACGACGGGCACACGCTCAACGGCGCATCCGAGATTTTCTGCATTTCGTCCTGGGCAAAGCCGCAGGACGCACATTTGTAAGCATAAATCGGCATAAATATTCTCCGACAATCAATAAGTTGCAAGATTATACCCAAGCAACCGGATATGCGTACCGACAGCCCCGCCTGGTGCCTGCCCCAGACAACCGGATAACGCGTCTAGAACGGAATATCGTCTTCCATGTCGTCGAACCCGCTGGATGCCGGACGGGCGGCAGGTGCGGGCGAGCGCGGCTGCGCTTTGGGCGCGGCCTGGGGTGTATAGCCGCTGTCATCCATGTCGGCCATGCCACCACCGCCCTTGCCACCCAGCATTTGCATGCGGTCGCCACGGATTTCGGTAGCGTATTTTTCGACGCCATCCTTGTCGGTGTATTTGCGGGTCTTGAGGCTGCCTTCGATGTAGACCTGGCTGCCCTTTTTCAGGTATTGCCCGCACACTTCGGCGGTACGGCCAAAGAAGGCAACGCGATGCCATTCGGTCGCCTCGACCATCTGGCCGGATTTGTCCTTGTATTTGTCCGTGGTGGCCACGGCCAGATTGGCGACGGCATCGCCGCTCGGCAGGTAGCGCATTTCGGGGTCGCGCCCCAGGTTGCCGACCAGAATGACTTTGTTGACGGATGCCATGTTTCCCCCGAATTCAGATTGGATTGGTTAAGTTTGACGAATGGCGGATTCTATCAGGCGGCCGGGCTGGGCATCAGGCTGCGCGCGCCGGCTTCGTCCCAGCCCTTGATGCTGACCTTGAGCATGGCCACGCCTTCCTCGGCCAGCACCACCGCCTCGACCACGCCCGCCACCGCAGCCAGCTGAATTTTCAGCAAGGCCGCCTGATCCGGCGGCATCACGCCCACGTGGAACATGCGGGTTTTGATCGCGGGCGGCGCTTGCATCGACAGGCTCGCCAGCAGCCACGCAGCCATCAGCACCACGCAGAAAATGAATACCGCCTGAAAGCCATGATGCTGCGCCAGCCAGCCGCCGACCAGGCCGCCGGTAAACAACCCCAGCGCCTGCGCGGTGTTGTACACACCCATCGCCGTGCCCTTGGCCGACGCCGGCGCGAGTTTGGAAATCAGCGACGGCAGGCTGGCTTCGAGCAGATTGAAGGCGACAAAGTACGCGAACAGCGCCCACACGATGCCCCAGAAATACCCGATGCCGAACGCCAGCCCCAGCTGCGCCAGCAGCATCAGCGCCACCGCGCCGACGAATATCGGCTTCATCTTGCCGCGTTTTTCGCCATAAATGATCGCGGGCACCATCAGCACGAAGGAACCCAGCAGCACCGGCAGATACACCGCCCAATGCTGGGCCGGGGCCAGTCCGCTGTTCTTGAGCGCCACCGGCACCACCACGAACATCGCCATCTGCGCCGCGTGCAGGGCGAAGATGCCGAAGTCGAGACGGACAAGCTGGCCGTTTTTCAGCACGTCGATCAGCTTGGCCGGATTGGCCTGGGCGTCGGCGTGGAAGTGGCTGTCCGCCGGGTCGGGAATCCACACCTTCACCACCCAGATCGCCGCCAGCGCCAGCACGCCGGTGAGCGCGAAAATGCCCGGCACGCCGATGAGGTGGTTGAGCGCGGGGCCGGCCACCAGCGAAACCGCGAAGGTGACACCGATGCTCGATCCGATCACGGCCATCGCCTTGGTGCGGTGTTCCTCGCGGGTGAGGTCGGCCAGCATCGCGGTGACCGCGGCGGAAACCGCGCCTGCGCCCTGGATGGCGCGGCCGAAAATCGTCCAGTAGATGTCGCTTGCCGATGCGGCGACAAAGCTGCCGATCGCAAACAGAATCAGGCCGGAAATGATCACCTTCTTGCGGCCGATGCGGTCGGATGCCATGCCGAAGGGGATCATCAGCAGGGCCTGCGTCAGGCCGTACATGCCGAGCGTGAGGCCGACCAGGGTGTGGTTGGCGCCGCCCGGCAGATGCTCGGCATACAGCGCGAACACCGGCAGGATCAGGAACATGCCGAGCATCCGCAGGGCGAAAATGGCGGCCAGCCCGGAGGTGGCCCGCTTTTCACTACGGGTCATGGATTCGGTGAGTTCGAGTTCGGACACAGCGGCAAGTTCGGCGGGCAACGGAAGTCCGTTATATTAGCAGGTTGCGAATTACGCTCATGCCCCAAATATGGAATACATCCGCATCCGCGGCGCCCGCACCCACAACCTGAAAAACATCAATCTCGATCTGCCACGCAACAAGCTGGTGGTGATTACGGGCTTGTCGGGATCAGGCAAGTCCTCGCTCGCATTCGACACGCTTTACGCCGAAGGCCAGCGCCGTTACGTCGAATCGCTGTCGGCCTATGCACGGCAGTTTTTGCAGCTGATGGAAAAGCCCGATGTCGACCTGATCGAAGGCCTGTCGCCGGCGATTTCCATCGAGCAGAAAGCCACCAGCCACAACCCGCGCTCGACCGTCGGCACCGTCACCGAAATCCACGACTACCTGCGCCTGCTGTATGCCCGCGTCGGCGATCCGCGCTGCCCGGAACACGGCATCACGCTGGCCGCGCAGACGGTGTCGCAGATGGTCGACGCGGTGCTGGCGTTGCCGGAAGACACCAAGCTGATGATCCTGGCGCCGCTGCTGGTCGGGCGCAAGGGCGAAAACCTCGAACTGTTTTCCGAGCTGCGCGCGCAGGGATTCGTACGGGTGCGCGTCGATGGCAAGGTGCATGAAATCGACGCCGTGCCCAAGCTCGACAAGAACAAGAAGCACACCATCGAAGTGGTGGTGGATCGGCTGAAAGTGCGCGCTGACGCCAAGCAGCGCCTGGCCGAGAGCTTCGAGACCGCGCTGCGCCACGCCGACGGCCGCGCCCTGGCGGTGGAAATGGACAGCGGCAAGGAGCATCTGTTCTCCGCCAGGTTCGCCTGCCCGGTATGCAGCTATGCGCTGCCCGAACTGGAGCCGCGCCTGTTCTCGTTCAACAACCCGATGGGCGCGTGCCCAACCTGCGACGGCCTCGGCCAGATCACCTTCTTCGACCCGGCGCGCGTGGTCGCCTTCCCGCATCTGTCGCTCGCCAGCGGCGCGATCAAGGGCTGGGACAAGCGCAACCAGTTTTTCTTCATGCTGCTGCAAAGCCTGGCGATGCATTACGGCTTCGATCTAGACATGCCGTGGGAATCGCTGCCCACTCGAATTCAGGACGTGATTCTGAACGGCAGCGGCAAGGAAGCGATCGCCTTCCAGACGCTGGCGCCGCGCGGCGGCTTCACCACCCGTTCGTACCCGTTCGAAGGCGTGCTCGCCAACATGCAGCGCCGTTACCACGAGTCCGACTCGATGGCGGTGCGCGAGGAACTCGCCAAATACCAGAACAACAAGCCCTGCCCCGCCTGCAACGGCACCCGGCTGCGCGAGGAAGCGCGCCACGTGATGATGGGCGGCGTGCCGATTTACGAAGTCAGCGCGATGCCGCTGAAACAGGTGCTGGCGTTTTTCAAGGCGCTCGCACTCGATGGCCACCGCGCGCAGATCGCCGACAGGATCGTCAAGGAAATCGTCGCCCGCGTGGGCTTCCTCAATAACGTCGGGCTGGATTACCTGTCGCTCGACCGTTCCGCCGATACCCTGTCGGGGGGCGAGTCGCAGCGCATTCGCCTCGCCTCGCAAATCGGCTCCGGCCTCACCGGCGTGATGTATGTGCTCGACGAACCCTCGATCGGCCTGCACCAGCGCGACAACGACCGTCTGCTGGCCACGCTCAAGCACCTGCGCGACATCGGCAACTCGGTGCTGGTGGTCGAACACGACGAGGATGCGATCCGCGCCGCCGATTACGTGGTCGACATGGGTCCCGGCGCGGGCGTGCATGGCGGCGAAATCGTCGCCGAGGGCACGCCGGAGGAAATCCGCCTGAGCGAGCGCTCGCTCACCGGCCAGTATCTGTCCGGCCGCCGCGCGATTGCGATTCCGGAAAGTCGCCGGGCACCCGACCCCGAACGGCAACTGGTGGTGACCGACGCCAGCGGCAACAACCTGAAAAATGTCACGCTGAATCTGCCGGTCGGGCTGTTCGTCTGCATCACCGGCGTCTCCGGCTCCGGCAAATCCACCCTCATCAACGACACGCTCTACGCCGCCGTCGCGCGCCACCTGTACGGATCAAGCGCCGAACCCGCGCCGCACGGCGAAATCCACGGCCTGGAGTTTTACGACAAGGTCATCAACGTCGACCAGAGCCCCATCGGCCGCACCCCGCGCTCCAACCCCGCCACCTACACCGGCCTCTTCACGCCCATCCGCGAACTGTTCGCCGGCGTGCCCGAGGCGCGCATGCGCGGCTACGGGCCGGGACGATTTTCGTTCAACGTCAAGGGCGGGCGCTGCGAAGCCTGCCAGGGCGATGGCGTGATCAAGGTCGAGATGCACTTCCTGCCCGACATCTATGTGCCGTGCGACGTCTGCCACGGCGCGCGCTACAACCGAGAAACCCTGGAAGTCCAGTACAAGGGCAAGACCATCCGCGACGTGCTGGAAATGACCATCGAGCACGCGCACGAATTTTTCGCCGCCGTGCCGGTGGTCAGGCGCAAGCTGCAAACCCTGCTCGACGTCGGCTTGGGCTACATCCGCCTGGGCCAGTCCGCCACCACCCTGTCGGGCGGCGAAGCGCAGCGCGTCAAGCTTGCGCTGGAGCTGTCCAAACGCGACACCGGCCGCACCCTGTACATCCTCGACGAACCCACCACCGGCCTGCACTTCGCCGACATCGACCTGCTGCTGAAAGTGCTGCAGCGTCTGAGCGACGCGGGCAACAGCGTCGTCGTCATCGAGCACAACCTGGACGTGATCAAGACTGCCGACTGGCTGATCGACCTGGGGCCGGAAGGCGGCGCCGGCGGCGGCGAAATCCTCGCAGTCGGCACGCCCGAAGCGGTGGCAGACAATTCCGCCAGCCATACCGGACATTACCTGCGGCCGGTATTGGCCAAGCGATAGGGTCTGGTCTATCCGTTTCAGCGATTCTCGAAGCGGTTGTAATCGAATAGCGCTGCATCCACCCCCGCCTGTTCGCGAAAGGCCGCCAGCAATTGATCGCTATGCGGCCAGAACCGGGCATCGGTGCGACGGATGGCGTATCGCGCTGCCAGCTTCGTCTGATAGTCATTTTCGGATTCAAGCGCAGCCACCGTGTCGACAAAGCCCTTCAGGTCGGCTTCATTCAGATCGAAAAATGCATTCGGGTACGCGCCGAGGAACCCCTCGACCAGCGTGAGCGTGTCCTCGTTCGGCAAGCGGTCATCCTTGCTGTCGAGAATATGCGAGACGTTGCCGTAGGCCTTGTTGTGCAACAGCGTGTAGTAGCGCTCCTGGCCCTCCGCACCGCGCACCGTGACAAAAGCCACTTCAGGCATCGGCGCCAGTGCGGCGCCGTTCAATCCGGCCAGGCGAGCGAGCTGCTCACGCTGCAAGGAGCTCAGCCCCTTGTTGACAATGTCGTAGCGCGGGTTATGGACGGGTTCGAGTCGCTGCTGCAACATCTGCTGCAACTCGGCATTCGGATGATCCGTCTTGTACGGGATACCCGTCTGCGGCTTGAACCAGGCTTTGCTGCCGGCGAGGTAAGCCTTGACGTCGTCGCTGGCACCGCGATACCAGACATCTCGCACACGGTCGCGCGCATCGATCGGCAGTAGTGCCAGATAATTCATCTCCGCTTCCATGCGCAGGAAATCCATATACATGCGTGTGAGAAGCTGATGCCCGACATCGCCATACACGTCGTAACCGGCCACCAGCAAGTAGTGGATACGTTCCAGCAGTGGGTAGCCTATCAGCCACGTAGTCTGTGGCTTCGGGCCGATCAGCCCTTGCACCACCGAGGCACTGTCTTGATGCCGAAAAATGGTCAGCGCGGCATTGGGGTTGCTCCCTTCACCTGCCCACACTGTATCCAGCGTCAGTCGGTTCTTGCCGTCGAATGTCGTGCTGATGTATTCGCTCTTGGCACGCAAATAGCGGGTTTCCAGTTCGGAATACTTTTTCCAGTCCAGCGCCAGCCGAACATCGCTGCCCTTTTCTGCGGGCAATTGCAGATTGTCCAGTTCGTGCGCAAGGAAAGCCGCATCGCGGTCGCTCGAGGTCAGATTCGGCTCGACAAAGAAAACCCATGAGTAATCGTTGATCACGCTCAGCGCCACCTGACCTCGGCACACCGGCCCCTTGATGAAGCCCATCACCGTGTACTGCGCTTCATCGAGCATAAAGCGATAGCGCGCCTGCGTGGGCAAGGCCTGAAAAGCGATGAAGGGATTCGACGCCACAGCGGGCGCATAAGAGGGCAGCGCCTCGACCGGATAGTCAGGGGTGAGAAACAACGCAGTCATTTTGGCCATGCGTGCGGGGTTGAGCGCGTAAGGCATATGCGTCTTGCTGAGCAGGGTATCCTCCACCCGGCGCAGGCGGTAGTACACCCGGTCGACGCCTGGGTCATCATAGGGACGGCGTGTGGCGATCAGTTGCAACGGCTGGCCGGGCGGCGTTTTCGAACGCACCAGATCGAAGTATTCGCCCTGCGGCAGGTCGCTAAAATACAGATGAGCCAAGTACCAGTGCTCGTACACATAGCGCGCCATCAACTGCGATTTTTTCGAATCGCCATTCAGAAACGCCTCCCACCGCGCCACCCGTTCAAGTTGCGCCGCAGGCAAATCGGGCTTGGGCTCATAGGGAGCACCCGCCGCGATCCAGTCCGTCAGGGTTTGGTACTCGGCATCGGGCAATGCCGGCATGCCAAACGGCATGCCCCACTGTGGATGATCCGCCTCCAGGCTCGCCACCGTTTCAGTTGTTGGGCACACCTGTTTGCGGTTAAGCGAAAAATCGAATTCGGCCGATGGCAACACTTCACCAAGCTGTTGCGGGTGGGCACGCTTGAGTTCCAGCATGCGGTAAATCACGCTGGCTTCACGGTTGGCCTCGGGCGTGGGGTCGCGCTCGTTCAGCACCGGCCGAAAGTCCTTCTGCCGCCACTCCGCAGTCGTTTGCGCGTCGATATGAATGCGCGTCGGAGCGGTCTCCAACAAACGGGTGCCGTATACCTCGCTTGGATTTGATCCGCGTCGCAGCCCGTCGTAAGACGCCAGCGTCAACTGGCAGGGCGCGTCGTAGCAGCCGTGGCAGACCACGCAGCGGCTGTCGACGATGCGTTTCACATCATCGCGGTAGTTCGGCACGGAGGTGGCCACGTTCGTGGGTGGCGGACGGCTCGGGTCCGGCTGGCCAAAGCGCTCGTCCAGCGCGTGGCGGGTATAGGCCGCGCATCCCGCAAGGAATGTGAGCATCAGAATCGATCCCAGCAGGCGGGATGTGCCCATCACAGCGGCTCCATAAAATGGGTTCGGCAAATATTCTAAACGGCTTTAAACGACACCTTGGTGTTGATGCGAAAATGCAGCCATGAATGAACCCATCCGTCTCTCCAAACTGATGTCCGAACGTGGGTTGTGCTCGCGCCGCGAGGCGGACAGCTACATCGAACGCGGGCTGGTGTTCGTCGACGGCAAGCGCGTCAGCGAACTCGGCACCAGGGTCGATCCCGACTGCGCGATCCGCCTGGATCACGCCGCCAGTCAGCAGCAACAGCAACGCGTCACCATCCTGCTGCATAAGCCCGTCGGCTATGTATCGGGCCAGCCGGAGCCGGGCTGTCAGCCCGCCGTGGTGCTGATCCGCCCCGAGACGCTGTGGCAGGACGGGCGCGCCAGGCAGGCATTCCATCCGGTGCATCTGAAAGGCCTGGCGCCGGCCGGCCGGCTCGACATCGATTCGACCGGGCTGCTGGTGCTGACGCAGGACGGGCGCATTGCCAAGCAATTGATCGGCGACCACTCTGACATCGAGAAGGAATATCTGGTGCGGGTGGAAGGCCAACTGGATGAGCGGAGCCTCACGTTGCTCAATCACGGGCTGTCGCTCGATGGCAAAAAACTCCGTCCGGCCCGGGTCGGCTGGCAGAACGCCGACCAGTTGCGCTTCATCTTGAAGGAAGGCCGCAAGCGGCAGATTCGCCGCATGTGCGAACTGGTGGGGCTGAAAGTGGTGGGGCTGAAACGGGTGCGCATCGGCCGCGTGCGGCTGGGTGAGTTGCCACTGGGGCAGTGGCGCTATCTGCGAGAAGACGAAGGGTTTTAAGCCGCGTTGTGGCAAAAAACGGCCGGCCCATGCCTGGCCGTTTTTTTTATTCCTGCAGGCCGACTGAAATAAGCGGCGCGGGATGAAGCCGCCGCCCAACCCAGGCAATCAAGTCGTCCACGTAGGTGTATACCACCGGGATGACCAGCAGGCTCAGGAAGGTTGAGGTGATCAGTCCGCCAATCACGACAATGGCCATCGGCGCCCGGAAGCTCGGATCGGTGCCCATGCCGATGGCAATGGGCAGCATGCCTGCGCCCATCGCCACGGTGGTCATCACGATCGGTCTGGCGCGTTTGCGGCAGGCGTCCAGCAAGGCGTCCCAGCGATTCAGGCCATGCTCGCGGCGCGCCAGGATGACGTAATCGATCAACAGGATGGAGTTCTTGGTGGCAATGCCCATCAACATGACCAGCCCGATCATCGACGGCATCGACAGCGCGGTATGGGTGATGAACAGCGCCAGGAAGGCGCCGGGAATCGACAGCACCAGCGCGGCCAGAATGGTGACAGGCTGCACAAACCCCTTGAACAGCAGCACCAGCACGATATAGATGCACAGCACGCCGGTCAGCATGGCCAGGCCAAAACTGGCGAACAGTTCATTCATGGATTCGGCGTCGCCTACCGTGGTCTGCGTCACGCCGGGCGGCAGGTTTTGAATGCTCGGCAAGGCCATGGCCTGGCTCTCAACCCATCCCAGCGGCTGCTGGTTCAGCTCGATCTCGAAGTTGATGTTGCGTTGCCGGTCGTAGCGATCAATCTCGGCCGGTCCGCTGTCGAGACTGAGCGAGGCGACATTGCCGATCATCACCGGGCCGTGTTTGCCAGGCGCGGTCATGCGCTCCAGCAGCGCCATATCCTGCCGCGCGCCGGGCGGCAGCTTGACGACGATAGGCACTTGTCGCTGCGCCAGATTGAGCTTGGCCAGGCTTTGATCGTAATCACCTGCCGTGGCGATGCGCAGCGTGTCGGCAATCGCTGCCGTGGTCACACCCAGATTAGCGGCCTTGGCAAAATCGGGGCGCACCACCAGCTCAGGACGTACCAGGCTGGCGCTGGTGGTGACGTTGCCGATGCCAGGAATGGTGCGCAAATCGCGCTCGACCTTGCGCGCATGCTCGGCCAGCGCCTGACCATTTTCGCTCGCCAGCACCAGAATGTATTTTTCGTTCGATCCGCCGAACCCCACATTGACCCGCGCACCGGGAAGCGCCGTCAACGCCTCGCGCAGCTCGCGCTCTACCGTCTGCTTCTTGATACCGCCGCGCTGCGAACGCGGTGTCATGTTGATGGTGAGCGTGGCCTTGCGCACCTCGGCCGCACCGCGCGGCGTGAAGGGATCCGAGCCTGCCGCGCCGCCGCCGACGGCCGTGTAGACCATCTTCACGTACGGATTTTTTTGCACGATGGCGCGCGCCTGCTCGGCTGCTGCCAGTGTTTCCGTGTACGTGCTGCCCGGCGGCAGCGACAGATAGACCTGGGTTTGCGACAGATCATCGGGCGGAATGAAGCCGGTGGGAAGCAGCGGCACCAGTGCAAAAGATCCGAAGAAAAATCCCGCCGCCGCGAGCGTGGTGAGAACACGGTGCTTCAAACACCACGCCACCCACTTCAGGTAAACCCCCATCCAGAACGGCTCGGCATGCGTCTGCCTGGGCGGCTTCAGAAGATAAGCCGCCATCATCGGCGTGAGCATGCGCGCCACCACCAGCGAGAAGAACACCGCAATCGCCGCACTCCAGCCGAACTGTACAAAGAACTTGCCCGCCACGCCGCTCATGAATGCGGTGGGCAGAAACACGGCAATCAGCGTGAAGGTGGTGGCGATCACCGCCATGCCGATCTCGTCGGCCGCTTCCATGGCTGCCTGATAAGGCGTTTTGCCCATGCGCACATGGCGGATGATGTTTTCGATTTCGACAATGGCATCGTCCACCAGCACGCCGACCACCAGCGACAAGGACAGCAAGGTGACGACATTAAGCGTGAAACCCATCAGGTGCATCACGGCGAAGGCGGGGATCATCGACAGCGGCAAGGCGGTGGCGGAAACCAGCGTGGCGCGCCAATCCCGCAAAAACAGCCAGACCACCAGCACCGCGAGAAGCGCGCCCTCGAACAGCAGCGCCATCGATCCCTCGAAGTTTTCCTGCACCGGGTCGACAAAATTGAAGGCCTCGGTAACGGTGATATCCGGCTGGGCGGCCTGGAGCCGTGCCAGTTCTGCGCGCACGCCGGCGGCCACCTCGACTTCACCCGCACCCCGGCTGCGCGTAACTTCAAAACCGACCACGGGCTTGCCGTTCAGCAGTGCCGCTGAACGTTGTTCGGCAATGGTGTCGGTGACGCTGGCCACCTGATCAAGCTGCACCCGGCGGCCGTCGGACAGCACGATATCCATGCGCGCCAGTTCGCTCGCCGAAGCAACCGTGGCAAGGGTACGCACCGACTGCTCCGCCCCGCCGACGTCGGCACGCCCGCCGGAGGCTTCCTGCTGAATCAGCTGCAACTGGCGCGAGATGTCGGCGGCGGTGGCGTTCAACGCCAACAACCGCGCCGGATCGAGCTCTACGTGCACTTCGCGGCTGACCCCGCCCACCCGCGCCACCGCCCCCACGCCGCGCACACTGAGCATGCGCTTGGTGACGGTGTTGTCGACAAACCAGGACAAGGCTTCATCGTCCATCCGGCTGGAGGTGATGGTGTAAGTCAGAATCGGCGACCCGGCCACATTCATTCTTGAAATCACCGGTTCGCGCAAATCGCCCGGCAGGTCGGAGCGAATGCGCGAGACGGCATCGCGCACATCATCCAGCGCCTCCTGGGTGGGTTTTTCCAGGCGGAATTCAACCGTGATCGTGGCGGTGCCGTCCTGCACTTTGGTGTAGATATGCTTGATGCCTTGCAGCGTGGCGACTGCGTTTTCGATCTTGCGGGCCACCTCGGTTTCCATCTGGGCAGGCGCCGCGCCCGGCAGCGTGGCGGACACCGTCACCGTCGGCAAATCGATGTCCGGAAATTGCTGGATCTTCATGGCCTTGAATGCCATCAGGCCGGCCAGCGTCAGCATGACGAACAGCAGCACCGCCGGAATCGGGTTTTTAATGGACCAGGATGAGACGTTCATGGCTTGATTATGGCTTACTGGCTGCCACCGGCGCATCGACAACCCGCACCCAATCACCATCGGTCAAAAACCCCGCGCCGCTCGCCACCACCCGGGTTTCAGGTGCGATGCCGCTGGCAATCTCGATTCGATCGCCTAGCCGCTGCCCCAGCGTCACCTTGGTCTGCGCAACCTTGTTTGCGCCGTCCAGCCGGAACACATAGGCGAAACCATCACGCAGCACCACGGCAGATTGCGGCAGGCTCATGGCGCGCGCGCGTCCCAGTGCAAACTCACCACGCGCGAAGGTACCGGCACGCAAGCTGTTGCCGGTCTCGGCAACCGGCAGGTCGACATATACCAGTCCGTTGAGCGTCTGCGGATCGACGGTGGGCGCAACCATGCGCACCTGCCCTTGCACCCGTTCACCACTGGGTGTGATCAGCGTCGCCACCATGCCGGGCTTCAACTTGGCGAGATCGGCTGCGCTGACTTCGGCACGCCATTCGAGACGACTGCCGCGAATCAGGCGAAACAACTCCTGTCCCGGTTGCGCCAGCGAACCGATCGTGGCGGTGCGCGCAGAAATCACACCGGCATCGGGTGCGCGCACGACCGTTTGCGCCAAACGCAGTTGATCGGTCAGCATTCGGGCGCGCGCGGCGTTCAGGCGGGCAAAGGCTGCCTTCTCAGCCGTCAGGTACTGGTTAATCTGTTGTGCGCTGAGAAAGCCGCTGACTTGAAACTGGCGCGCACGGTCACCGTTGGCCTTGGCCTCGGCCAAATTTGCTTCCGCCTCGGCAACCGCAGCTTGGGTCTGTGACAATTCCGCTTCTACCGTGTCATTGGACATGCGGGCCAGCACTTCACCTTTTTTCACCCGGTCGCCCACATTGACCCGCACATCGGTCAGCCGCAGATTGCCAATTTCAGTGCTGATCACCGCTTCCTGCCAGGCGGCGATATTGCCATTCGCCGTCAGCACCTGCGGCCACTCGACCCACAGTGGCGTTATGGCGGCGACGGTCAATGCGGGTTTCGCACCCACTGCTTTTTTTGCGCCATCCGCGGCAATCGGGGCTTGACTCGCCCCGCCACCCTTCAGGTTGTGGGCAATCGTCCAGACCACTGCCACGCCGAGCACGATGACCGTCACCAGGGCCAGGCGTTTTCGACCCGGGGAAAGGCGGTTTGAGGGGGATGTCATCTATAAACCTTGAATTCGTTTTGGAACCCTGTTGGAATGACCCGCCAAGCCGCGCAGTCAAACATTCCTTCAAGCCAGGCGATTATATGCAAACACAAGGGCTCGCCGCACGCCGATTGCTACTGGACTCGTTTCACGCCGCCGTCGCCGCTGCCGATCCCGCACGGATTCTGCCGCCGCATCTGCCTGCGCCCCCCAGCGGCCGTACCCTGGTGGTCGGTGGCGGCAAGGCCGGCGCCAGCATGGCTGCTGCCGTGGAATCGCACTGGCCGGCCGGGGCGCCGCTGTCCGGCCTGGTCGTCACCCGTTACCAGCACGGTCTGCCCACGCGGCGCATCGAAATCGTCGAAGCCAGCCATCCGCTGCCAGACGGACGCGGCGAAGCGGCGGCCTTGCGCATGCTGGAACAGGTCAGCCTGCTGGGGCCGGACGATCTGCTGCTGGCGCTGATTTCCGGCGGCGGCTCCAGCCTGCTCGCCGCGCCGGTTGAAGGGGTCACGCTGAAGGAGTTGCGCCAGGTCACCAAGGCGTTGCTGCACGCCGGCGCGACCATCCACGACATCAACACCGTGCGCAAACACCTCACCCGCCTGTCGGGCGGACGGCTGGCGCAGGCGGCAAACGGTGCGCAGGGGCTGGCGCTGATCATTTCCGACGTCGTCGGCGACGATCCCACTCACATTGCGTCCGGCCCCTGCGCGCCTGACCCGACCACCTGCGCCGATGCACTCGAACGGCTGGGACGGTTCCACATCGCACCGCCCACCAGCATTAAGCATCACCTCGAAACAGGTGCCGCAGGTCGGTTGGCCGACACGCCCAAGCCGGGCGATCCCTGTTTTGCCCGCATGGAAAATCGCGTCATCGCGAATGCGCGCAGCAGCCTGCTGGCCGCAGCCGAATATTTCGAGCAACGCGGCATTCCAGCCGTGCTGCTCTCCGACAGCGTCAGCGGCGATGCGCAAACCGTGGCGAAACAACATGCCGCGCTGGTGCATGCGCTGGCGCGACGGCAGCCGCTCGCCCTGATCTCCGGCGGCGAAACCACCGTCAGCCTGCGTCCACAACATGGCCGCGGCGGCCGCAATGCCGAATATTTACTGGCGCTCGTGCTGGCCTTGCGCGACACCCCGGCCTGGGCGATTGCCTGCGACACCGACGGCATCGACGGCAGCGAGGACAATGCGGGGGCGGTGATCACTCCGGACACGCTGGCTCGTGCGGGCGCGAAGGTACTGGACGCTCGCGCATTGCTGGCTGCGCACGATAGTCATGGGTTCTTTGCGGCGCTGGGAGACCTGGTGCTGACCGGCCCTACCCGCACCAACGTCAACGACTATCGAGTCCTGTTGATCGGCGTCGATTGAGCGCCATCAATTCAAGCGCTGTACCTGAACCGGATCGCCGACTTTCAGACCATACGCGACGGCCGCGCTGCCCCGGTTGACGGCGAGTTCCAGCAGACCGGCGCTGTTGATGAACCAGAAGCCTTCGCCCTTGCCGACGAAGCCGAAGCTCTCGCTGTGCTTGAACGTTTTGCCCGCCGCGCTGACGCGTGCATCTTTAATGACCCCACGCACGCCGGTCCAGGCGTTGCCGAAGTGATCGATATAAATTACCCGCGCCAGATCGCCCGCATCGAATTCAACTTGCAGCTTGTCTATCGGGGTCAGCTTGTCGGTGGGAAATTCACCACGCGCGATGTCGGCTGCGATCAACGCAAACAGGTCGCGCCCATGAAAGGTAGGAGACAAGTCATCAGGCTGCCAGTTGATGCGCCATCGCCTGGTGTCAGGATGGCGCGCAGCGGCCACCGACAGCAGGCCGTTATCCGGCCCGACAAACCAGCGCCCACCGGCCAGAACCACCACGGCGTCGCGCGGTGTGCCGACGCCCGGATCGACCACCGCCAGGAATACGCTGCCGGGTTGAAAGCCGGTCGCAAGTGCAGCCAGCAGATGCGCGCCCGCATGCGGATTGAAATCCGGCGCCTCATGCAGCAAGTCCACCACCTGTTGCGTGGGGGCATGTTCGGCAAGGCGCGCCCTGACCTGCCCCACATAGGGATCACGTATCCCAAAATCGGTGAAGAGGACAATCACTGGCCACTCCTGTTCTCAAAGATGGGGGGACTATGCCTGACAAGGTCGTCCAGGAGCAAGGCAGGACGGCAGGCGCATTCTTTAATGCGCTCACCACCCGTGACAGGCATAAAAAAGCCGGGAAAACCCGGCTTTTTTATGCCTGTGAAAGCGGACGCAGATTACTCGGCCTCAACCGGTGCAGCATCGCTATCCGGCCGGTCAACCAGTTCGACCAGCGCCATCGGCGCGTTGTCGCCATTGCGGAAACCGTATTTCAGAATGCGCAAGTAGCCACCGGGACGCGCCTTGTAGCGCGGGCCCAGCTCGCCGAACAGCTTGACGACCATATCGCGGTCACGCAGACGGTCAAACGCCAGGCGATGGTTGGCCAGGCTGGACTCCTTGCCCAGGGTGATCAGCGGCTCGACGAAGCGGCGCAGTTCCTTGGCTTTCGGCAGCGTGGTCTTGATGATTTCATGCTTCAGCAGCGACACACTCATGTTGCGGAACATGGCCAGACGGTGGCTGGTTGTGCGATTGAGTTTGCGGTTGGATTGACGATGACGCATGGCGGTTCCTTTCAGTCAGTATTCTTGGGCTAGGCCGCCTGCCACGGCGACCCGCACTTTATTGTTTGTGGTTCAGTAATTCAGTGATTCAGAAGCCGAATCAGGGACGCTCAAGACCCGCAGGCGGCCAGTTTTCCAGCTTCATCCCCAAGGACAGGCTCTTGGAAGCCAGCACGTCCTTGATTTCGTTCAGCGACTTGCGACCCAGGTTGGGGGTGCGTAGCAACTCAGACTCGGAACGCTGAATCAGGTCGCCAATGAAATAAATATTTTCAGCTTTCAGGCAGTTGGCCGAACGCACGGTCAATTCAAGATCGTCAACCGGACGCAGCAGGAGCGGGTCAACCTGCGGCGAACGCGGCGATTCAGACTCGGCCGGCGTGCCTTCCAGATCGGCAAACACCGACAGCTGGTTCACCAGAATGCGGGCAGCGGTGCGCACGGCTTCTTCCGGCTCAACAACGCCATTGGTTTCGATGTCGATCACCAGGCGGTCGAGATCCGTGCGCTGTTCAACACGCGCGCTTTCGACTGAGTAGGCCACGCGACGCACCGGGCTGAACGAGGCGTCAACCAGAATCGAGCCGACGGCGCGGGTATCTTCCGACACCTTGCGCGCAGTAGCTGGCTGGTAACCGCGACCTGCTTCGACCTTGATTTCCATGTCGAGCTTGCCACCCTTGGTCAGGTGAGCAATCACGTGATCCGGATTCAGCACTTCGACGTCGTGGCTGACTTCAATGTCGCCCGCCGTCACAATACCCTCGCCGGATTTGGAGACTTTTAGAATCGCTTCCGACCTGCCATGCATCTTGAACGCGATGCCCTTGAGGTTCAGCAGGATATCAACGACATCCTCCTGCACGCCTTCAATGGTCGAATACTCGTGCACGACACCACTAATCGCCACCTCGGTCGGCGCATAGCCCACCATGGACGACAGCAGAATGCGCCGCAACGCATTGCCCAGCGTATGGCCGTAACCGCGCTCGAAGGGCTCCATGATGACCTTGGCGTGCAAGGGAGAGGCGCGATCAACCTCAACAATACGCGGCTTGAGAAATTCGGTAGCGCTATGCATAAAGTGCAATTCCTTAAAACCAGCCTTAAAACCCGGCCATCAAGACCGGGTTACTAAGAACAGCCCAATTTATTTGGAGTACAGTTCGACGACCAGCGATTCGTTGATGGTCGACGGCAATTCGGAGCGTTGCGGGGCAGCCTTGTAGGTGCCCTTGAGCGCCTTGGCGTCAACTTCAACCCACTCGGGATAGCCGCGCGCTGCGGTCGCTTCTGCAGCGGCCTTGATACGCAGATGAGTCTTGGCCTTGTCCGCCACTTCGACCACATCGCCCGCACGCACCTGGTACGACGGGATGTTGACCCGGCGGCCATTCACGGTAATGCCGTTATGACGCAGAATCTGCCGCGCTTCGGTACGCGACGCACCAAAACCCATGCGGTAACACACCGAGTCCAGGCGTGATTCCAGCATCGACAGCAGGTTTTCACCGGTCACACCTTTGCGGCTGTCAGCCCGTTTGTAGGTCAGGCGAAACTGCCCTTCCAGCACGCCATAGATACGGCGGATTTTTTGCTTTTCGCGCAATTGCACGCCATAGCCGGACAGACGGGCGCCACTTTTCTGGCCATGCTGGCCCGGTGCATAAGGGCGGCGCTCGATTGCGCATTTATCAGTGAAGCACTTCTCGCCTTTGAGGAAGAGCTTTTCGCCTTCGCGGCGGCACTGACGGCATTTGGGATCAAGATTACGAGCCATGATATTCCCTAGTATTAGATACGACGCTTTTTGGAGGGACGGCAACCGTTGTGCGGGATCGGGGTCACATCAGAGATCGTGAGGATCTTGAAGCCCAACGCGTTCAACGCACGCACGGTGGATTCACGGCCGGGGCCGGGGCCCTTGATCCGCACTTCCAGGTTCTTGACGCCGTATTCCTGCGCCATCTTACCGGCGTTTTCTGCCGCGACCTGTGCCGCGAAAGGCGTCGATTTGCGCGAACCTTTAAAGCCTGCACCACCGGCAGTCGCCCACGACAAGGCATTGCCCTGGCGATCAGTGATCGTCACGATGGTGTTATTGAATGAAGCATGAATGTGCGCGATGCCTTCCGCGACATTCTTTTTAACCTTTTTGCGAACTCGCGCCGCTGGTTTCGTAGCCATGATTAACCCTTATTTTCTGATGGCTTTGCGCGGGCCCTTACGGGTACGCGCGTTGGTGCGTGTGCGCTGACCGCGCGTCGGCAAGCCTTTACGATGACGGAACCCACGGTAGCAACCGAGATCCATCAAACGTTTGATGTTCATGGTGATTTCACGGCGCAAGTCACCCTCGACCGTGAATTTGGCCACGCCCTCACGCAGACGCTCCATTTCAGCCTCGGACAAATCCTTGATTTTTGACGCCTGGGCAATGCCAGAAGCGTCGCAAATCTTTCCGGACGTGGTCCGGCCGATACCGTAAATGGCGGTCAACGCAATAACCGCGTGTTGATGATTCGGGATATTAACCCCTGCAATACGAGCCATTAGCAAAGCTCCGAACGCAAAACAAAAAATTATAACACGTCAGCCCATTTTTGGGTTGACTCGAAATCAAACTTACCAATGCTACCCTGCTCAACCCTGACGCTGTTTATGGCGCGGGTCGTCGCAAATCACGCGCACAACACCCTTGCGGCGTACAACCTTGCATTTACGGCACATTTTCTTGACAGAAGCCTGCACTCTCATGGTTTTCTCCATTCACTCACCGGTAGCAAGCTACCGGTCAAAAACTATTTAGCCCGGAAAACGATCCGGCCTTTGGTCAAATCATAGGGGGTGAGTTCTATCGTCACCTTGTCCCCAGGAAGAATTTTGATGTAGTGCATTCGCATCTTTCCAGAGATGTGCCCCAGCAATACATGGCCATTTTCCAGCTTGACCCGAAAGGTGGCATTCGGCAGGTTTTCAAGTACTTCGCCCTGCATCTGAATGACATCTTCCTTCGACATCAACGCCCCACCAAGCCGTTCTTGAAATTGGCTTTCTTGAGCAGACCCTCATACTGATGCGACATGACGTACGCTTGCACCTGCGCCATGAAGTCCATGGTTACCACCACAATAATCAGCAATGACGTCCCGCCGAAATAGAAAGGAACGTTCCACTTCAAAATCAGAAACTCAGGCAGCAAGCACACCAGCGTGATATAGATCGCACCCACCAGCGTCAGTCGGGTCAATATTTTGTCGATATAACGTGCAGTTTGCTCACCAGGACGGATCCCCGGAACGAACGCACCGCTCTTCTTCAGATTGTCTGCCGTCTCCTTGGAGTTGAACACCAAGGCGGTGTAAAAGAAGCAGAAGAAAATAATTGCCAGCGCATACAGCAACACATATATCGGCTGGCCGGGAGACAGCGTGGAGGCAATATCCTTCAGCCACCCCATACCCGCGCCACTGCCAAACCAGCCCGCCAGGGTCGCCGGGAACAGGATGATACTGGAGGCGAATATCGGCGGAATTACGCCGGCCATGTTCAGCTTCAACGGCAAATGCGAACTCTGCCCACCCACAACCATCTTGCCAACCTGACGCTTGGCGTAGTTGACCAGGATCTTGCGTTGCCCGCGTTCAACAAACACCACTAGTGCGGTAATAAGCAACATGACGACGAACAGCATAAGCACCAGCGGAATCGAGAACGCACCGGTGCGCGTCAATTCCAACGTACCACCGATCGCATGTGGCAAACCCGCCGCAATGCCCCCGAAAATAATGATCGAAATGCCGTTGCCCAGACCACGTTCGGTAATCTGCTCACCCAACCACATCAAGAACAAGGTGCCCGCTGTAAGCGTCACCACAGTAATCAAGCGAAAAGCCATACCCGGATCAAGCACCAAACCCGCCTGAGACTCCAGCGCAATAGCAATACCCATAGCCTGGAACAGCGCCAGGAACAATGTTCCATAACGCGTATATTGCGTAATTTTGCGACGCCCGGCCTCCCCCTCTTTTTTCAGCGCTTCCAGCTGAGGCGATACGGTCGTCATCAACTGCACAATGATCGAGGCCGAGATGTACGGCATGATGCCCAGAGCAAAGACGCTGAAACGCTTCAGGGCGCCGCCAGAAAACATGTTGAACATGCCCAGGATACCGCCCTGCTGCGAATTGAACAGCTGATCAAGCACCAGCGGATCGATTCCCGGCACCGGAATAAAGGTGCCAATCCGGTAAACGATCAAAGCGCCGAGCAGGAACATCAAGCGGCGCTTAAGGTCGCCGAATTTGTTCAAGCCGGTTTTGGGTGTGGCCAAAGCGCGTGTCCTCGCAGAATCAGTCGGCGATGCTGCCGCCGGCCGCTTCAATTGCAGCGCGCGCACCTTTGGTGACCGCAACACCACGCAGCTTGACCGCTTTACCGATTTCGCCAGCCAGGTAGACCTTGGCAGCGCGAACCGAAGCACTCACGACACCAGCCTGTTTCAGCACCAGCAAGTCAATCTCGTCGACGCCAACCGTCATAAGTTCGGACAGGCGCACGTGAGCCGTATCCGCCTTAGTCAGAGAAACGAAGCCACGCTTGGGCAGGCGACGATGCATCGGCATCTGGCCGCCCTCAAAGCCAACCTTATGGAAACCGCCCGCACGGGAGGATTGACCCTTGTGACCGCGGCCAGCAGTCTTGCCGAGGCCCGATCCGATACCGCGGCCCACGCGACGCTTGTTCTTCTTGGCGCCGTCTGCCGGTTTAATGTTATTCAGTTCCATTTAAGCCTCGCACTTCACCAGATAAGCGACCTTGGTAATCATCCCGCGGTTTTCCGGCGTATCCAGCACTTCAACCGTGTGGTGCATACGACGCAGACCCAAGCCACGCACACAAGCACGATGCGGCTGTTTGGTGCCAATCAGACTTTTGATCAGCGTCACCTTGATTTTTTTCTGCTCGCTCATGGCTTACCCCGTGATGTCTTCGACAGACTTGCCGCGCTTGGCCGCAATCTCGGACGGCGTCGACATTTTCAGCAGACCGTCAATAGTCGCACGCACGACGTTATAGGGATTGGTCGAGCCCAGGCATTTAGCCAGGACGTTCTGCACGCCCATCACCTCGAACACGGCGCGCATCGCACCACCCGCGATAATCCCGGTACCTTCGGATGCCGGCTGAATCAGAACGCGCGAAGCGCCATGCTGACCCACTACCGTATGGTGAAAGGTGCCGCTCTTCAGGTTGATCTTGACCAGTTTGCGACGCGCTTCTTCCATGGCCTTTTGCACGGCGACAGGCACTTCACGGGATTTACCCTTGCCCATGCCGATACCGCCATCGCCATCGCCAACCACGGTCAGCGCGGCAAAACCCATGATTCGGCCACCCTTCACCACTTTGGTGACACGGTTGACCGAAATCATCTTCTCGCGCAAGCCGTCGCCGCGCTCTTCGTTATTTGTAGGTGCTGTACGGGCCATCTTGATTATGCCTCGTTAAAATACCAAACCGCCTTCGCGGGCCGCTTCAGCCAGGGCTTTAACACGCCCGTGGAACTGAAAACCAGCCCGATCGAAAGCCACTTTTTCAATACCCAAACCCTTGGCCTTCTCAGCCAGGCGCTTGCCCACTGCCATGGCAGCATCCACATTCCCGCCGTTAGTCAGCTGACTACGCATTTCCTTGTCGTTAGACGAGGAACTGGCCATGACCGTACCACCGTCCGCAGAAATAATCTGCGCATAGATATGGCTGTTGGTGCGGTGAATGGCAAGGCGTATCGCCTTGACGGCCGCGATTTTGGCGCGGGTTTTGCGCGCTCTGCGAATCCGTGATTGCTTGGTGTTCATTATTTGTCCTTAAGCCTTACTTCTTCTTGGTCTCTTTCTTGATAACCACTTCGTCGCTGTAACGAACGCCTTTGCCTTTGTAGGGCTCCGGCGGACGGTACGAGCGCACATCGGCAGCCACCTGTCCAACGACCTGACGATCAATACCCTTGATCACAATCTCGGTTTGCGTCGGGGTCTCGACCTTGATCCCAGCGGGCATCTTGTGCACCACCGGATGCGAGAAGCCCAGCGTCAGATTCAACGCATCGCCCTGAGCCTGGGCGCGATAACCGACCCCGACCAGCAGCAGCTTCTTCTCGAAACCCTTGGAAACGCCCTGCACCATGTTATTCACCAGCGCACGCATGGTTCCCGACATGGCATTCGCCTGAATGCTTCCACTGGTAGGCACAAAACTCAGCACACCGTCGTTAAGCGCAACCGTTACATCGCTCGACATTGCTTGTTTTATCGAGCCCAGCGGGCCCTTGACAGAAATCGCACTACCCAGCGCAACCTCAACGCCTTTCGGCAACGTAATAGGATTATTAGCTACTCGTGACATATCAGTTCCCCCCTTACGCCACGACGCACAGGACTTCACCACCCACGCCTTTGGCACGCGCATGGCGATCCGTCATCACGCCGCTCGACGTGGAGACAATCGCCACGCCCAAGCCGTTCATGACGCGCGGCAAATCTTCAGCACCCTTGTAGATGCGCAGACCCGGCTTACTCACGCGCTCAATGCGCTCGATAACCGGGCGGCCGGCATAATACTTAAGCTGCAATTCAAGCTCAGGTTTGCCGACTTCGCCACGAATGGCGAAGTCCTCAATATAACCCTCGTCCTTCAGCACCTTGGCGATGGCCACCTTGACCTTGGAAGAAGGCATTGTGACTGCAACCTTCTCAACCGCCTGTGCATTCCGAATGCGGGTCAGCATGTCCGCAATGGGATCACTCATACTCATATTGTTTACCCCTTACCAGCTAGCCTTGACGATGCCGGGAATCTCACCGCGCATCGCATATTCGCGAACTTTGCTACGCGCCAAGCCAAACTTGCTGAACACGCCACGCGGGCGCCCAGTCAACTGACAACGGTTACGCTGACGTACCGGACTGGCGTCGCGCGGCAGAGCCTGCAAAGCTTGATACGCTGCCATACGATCTTCGTCGCTGGTCTGCGCATTGGCGATCACCGCTTTGATCTCGGCACGCTTGGCGGCAAATTTTTTCACCGTACGCGCGCGCTTTTCTTCGCGATTAATCAAGGACATTTTGGCCATGCCTACCTCAATTCTTGCCTGATTTAATTTCTAAACGGAAAGCTGAAGGCCGCAAGCAGAGCGCGCGCTTCATCATCGGTCTTGGCGGTGGTGGTGATGGTGATATTCATCCCACGCAACGCATCAATCTTGTCGTACTCAATCTCGGGGAAAATAATCTGTTCCTTGACGCCCATGTTGTAATTGCCACGGCCGTCAAACGACTTGCCCGAAACACCCCGGAAGTCACGAATACGCGGCATCGCCACCGTAACCAGACGATCGAGGAACTCGAACATCTGCGCGCGGCGCAGGGTCACCATGCAGCCAACCGGATAATTGTCACGGATCTTGAAGCCCGCGATCGATTTTTTCGACTTGGTGACAACCGGCTTCTGACCCGCAATTTTCTGCATGTCTGACACCGCGTGATCCATCACCTTCTTGTCAGCAACCGCTTCACCCACACCCATGTTCAGGGTGATCTTCTGGATACGCGGGACTTCCATAACAGACTTGTAGCCAAACTGCTCAACCAGCTTGGGCACCACCGTCTCACGATATAACTCTTGAAAACGCGCCATGATCACCCCTGAGCGTCAACCATTTCGCCATTGGACTTAAACACGCGAACTTTGCGGCCGTCCTCCAGCACCTTGTAACCCACGCGATCCGCTTTTTGCGTCGCCGCATTAAAGAGCGCGACGTTTGAAGCTTGAATCGGCATCTCTTTCTCGACAATTCCGCCCTGGATATTGCGCATCGGATTCGGCTTCTGGTGTTTCTTGACGCGATTCACGCCCTCAACCAGAAGGTGACCGCTATCCAAAACATTCAGCACGGAACCGCGCTTGCCTTTGTCCTTACCGGCCAGGACGATTACCTGATCGCTTTTATGAATACGTGCCATGATTTACCTTACAGAACCTCGGGCGCAAGCGAGACGATCTTCATGAACTTCTCGGTACGCAATTCACGGGTAACCGGCCCAAAGATACGGGTACCGATCGGCTCCAGCTTGTTGTTTAGCAGCACGGCGGCATTGCCATCGAAGCGCACCAGCGAACCATCCGGACGACGTACACCCTTGGCCGTACGAACGACCACAGCATTGTAGACATCGCCCTTTTTAACACGGCCACGCGGCGCAGCATCCTTGATGCTGACCTTGATGATGTCGCCCACGCTTGCGTAGCGACGATGACTGCCGCCCAACACCTTGATGCACATAACAGAGCGTGCACCCGTGTTGTCAGCCACGTCCAATACGGACTGCATCTGAATCATTTAATTGCCTCCAACTTTATCCACCATAGCGGCGGCCAGTTTTGGAACCCGTTCGGGAGAAATTCCGCTCAGAGCGGACTTACTGAGTTAGCGAACCGGCCACAAACAACCGGCACACCAACCGGAAAACGCAGCACTATACCGAGTCTTTTCGGTTTATGCAAGCCTTAAACGCGGGCGCGCTCAATCAATTTGCTGACCGTCCACGCCTTGGTGCGCGACAGCTTGCGCGACTCCTCAATCTGCACCATGTCGCCTTCATGAAACTCATTGTTTTCATCATGCGCATGATACTTCTTGGACAGTCGAATGATCTTGCCGATGACCGGATGCTTGGTATGACGCTCAACCAGCACCGTAACCGTCTTGTTCATCTTGTCGCTCACCACACGCCCTGTCAGCGTGCGCACCGTCTTCTTGCTTTCAGTCATGCTTGGCCTGCCTTCTCGCGCATAATGGTCTTGACCCGGGCAATATCGCGGCGCAGTTTGCCGAGATCAGCGGTCTTGCTGGACTGCTGAGTCGCCACCTGCATACGCAGGGCAAAGTGGGCACGCAACAGGGATTCAAGTTCCTGCTTCAACTCTACGGCGTTCTTGCCGCGCATTTCTTGCGTATTCATCGTTTAGCTCCCGATCATGCGGGTCACGAAAGTGGTCGCGATCGGCAACTTGGCCGCAGCCAAGCGGAATGCTTCACGCGCGATCTCTTCGTTCACGCCGTCCATCTCGTACAAAACCTTACCAGGCTGAATCTCGGCCACGTAGTATTCCGGCGCACCCTTACCGTTACCCATACGGACTTCAGCGGGCTTACGCGAAATCGGCTTATCCGGGAAAATACGAATCCAGACACGTCCACCGCGCTTGATGTGGCGGGTCATCGCACGACGCGCCGCCTCAATCTGGCGCGCGGTCAAGCGGCCACGGCCAATCGCCTTGAGACCAAAATCACCAAAACTCACGTCGGCACCACGAGTCGCCAGACCGGTGTTACGGCCTTTCTGCTCCTTGCGGTATTTTCTTCTAGCTGGCTGCAGCATGCTTCACTCCTGGTTTCTTGGCGCGCTTTTCCTGTTCAGCGGCCGCAGGCTGTTCGCCACGATTGAGCGCGTCGCCCTTGTATACCCAAACCTTGATGCCGATGATGCCGTAGGTGGTTTTTGCTTCGGAAAAGCCATAATCAATTTCGGCGCGCAGGGTATGCAACGGCACACGGCCCTCGCGATACCATTCGGTGCGCGCGATTTCGGCGCCGTTCAAGCGACCCGAGCTCATGATCTTGATGCCCTGAGCACCCAGGCGCATGGCGTTCTGCATCGCACGTTTCATTGCGCGGCGAAACATCACGCGTTTCTCAAGCTGCTGCGCAATGCCGTCGGCTATGATCTGCGCATCGGTTTCAGGCTTGCGCACTTCTTCGATATTGACATGCACCGGCACCGACATCAGTCGAGCGAGTTCGCTGCGCAGCACTTCGATGTCTTCGCCTTTTTTTCCGATCACCACACCGGGGCGACCGCTGAAAATCGTGATACGCGCATTCTTCGCCGGACGCTCGATCAGCACCTTGGAAACCGATGCGTGCGCAAGCTTCTTCTTCAGGTAATCGCGAACCTTGATATCTTCAAGCAGCGTGCTGGCGAAAGTGCGGTTCGAGCCGTACCATTTGGCCGTCCAGATGCGCTGAACACCAAGGCGGAACCCAATCGGATGTATTTTTTGTCCCATGGCGCTTCCCTTAATCGCCAACCGTCACTGTGATGTGACAAGTTGGTTTGCTAATACGGTTACCACGGCCTTTGGCGCGGGCAGTAAAGCGCTTCAGCACCGAACCCTGATCGATATAAATCGTCTTGACCTTCAGGGAATCAATGTCCGCACCTTCGTTGTGCTCGGCATTGGCAATCGCCGATTCGAGCACCTTCTTGATGATCTCCGCGCCCTTTTTAGGACTGAAGGCCAGAATGTTCAGCGCCTGCTCCACGCGAAGACCCCGAATCTGGTCAGCAACCAGACGGCCCTTCTGTGCGCCCAGGCGCGTACCACGCAAAATCGCAGAAACTTCCATCATGCGCTCCTTATTTCTTCGCCTTCTTATCCGCAACGTGACCTTTGAAGGTACGCGTTATGGAAAATTCGCCCAATTTGTGGCCGACCATGTTTTCGGTCACAAACACCGGAATATGTTGACGGCCGTTATGCACCGCAATCGTCAGACCAATAAAATCAGGCAACACGGTGGAACGACGCGACCAGGTCTTGATCGGGCGCTTGTCGTTCGTATTACGCGAGGTTTCGATCTTTTTCAGCAGATGCCCATCAACGAACGGGCCTTTTTTAATTGAACGTGCCATATCTTTCTACCTCAATCAGCGCGCTTGACGGCGGCGGACGATCATGTTGGAGGTGCGTTTGTTGCTGCGGGTACGATAACCCTTGGTCGGGGTACCCCACGGGCTGACCGGATGACGGCCTGCTGCAGTACGACCTTCACCGCCACCATGCGGGTGATCACAGGGGTTCATCACCACACCACGCACTGTCGGACGGATACCACGCCAGCGATTGGCACCCGCTTTACCGATCGAACGCAGGCTATGCTCTTCGTTACCCACTTCACCCAACGTAGCGCGGCAGTCAACGTGCACCTTGCGGATTTCGCCCGAACGCAGTCGCAACTGAGCGTAGCTGCCTTCACGCGCCAACAGTTGAACCGAGGTGCCGGCCGAACGCGCGATCTGCGCACCCTTGCCCGGCATCATCTCAACGCAGTGCACCGTGCTACCCACAGGAATACTACGCAGCGGCAGGCAATTACCCGGTTTGATGGGAGATTCAATGCCGTTCAACAACTGCGCGCCAACCTGCACGCCACGCGGCGCAATGATGTAGCGACGTTCGCCATCGGCATAACACAGCAGCGCCAGATGCGCGGAACGGTTGGGGTCATATTCCAAATGCTCGACCTTCGCGGGAATGCCATCCTTGTTGCGACGGAAATCCACCACACGGTAATGCTGCTTATGACCGCCGCCCTTGTGGCGAACCGTGATATGACCATTGTTGTTACGACCCGAGCCGCGCTTCTGCGACTCAAGCAATGCTGCGACGGGCTTGCCTTTGTGCAAGCCTGGCGTCACGACCTTGACGACCGCACGGCGACCGGCAGAGGTGGGTTTGACTTTAATCAATGCCATGATTTTCTCCCTTACTGACTGGATGTGAAGTCAATGTCCTGACCCTGCTTCAGGGTGACATATGCCTTCTTCCAGTTATCACGGCGACCCGTAACACGACCCGAGCGCTTGACTTTGCCCTTGACGTTCAGCACCTGCACACCCACCACTTCGACCTTGAACAAATCAGCGACAGCGGCGCCAATTTCCTGCTTGGTCGCGTCGGGCAACACACGAAACACCACTTGATTCAATTTGTCCGCAAGACGTGTGCTCTTTTCAGAGATCACCGGCGCGAGAATGACTTTAAGCAAACGCTCCTGAGTAAATGCACCCATCACACCATCTCCTCAAACTGCTTGACCGCCGCCTTGGTGATCAGAACGTTACCGAATTTGACCAGACTCCAGGGGTCGGCCTGATGCGGCTCAACCACATAGACGTTCGGCAAATTGCGCGACGACAGCCACAGGTTATCGTCCACACTGTCCGCAATGATCATGACCTTGCCGTAACCCATCGACTTCAGCTTGCCCGCAAGCAGCTTGGTCTTGGGCGAATCGATGCCCAGGCTTTCCACCACCTTGAGCTTGCCATCACGTGCCAGCTGCGACAGGATGGTCGCCAGACCGGCGCGATACATCTTGCGGTTCACCTTGTGGCTGAAATTCTCATTCGGCTTGTTCGGGAAAGCGACACCACCCCCGCGCCAGATCGGGCTCGACGTACGACCCGCACGCGCGCGGCCGGTGCCTTTTTGGCGCCACGGCTTGTGCGTCGATGCCGTGACTTCAGCACGCGTCTGCTGAGCGCGGTTACCACTTCGTGCATTCGCCTGAAACGCGGTTACCACCTGGTGAACCAGCGCCTCGTTGTACTCACGACCAAACGTTTCGTCGGAAGCGGCAACACTGGTTACTTGCTGACCCTGCTCGTTAATGACAGTCAAATCCATTAGACACCCCCCTTCACAGCCGGGCGCACCACGACATGACCGCCTTTGGAACCCGGAACAGCGCCTTTCAACAGCACCAACCCACGCTCCGCATCAACACGCACAACTTCAAGATTTTGCTTGGTGCAGGTCACCGCACCCATATGGCCGGCCATACGCTTACCCGGGAACACGCGGCCCGGATCCTGCGCCATACCGATAGAGCCCGGCACATTGTGCGAGCGGGAGTTACCGTGCGTGGCGCGCTGCGATTTAAAATTGTGGCGCTTGATGGTGCCGGCAAAACCCTTGCCCTGCGTCACCCCCGTCACATCAACTTTTTGCCCGGCCTGGAACACCTCAACCGACACGGATGCACCCAGCTGGTACTGCGCAGCGACATCGGCAGACACGCGAAACTCGCGCATCAATTCGCCGGCATCCACACCCGCCTTGGCGTAATGCCCGGCTTCCGATTTGCGGACACGACTATTGCGGCGACTGCCATAGGCAAGCTGCACGGCGGAATAACCATCATTTTCTGACGTGCGCACTTGCGTCACACGATTGTTTGACATTTCCAGCACTGTCACCGGAACGGAAGCACCGCTCTCGGTAAAAATGCGGGTCATGCCGACCTTACGGCCAACGAGCCCGATACTCATCTTTGTATTTCCTATCTCAGACCGGCAAGCAAAGCCGCCAGCATGGGTTTTAGGTGCCGATTACTATTGACCGGCGACTATTGGTACAGCAGAAGGGGCAGCAGTATACCTACGCCGCCCGATTTTTACAACTTGATTTCGACGTCGACGCCAGCAGGCAGGTCCAGCTTCATCAGAGCATCAACCGTTTTGTCGGTGGGATCCATGATGTCCATCAAACGGCGATGGGTGCGGATTTCAAACTGGTCACGCGAGGTCTTGTTGACGTGCGGCGAGCGCAGCACGTCAAAACGTTCGATCGAGGTCGGCAGCGGAATCGGTCCCTTCACCACGGCGCCCGTGCGCTTGGCTGTTTCCACGATTTCCATGGCCGACTGGTCGATCAATTTGTAATCAAACGCCTTCAGGCGGATACGGATTTTCTGGTTTTGCATTTAATTCGCCTTATTCTTCGATCTTGGCCACGACACCTGCGCCGACGGTACGGCCGCCTTCACGAATCGCGAAGCGCAGACCTTCGTCCATGGCGATCGGCTGAATCAGCGACACCTTGATGCTGACGTTGTCGCCAGGCA
>Ga0315271_10000170_pt1 | contig 32128 bp, 26 predicted proteins | sample C3_top_MG_FD_204664 | JGI IMG/M metagenome (GOLD analysis project Ga0315271, IMG submission 204664) | Sediment microbial communities from Yellowstone Lake, YNP, Wyoming, USA - C3_top | ecosystem: Environmental > Aquatic > Freshwater > Lake > Sediment | place: USA: Wyoming | collected 2017-08-01
AACCCCCAGGAGCCCATCATGATCGACCGCCTCTTCACCTCGCTGCTGACTTTCTGCCTGCTGATCGGCGCGACCTTCGCCATCGGTTCGATGTGGACCGAATCGACCACGACGCGCCTGGTGACTCAGCTGCCGGCCGTCGAAGTAGTTGCCAAACGTTCGGCGCTGCCCGTCAACGTGGCCACGAACCAGTCCAGCGAGGCCGCCCGCAGCGTGCAGTGAGGCGCCGGGCCGCGTTGCCACTGTCTGCCGGCGCCGTGATCGATTGCTCGATTCGATCCGCGGCTTCGGCAGATCAGACCCCGGTTCCTGCGTTTCGTCGCAATCCGCTTTCAGCGCGTCGCCTCGGCCCCTAGAGTTCAGCCCATCGCAGACAAACCGCTGCAAACCAGACAACCCGGAGTCCACCATGATCGACCGCCTCTTCAACGCCACCCTGACCTTCGCCCTGTTGACCTGCGCAACGCTCGCGATCGGCTCGATGTGGACCGAATCGACGACGACGCGCCAGGTGATTCGCCTGCCGGCGGTTGAAGTGATTGCGCAGCGCGCGCTGCCGAAGACCGAGCTGGCAGCGCTTCAAGCCGCCGACACCGCCCGCAGCGTGCAGTAAGAATCCAGGCCGGCCGGCCGTGACGCGGCGCTCAGGCTGCACGACCACGATGACCGGACCAAAGGTTCACATCTGGCGAAACACGTGAACAAAACTGCGGCTCACGGGCAGCAACTCCTTGCGCCCCTTGAGCTGCACCTCGGCGGTCTCGTTCAGGCCGCGGATCACCTGCAGCACCTGATGCAGGTTCACGATCACGGACCGATGCACCTGCGCGAACCGCTGCGGGTCGAGTTCGTCGGCGAGTTCGCGGATCGTCTTGCGAATCAGCGCTTCACCGCCTTCCCAAACGACGAGCGTGTACTTTTCGTCGGAGCGCAGGTAAGCCACCTGATCCACCGGAATCAGGCGCACATGATTGCCCACCGAGGCTTTGATCCACTGCAGGAATCCGCTCGGCTCCGCGCCCGCCGCGGTGCGCCGGCGTAGCTCGCTCGACAGATCGGCGAGCAGCGAATCGAGCGCCGCAGCCGGGCCGCTTTCGAGGCCGGCCGAACCCGCATCGGGCGCCGCCGCAGCGCTGCCCGACGTTGCCGCCAGACGCTGCTTCAGGCGCTGCACGGTGTCGTCCAGGCGCTCTTCTTCAAACGGCTTGACGAGGTAGTCCAACGCACCTTGTTCGAACGCCTGCACCGCATATTGTTCGTAGGCGGTGACGAACACGACTTCGGCGCGGCGCGCGATCGAACGCGCGGCGTCGATGCCGTTCACCCCCGGCATGTGCACGTCGAGGAACACGACGTGCGGCGCGTGCAGGTCGAACATTTCGACCGCCTCGCGTCCGTTGCGCGCTTCACCGACGATTTGAAGTTCCGGCCAGAGCCGCAGCAGATGACTTCGCAGCCGCTCGCGCAGCAGCGGTTCGTCATCGGCAATCAAGGCGGTCGGGGCCTGGCTTGGGCTCATGCGCGCTGCACCGGCAAGGGCACGAAGACGATCTCGGCCGACACGCCGCTTGGCTGCGTTTCATGCAGCTCCAGGCGCGCGCCGGAACCAAAAGTGGCCGCCAGGCGCGTGCGCAGGTTCGTCAAGCCGGTGCCGCCGGGCGCCGTTTCGCGCATGCCGACGCCGCTGTCGGCCACGGTGATGCGAACTTCGCCGCTCGCCGCGTCGCAGCGCGCCGAGACCTCGATGCTGCCGCCGGTTTCACTCGGATCGATGCCGTGGCGCACCGCATTTTCCACCAGTGTCAGCAAACCGAGCGCCGGGAACACCAGATCCGGCGGCACGCCCGCCGTGTCGATGCGGAACTGCAGCCGATCGGGCATGCGCATTTGCATCAATTCGAGGTAGGCGCGCACCATCGCCAGCTCGTTGCCCAGCGTCGGGCGCTCCGCGTGCAGCTTGGGCATCGCCGCGCGCAGGTAGGCGATCAGGCTGCTCAGCACCGGTGCGGCACGCACCGACCCGGATTCCACGAGTTGCTGCACGTTGGCCAAGGTGTTGAACAGGAAATGCGGTTCGATCTGCGCCTGCAGCAGCTTGAGTTGAGCATCGAGCGCCTGGCGTTCGAGCGTGCTGCGCTCGAGTTCGAACGCCAAAGCCTGGCTGCGCACCTGGGCGTCGCGTTCGCGGTAGAGCGACCCGAGCACCAGCAGCGGGGCGACGAGCAGCACCGTCGCTGTGATCGAGACCACGCCGAGCATGCGCCCTTCGTGCTGGAACAGCTGCGCGAGATCGCCACCGACCGTCGGCACATAAGCGAGCAGCGTCGCCAGCGGCGCCGCCAACGCCACCGCGAGCACCTGCGCCAGCCAGCGCGGCACGCCTGGAATCTGCCAGGCGCGAGCGGCGGTGAAGGCGAGCAACAACACCGAGGCAACCAGCAGCAAGCGCCCCAGCACGACCGGATAGGGCGTGATGAAGATCGGGTTCAGGACCAGTGACAGCGCCACGGCCAGGCCGAGGGCAGTCGCGACTCGGGCCAGCGTCAACTCGGCGAGAAACGAGCGCATGCCGATCGGTGACGAGACCGGGATTGGGAAATGAGACAGCATGGCGCGACGATAGCGCCGCGTGCGCTGAGTTCCAAGCGTTGTACCCCCAGCGTGCGACGGGCGGCGGATTCCCGGGTCCGAACGACGCCCGCGCCATGCCGGGCGCGCTGCGCCCGGATCGGCCGAAGTGTCTACAAACGCTGCATCGAGGCGCGCAAGGCCTCGGTCAGCGATGCATGGCTGTCCAGCAAGTGGGCGCGGCTCTCGATCGACAGCTTGGGGTTGGCGCCGGCACGCTTCAGATCGGCCTGCAATTCGTAGGCGTACAGGCGGGCCAGGCTCAGTGCGTCGGGTGGCAACCCCGCCGGTCCGCGCACCAGCAGGTTCTGCACCCGGCGCAGATGATCGCGCTGCAGGTTGCGGCGCAGCCGGTCGATCTCGCGGTTCGCCTTCAGCTCGCTCCAGATCGAATTCTGCAAGGTGGAGTAGACCTCGGCCAACGAGATCAGATCGCGTGCCTGCGACGCATCCACGAAGAGCGGCAATTCCAGCATGCGCGCCGCCGTGCCGGGGCTGAGCAACCGGTCCAGCGCCGTCGATTGCAGCTGCAACACGGCCGCGGGTATGCTCACCGGCCCACCGCGTTCCCATTCGTTGTAGTCGGGTGCGAGGCTCGCCAGGAACTGCGGCTTGAAGCGAAAGCTGTCGGCATTGAACAAGCCCTTGGCGAGGAACTGCAGCGCGTCGCGCTGTTTCGCAGGTTCGACCGGGGTGTAGGCGAGGCGGCTTGTGGTTCCGGGCAGATCGCGAACGGTGTGCATGCCGCCGACGTACTTGCCCACCAGTTCGGCGGCGCGGTTCAACTGCCGAAATCCGCTGAGCAAGACGCGCCGCTGGCGTGCCACCGGGTCGCCCGCTTGAGGCTGACGCTCCTGAACCCGCTGCCAGAGCTCGTGCGCGAGTTGCAGCCGCTTCTTGTAGAAGTCAAGCGGGTCGTCGCCCAAATCGAAGCGGTTCGCGAGCGGATCGATGCCCTCGTTGCCACCGAATCCACCGGCGTCGGCGTCGTCCGCGAACGCGAGATTCGGCTCGGTACTGCGCGCGGCGATGCGTGCGAGCTCGGCGCTTTCGGTCGCTGGGTCGAGCTGTCGGTAGGCGTACTCGATCGCCCAATAGTCGTAGGGGCCGAGCGTCGTGTTGTTGAAGCTGCCCTGTCGTTCACCGGCCAGCGCCACGTTGAAACCGGCGTAGTCCATCACCGAGCCCGCGATGCCGTTCTTTTCGGTGAATTCGCGATCCTGCAGCTGCGCGCGCGTCACCACGGTCGACGCCTTGAAATTGTGCTTCAGCCCCAAGGTGTGGCCGACTTCATGCGTGATCGTGTCCTTGATCACGGCTTGCGCGAACGCCTCGGCATCGGGCCCATCGGGCGCGATGTCGCCCCTGGCCTCGAGCAGGTCGAGGGCAAAGTCCATCTCCGCCGCCGCTTCGTGCGCGTAGCTGCAATCGTAGCGGTGGAACTTTTCGCCCAACGCGCTGAGCGCCGGCGCGAAAGACCTGTCGGAAGTCGCCCCCACGTCCTCCACCAGGAAGCGCCTTGCGCCGCGCCCGAAGGCGTCGCTCATCGCGATATCGGCGTCGATGATTTCGCCGGTGCGCGGGTCGGAGTGGTTCGGCCCGATCGCCAGACCGGCATCGGTGCCGGTGAACCAGCGGATCGACGCGTGACGCGAATCGAGCGTATCGAAGTCGTCGGTGTCGGCTTGCTGTTTGACGACGATCGCATTCACGAACCCGATTTTCTCGAAAGCTTTGTTCCACTCGAGCACGCCAGCCTGAACCGACTCGCGGTATTGCGGCGGAATATTCTTGTCGAGCCAATAGGTGATGGGCTGCTTCGGTTCCGACATCGCAGCCGCCGGGTCCTTCTTCTCGAGGCGCCAGCGCGTGATGTAGTGGCGCTTCGGATTCGCATCGAGATCGTTGCTCAGGTCGGTGACCGCGTCAAAGAAGTGACCCAGCCGCGGGTCGGTCTTGCGCGGCGCCATGGCCTCGCCAGACAACTTGGTGAAGCTGTAGACCATGCCGACAAAAAAACTGCGCGCATCGGGTACCGCGCTTGGTGGCGGCGGGGTCGGCACCGGGCCAGGCACCAGCGGCGGTGCCGGCAGCCGCGCGGTCGCAAAGTGCAGCCGCGCATTCACGCTGGTCAGGTCATCCGTGACGCGCGTCTTCTCGAAGAACGAATTGCTGCGGTCCATGCTGTACGGCAGCCGAAAGGCACGCTCAAGCTGGGTCGAGTAGCCCGCGATGTCGCCAAGCAGGAACGAAGCGTCGATCAACACCGACTTGCGTTGCGCGTGCGGCGCGCTGGCGATCGTGGCCGAAGCGAGCAGGCTGTGCGAAAACGCCTGATCGAGCACCGCCTGCATTGGCGAGCCGCTCGCGACATAGCTCGTGTTGAGTGCGATCAGCTGGATCTGCTGACTGCCGATCTTGCGGAAACTCGCGAGCCACGACGGCCCCATCCAGCTGCCGTAAAGGCGCCGCTCACCCACCGAATTCGAAACGTTCACCGACAGCAAGAACGGTTTGTCCAATTGCTCGGGCGCAATTTCCAGCCACAGCTTTTCGTCTTTGCGCCACAGCCCAAAAAAACCGGCCTGGGCGGTCGCCCCCTTGATCACTTCGTCAAAAGGCTTGGGTGCACTCGGGTCCGGCTTGGCGGCAGCGGCAGCGGTGGGCGCCGAAGCGCCTGGGCCCGGCGCCGAGGCTGCATCAGCCGTCGGCGCAGCCGCTTGCGCGTTTCTCGGGCCCTGCGCCACGCCCGCGGCAGCGGCGCTCGAGGCAGGAGCGGTCGCCGCGGCGGGAGCCGCCAAGTCCAGGCTGGTGCAGCCGGCGGCAAGCAGCAGCACAGCGCCCGCCTGCACCTGGCGAATCGAGAGGTAGTGGAATTTGATGTTCATGTTCAGGGTGTCCGCGGCGGATTGACGAGGTCGACTTACGCCCTCGACAACAGCTATTGTGTCGGGTTACAAATCCCTCGTCATGCACATCCCCCCCGAGCCGTCGGGCAGCGCGGCCTGACTTTCGCACCAAACTGCCCGGCGCGGCCGGCCTCGGCCAAACCCGGGCAGGACCCCGGCGAATATCGTGCCTCAGACGGCCTTGCGCGGCGCCCGCTTGGCGGGGGCCTTCGCCGTCGCGTGTGGCGCTGGCGCAGCCTTGTCCGCCTGGGCCTTCTTGCCGAGCTGAGCGGTGAGTTCGTCAATACGCGCCGAAAGCGCCGCGACGTCCTGGGCCGACGGCACGCCCAGTTTCTGCAGCGCCTTGGCGGTACGCTCCTCGAAAATATTCTCCAACTTGTCCCATTGCTGGCCGGCGCGCGCCTGAACTTCACTCGCCATTCCGGTCATCTTGCTCGCGACTTCGCCGAGCTTCCCTTCCGCCGCCGTTTGCGTCTTGCGTTGCAGGTTCACGCCCTCCTTGATCAAGGTGTCGAACGCCTTGCCGCCTTCAGCCTGGGCCTTGGCAAACGCGCCCATTCCGGCGAGCCAGATCTGCTGCGCCGACTCCTTGACCGAACCGGCCAGGGCGCTGTCGAAAATCCCGGCTGCGCCTGCCGCCTGCTTTTCCGCCAGTTGCTTGAGTTTCTTGACCATGGTGTGTATTCCTCGTTGCTCGTGCGTGACCGCCGAAATGGGGCCGGCACGCCGCGAACTATAGGAGGCCGCTCGCTGCGCTTCGGCCGAAATCTCTAGTGAGTTTGCTCTACGCCACCCTGCTTCGGCAGCAGGACCCTGGGGAAAGCGTGCAGCGCACGCCCCCCTTGGCTGGACAAGAATGAAGGGCTCAAGCCAATCTCCGGGAGAACCCATGCAGTACTTCGTCACCGGCGCCACCGGTTTCATCGGCAAACGACTCGTGAAAACCTTGCTCGCGCGGCGTGGCGCGACCGTCCACTTCCTGCTGCGCCAGGAAAGCGAAGCCAAGGTGCCGGCGCTGCTGGAGTATTGGGGTGCGGCAAAGGGCCACGCGATACCGGTGTATGGGGACCTGACGGCGAAGAAGCTCGGCGTCAGCGCCGCGGCGCGCAAGGCGCTGGAGGGGCAGATCGACCACCTGTACCACCTCGCCGCGGTGTACGACCTGTCGGCCGGCGAAGCCGAGCAGGTGGAGGTGAATATCGCAGGCACGCACAACATGGTCGAGTTCGCCAGCGCCATCGGTGCCCGGCATGTGCACCATGTGAGTTCGATCGCCGCGGCGGGCCTGTACGAAGGGGTGTTCCGCGAAGACATGTTCGACGAAGCCGAAGGTCTGGAACACCCCTACTTCATGACCAAGCACGAGAGCGAAAAGATCGTTCGCAAGGAGTGCAAAGCGCCCTGGACGGTGTACCGCCCGGCGCTGGTCGTGGGCGACTCCAAGACCGGCGAGATGGACAAGATCGACGGGCCGTACTACTTCTTCAAGCTCATCCAGCGCATGCGCCAGATCCTGCCGCCATGGTTTCCATCGGTGGGCCTGGAGGGTGGGCGCATCAACATCGTGCCCGTGGACTTCTGCGTCGCGGCGCTCGATCACATCAGCCACCTGCCGGCGACGAGCGGCAAGTGTTACCACCTGGTCGACCCCGTGGGCTACCGCGTCGGCGACGTGCTCGACATCTTCTGCAAGGCCGCGCACGCGCCGAAGATGAACCTGTTCGTGAACGCCGCCCTGTTCGGCTTCATCCCGACGAGCGTGAAGAAGGGAATGATGGCGCTGGCGCCGGTGCGCCGCTTGCGCAATGCGGTGATCAAGGACCTGGGCCTGCCGCCGGACATGTTCACCTTCGTCAATTACCCGACCCGGTTTGATCGGCGCGAGACCGACGCTGCGCTCAAAGGCAGCGGCATCGAATGCCCGAACCTGCACGACTACGCGTGGGTGTTGTGGGACTACTGGGAGCGCCACCTCGACCCGAACCTCTTCATCGACCGCAGCCTCAAAGGCACGGTCGGCGGCAAGGTCGTGCTGGTCACCGGTGGCTCGTCAGGCATCGGCTTGTCGGCGGCGTGCCGTTTCGCCGAGGCGGGTGCGACCACGATCATCTGCGCGCGCGGCGAAGACAAGTTGGGGCAAGCCGTGTCCCACATCAAGGAGCACGCAGGCAAGGGCGCCAAGGTGTTCAGCTACGCAGCCGACATCTCCGACGCGGCGAGTTGTGCCGCCTTGATCAAGACGCTGCAGGAGCAGCATGGCGGCGTCGACTTCCTCATCAACAACGCCGGGCGCTCGATCCGCCGCGCCATCGAGTCGAGTTACGACCGCTTCCACGACTTTGAACGCACGATGCAGCTCAACTATTTCGGCAGCTTGCGCGTGACGATGGGCCTGCTGCCGGGAATGGTGGCGAAGAAGCGCGGGCATGTCGTCAACATCAGCTCGATCAGCGTGCTCGTCAACGCACCCCGCTTCTCGGCCTATGTCGCGAGCAAGGCGGCGCTGGACGCGTGGACGCGTTGCGCGTCGAGCGAATTTGCCGATCTGGGCGTGACCTTCACCACCGTCAACATGCCGCTGGTACGCACGCCGATGACGGCGCCGACGAAGATCTACGACAGCATGCCGTTGCTGCAGCCTGAAGAAGCCGCCGACATGATTGTGCGGGCCTGCATCGAAAAACCGGTGCGGGTGGCGACGCGTCTGGGCACTTTGGGCGAGGTGCTGCACGCCGTGGCGCCACGCATCACGCAGATCATCATGAACACCACCTTCCGCATGTTTCCGGAAAGCGCGGCGGCGAAGGGCGAGAAGCTGGACAAGCCGACGCTGTCACCCGAGGCGATGGCGATGGCGCAGATGATGCGCGGGATTCACTTCTGATCCGCACCCGCCGCAGCACGCTGGCCGCGATGCTACGCCTCGCGGGCACGAGCCCGAAGCAGCGTCGCGCCTTGCCCGCGCACCGCATCACGGCCCACTCGGGCGCGTTCAACTGCGGTTTCCAGGAGCCTGTCGGGCTTGGGGCTACTTCAGCGCCTTGAACCGCACCCGCTTCGGGCGCGCGCCCTCTTCGCCCAGGCGCCGCTTCTTGTCCGCTTCATATTCCTGGTAGTTGCCGTCGAAGAAGACCCACTTCGAGTCTCCCTCGCAGGCCAGGATGTGGGTCGCGATGCGGTCCAGGAACCAGCGGTCGTGGCTGATCACCATCACGCTGCCGGCGAATTCGAGCAGCGCGTCTTCGAGTGCGCGCAGGGTCTCGACATCGAGGTCGTTGCTCGGCTCGTCGAGCATCAACACGTTGCCGCCCCTGGCCAGCGTCTTCGCCAGGTGCAGCCGGCCGCGCTCGCCGCCTGAGAGCGAGCCCACCAGTTTCTGCTGGTCGTTGCCCTTGAAGTTGAAGCGCCCGAGGTAGGCGCGCGAAGGCATCACGAACTTGCCCACCGTGATGTTGTCCAGACCCCCCGACACGTCTTGCCAGACGGTCTTGTCGGACTGCAGCTCTTCGCGGCTTTGTTCGACGAACGCCATCCTCGCTGTCGGGCCGACCTTCACGCTGCCGCTGTCGGGCTTTTCCTTGCCGGAGATCATGCGAAACAGCGTCGACTTGCCGGCCCCGTTCGGGCCGATGATGCCCACGATCGCACCCGCCGGCAGCTTGAAACTCAGGTCATCGATCAGCACGCGCTCGCCGTAGCCCTTGGTCACGTGATCGAATTCAAGCACCTCGTGGCCCAGGCGTTCCGCCACCGGAATGAAGATTTCGTTGGTCTCGTTGCGCTTCTGGTATTCGACGTCGGAGAGTTCTTCGAAGCGCGCCAAACGCGCCTTGCTCTTGACCTGTCGGCCCTTCGGGTTCTGGCGCACCCATTCGAGCTCTTTCTTCATCGCCCGGGTGCGCGCGTCTTCGCTTTTTTGCTCCTGCTCCAGGCGCCGCTCCTTTTGTTCGAGCCAACTGCTGTAGTTGCCCTTGTAGGGAATGCCACGGCCGCGGTCGAGTTCGAGTATCCACTCGGCTGCGTTGTCCAGGAAATAGCGATCGTGCGTGATCGCGACCACGGTGCCGGGGAAGCGGCTCAAGAACTGTTCGAGCCAGTCCACGCTTTCGGCGTCGAGGTGGTTCGTCGGCTCATCGAGCAGCAGCATGTCGGGCTTGGACAGCAGCAGCCGGCACAGCGCAACGCGGCGCTTTTCGCCGCCGGAGAGCACGTCGATGCTCGCCTCCCAAGGCGGCAGGCGCAGCGCGTCGGCGGCGAGTTCGAGCTGCAGGTCGGTGTTTTCGCTGCCGGCCGTGGCGATTTGCGCCTCGAGTTCGGCCTGCTCCACGGCGAGTTTGTCGAAGTCGGCGTCGGGCTCGGCGTACGCTGCATACACCTCGTCCAGGCGCTGCTTCGCTGCGAGCACGCCACCGATCCCCTGCTCGACCGCCTGGCGCACCGTTTGCGATGCGTCGAGCTGCGGCTCTTGCGGCAGAAAACCGATCTTCAAATTCGGCATCGGCGTCGCTTCGCCTTCGATTTCATGGTCCAGTCCGGCCATGATCTTGAGCAGCGTCGACTTGCCCGAGCCGTTCGTGCCGAGCACGCCGATCTTTGCGCCGGGGAAAAACGACAGCGAAATGTCTTTCAGGATGTGACGTTTCGGCGGGACGATCTTTCCCACTCGATTCATCGTGAATACGTATTGCGCCATGCTGGATCCTGCTGTGAACCCGGTATTGTGACGGCTCGCGAGGCCGCGCCCGGACCCCTGACAATGGGCCCATGCCGCGCCTGCTGTACCTGCTCACCCTGTGCAACCTGACGATCGGCACCGGTGCCTTCGTCATCAACGGCATCCTCGGTGCGGTCAGCACTTCGCTCGGGGTCAGCATTGCCGCAGCCGGGCAGGCCATGACGGTCTACGCCTTGTCGACCGCTTTGCTCGGCCCGATGGCGCTGCTGCTCATCGCACGCTGGCCGCGGCGCAGGGCCCTGGTGTTGGCAATGGCCGTCTTCGGCGCCGGCAATCTGCTGTGCGCGTTGGCGCCTTCACTGCCGGTGCTGTTCGCCGGGCGCGCGTTGATGGGCGTGGGCGCGAGTTTCACCGCCATGGCCGCTGGCATGGTGGTGGCGATGGTCGCGCCACAGATGATCGGCCGCGCGCTCTCGCTGGTGTTTCTCGGCATGAGCCTGAGTTACGTCATCGGCATCCCCCTGGGCGCATGGCTCGGGCTTGAGTATGGCTGGCGCGTGCCGGTGTTCGGGGTCGCGGCGACTGCGGCCTTGTGCTGCATCGTGCTCTTTCGCGCCGTGCCGCCCGACATTGCCGCGCCCGGCGCCACGCTGACCGGCGCCGCGGCGCATCTGCGCCGACCTGCCGTGTTGTGGACACTGGCACTGACGCTGTTCTACTTCGTTGCCATCTTCGTCGTCTTCAGCTACATCGGGCCGGTGCTGCTGGCGCTGAACCCCATGACGAACGCGCAATTGAGCCTGGCGCTGATGGGCTTCGGCGTGGCGGGCGTGGCCGGAACGCTGCTCGGCGGATGGGCGAACGACCGCTTCGGTTCGCAAGCGACATTGACGTTTCAGCTCACGACCCTGGCCGCGATGATGGTGGTCGTGCCGTTGACGCGCGGACACCCGGTGCTGACCCTGGCCGCCTTCGTCGTCTGGGGCGTCGCGGGTTTCGGCATGATGGCGCCGCAGCAGTCGCGCCTGGCGCGGCTGGCGCCGCAATCAGCGCCGCTGCTGATGTCGTTGAACACGTCCATGCTGTACTTCGGCACGGCCCTGGGTGCGGTGATCGGTGGCGCTGCGTCGGCGACGATCGGTGTCCCGAACCTGGCCTGGGCCGGGGTGCCGTTCGCCTGCGCCGGCTTGTTCACACTGTGGATCAACACACGCAATACGCGCGGCCTGGAGGCCGCCGCGGCAGCAACGAAGTGAGGGCCGGTTAGAATCGGCGCAGCAGCCGGCACACCAGTCAGCCCGCTGCTGTCAGCCCTGACCTGAGCCTCGCGCTCGACCTTTCTCCCTCTGCCTGCGACTGGCGCCCAAGATTGCGGCGACAGGCCGACCTCTCCTCGATTCCACATGACATTCGATACCCTCGGCCTGGCCGAGCCGCTGCTGCGCGCGGTTCGCGAGCATGGCTACACGACCCCGACCCCGATTCAGCTGCAAGCGATTCCGGCCGTTCTGTCCGGCGGCGACGTCATGGGCGGGGCGCAAACCGGGACCGGCAAGACCGCGGGTTTCGTGCTGCCGATGCTGCACCGCCTGATGGCCAAAGCGGCGCCGCGCGACGCCAAAGGCCGAGCGCCGATCCGTGCGCTGATCCTCACGCCCACCCGCGAGCTCGCCGCGCAAGTGGAAGAAAGCGTGCGTGTCTACGGCAAGCATTCACGCCTGACGAGCATGGTGATGTTCGGTGGCGTGGGCATGCAGCCGCAAGTCGACAAGCTGCGGCGCGGCGTCGACATCCTGGTCGCCACGCCGGGGCGTTTGCTCGACCACCACCAGCAGCGCACGCTGGACCTGAGCCATGTCGAGATCTTCGTGCTCGACGAAGCCGACCGCATGCTCGACATGGGTTTCATCCACGACATCAAGAAGGTCCTGGCCATCGTTCCGGCGCAAAAACAGAGCCTGTTGTTCTCGGCAACGTTCAGCGATGACATCAAGCTGCTCGCCGACCGCTTGTTGAACAAGCCGGTGTTGATCGAAGTCGCGCGCCGCAACCAGACCGCCGACAACATTGCGCAAAAGGCGCACCCGGTCGGGCGCGAGCTGAAGAAGGACCTGTTGACGCACCTCATCAAGAGCAACGACTGGCACCAGGTGCTCGTCTTCACGCGCATGAAGCACGGCGCGAACCGGCTCACCGAACATCTGCTGAAACAGGGCATCACGGCGATGGCAATCCACGGCAACAAGAGCCAGACGGCGCGCACCAAGGCGCTGGCCGACTTCAAGAGCGGCTCGCTGCAGGTGCTGGTGGCCACCGACATCGCCGCGCGTGGCATCGACATCGACCAGCTGCCGCATGTGGTGAATTTCGAAGTGCCCAACGTCCCCGAGGACTATGTGCATCGCATCGGCCGCACCGGCCGCGCTGGCGCGCAAGGCGAGGCGATTTCGCTCGTGTGCCTTGACGAAGAAGGCTTTCTGCGCGACATCGAGCGTCTCATCAAGCATGAAATTCCGCGCGAGGTCATTGCCGGATTCACGCCGCCGGCGGGCGAGCGCGCCGAACCCATCGTGCTCGGACGCATGACGATCGGCGTCGGCGGCCAGCATCGCGCGCCGCGCCCGCCGGGCGCTGGGCGCGGTGGCCGCAGTGGCGCTGGGGATCGCCGCGATTCGCGCCCCGCACCACGCGCGGCGGGCGCGAAGCAAGGGTCGGCGGTGCATCCATCGCCGGCCCGATCTGCAAGCCACGGCTCGGCGCCTCAGCCAAACGGAACGCGGCGCCGCATCACGGCCAAGGCCTGAAACAGGCCAGCGCGGCTGGCGCGCCGCGCGGCCTGCGGCCCGGCGCGCACGCTGCACCCACCTGCTCCATTGCGCCTGCCGTGTGGGCGATACCACACATTCACGGCGAATCGAGGGCGACTCGTCTTCCCTCGCCCGCTTGCGGCGGATACAGTGACCAAATGTGAAAACGATGGCACCGGGTGCGTCCGGCGCGCATTCGATCGAGCCCGGGAATCACTCAATTCGAAGAGGTCAGTTGCGCACCCTCGTCCGAGCTGGCGTTCGACCCGCCGCGCTTCTGCTGATCGTGGCCGCATTGCTGTGGCTGGCTGCGTCCTGGTTGCCCTTCGTCACGCCGGACGGGGCCTTGGTCTCACAGCGACCCATGGCCGTGCTGCTGTTGGTTTTGGGCGTTCTGCTCAGGTGGCTCCGGGCCCCGCGCCCGCCGCAACCCCCGCCACGGAGCTTCGAGCTTTCGACCTTCAAGTACAGCACGATCATCGACGACCCGGGTCCAGACACGCACCCGATCTCGCTGCCCACAGGCGCCCTGGAAGGCGCTGCGGGTAGCGTTGACGCTGCGGCCCAGGCAGCGCCCGCCAAGGCGCCGAACTCTGGACCCGTCGTGCCCAATAAACCCTCGCGCTGGCAGGCCGGCGTGACGCGCGCGATCGAATGGCAGCGGTTTGAAGCCCTGTGCACGGCGATGTTCCGGCAAGACGGCTATGTCACGAAGCTGAATTCGCGAGGCGCGGCAGGCGCGGTCGAGATCTGGTTGCACCCCCCCATCGACATGAAGAATCCGGCGCGCATCGTTCTTTGCAAACACATGGGCGACGCCCCCATCGATGCCTCGACGGTGACCGAGTTCCAGGCGGTGCTGCAAAAAGCCAATGTCAGTTCCGGCGCGATCGTGACGGCCGGGCGTTTCAGCGACGAAGCGAAGCAGCTTGCGCGACGCAATCGCATATCGCCGGTCGACGGTGTGAAACTGCTGAGCTTGATCCTGCGCCGCACGGAGGAACAGCAACGTGAACTGCTGGAGGTTGCCACGCAGGGAGAATACTGGCGGCCCACCTGTCCGGCGTGCGACTACAAGATGACGCTGGGGGACGGCGCAAAGGGCGCTTGGACCTGCACCAGAACCGCAGCCTGTCCGGGTGTGCTGAACTGGACTTCCGAGGCAGTCTGAGCGCCCCGAGGCCGGCCCAAGCCCGCCGCCACCGGGCTTGCAGGCCCGAAGGCCTTCGCCAGCCACTCGTGAGCGCGCAGGCGCTCACTCGGTGCGGGCTCAGCCCCCCGTGGGGGTCAAGCAAAGTGGCAGAGCCACATTTGCTTGAGAGCGCCCCCAGGCCGACGACATACGTCGTCCGCCCCCCGTGGGGGTTGAGGAAACTTCGGGCGGCCGTGCGTTTCCTCAAGAGCCTGCGTCTGCCCATGCCCGGGGTGCCGGTGCCGGGCTGGATCATGGCGGCGTCTGCCGCGCCAGATCGATACGCGCGCAGGGCCAGACCGAGTTGGGTATGATGCGCGCGGCCTGGGGCTTGCCCGGCTGCCATTGATAAGGTAATGAACATGAAGTCGTTGATCCTGGCCTTGGGTGTGGCCGTTGGCGCGATTGGCCTGCTGCCGGTTGACGTTGAGGCGAAACGCCTCGGTGGTGGTGGCAGCTCCGGAATGAAGCGTGAGATGCCGGCGAAAAGCGCGCCCGACGCCGCACCTGCAAAACCCGCCGCACCCGCTGCCACGCCGAACAGCGCGGGCACGGCACCAGCTGCTGCACCCAAGCGCTCGTGGATGGGGCCGCTCGCCGGCCTTGCTGCGGGCCTGGGTTTGGCGGCATTGATGAGTCATTTCGGCATGGGTGAAGCGTTCGGCAACTTTCTGATGCTGGCTTTGCTCGCTGTGGCCGCCATCTTCCTCGTGCGTTTCCTGCTGCGTCGCTTCGGTCCTGCAGCGCAGCGCGACGCCGCACCGGCAGGCATGCAATTCGCCGCAGGCGCTGCCGGCGCAGGAGGATTGGCGATGCCCGCGCCAGTGGGTGGTTCCGGCTGGGGCGCAGCAGACGCGCCGCCTTTGAATCCGCAGCCCGCACCCATGATGATCGAGGCGGCGCCCACGCTCCCGCCCGATTTTGATGCGGCCGCGTTCGAGCGCATCGCGAAGATGATCTTCATCCGCATGCAGGCCGCGAATGACAGCGGTGACCTGAACGATCTGCGGGCCTTCACGACGCCCGAGATGTTCGCCTCGCTGCGCCTCGAATTGCAGGAACGAGGCGCCGGCGTGCAGCAAACCGACGTCGTGAAGATTGACGCCCAGGTGCTCGACTTTGCCGCCGAGCCGCAACGTCATGTCGTGAGTGTTCGTTTTCACGGCCTGATCCGGGAAGAAAAAGACGGCACCGCCCAGCCCTTTGACGAGGTCTGGCATTTGGTCAAACCGACCGACGCCAGCCGCGAATGGGCAATTGCCGGGATCCAGCAGACAACCTGAAGAGGCTGCGTGATGCTGAATGCAAACAGGGGGCTCGGCCCCCTGTCTGCATTTTGGGTGGTATCAACGCGCGACAATCCGGTTCCTCCGTTTCACCGTTTCCACCGTATCCGCCAATGCTGCGATGAGATACCGATTGAGTGTGGCCCTCGCCGCGCTGCTGGCGGCGTGCATCGCAAACGCCGCCCCGCCGCAGGTTGGCGTATCCGCAGCAGAGCCGGCGGCGGCGCAGCAGCCGAGCACGCCAGCGCCGGGCACCCGCGCGAGCGCCGCATCCGCCGCTGGCACGGCGCCGCTGCCCGAGGTGGCCGACGCCTTCGTGCCGAACCCGAAGCTCTACGTCGATGGAATTCCACCGGTGCCGAAGCGCCTGGTGCAAGAAGTCTCCAGGTACACCGAGTTTCGCGGCCACGCCTTCGTCGGCTGGCATCCACTGCGCCGCGAAATGCTGGTGTCGCACCGCCAGGCCGACGCCCAGACTGCGCAGCTGTTTCGTCTGGCATCACCCCTGGGCGCGTTGGAACAGCTCACCGACTCGGCCGACCCGGTGGTCGAGGCCAGCTATGAGCCGCTCCAGGGCAAATACCTCGTCTTCGCGCGCGGCGATGGCGGGAATGAGGCGAACCAGTTGTATCGGCTCGATCTGCCGTCGAAACAGATCACGTTGTTGACCGATCCGGCCGAGCGCAACGAGATGCAGGGCTGGTTGCACCGCAGCAGCGCGCTGCTGGTGAGCTCGGTCGCGCTGGACAAGACGGCGAGCACCGGCACGCGTTCGGCAGTGAGTCAAACGCTGCGCCTGGTCGACCCGGCGCAGCCCGGTGTAAGCCGAAAGATTGCCGAGCTGCCGGGCACGGGATGGGAGGTCGGCGCCATCTCCTGGGACGACCGGCAAGCCGCGCTGACGCGCTACATCTCGGCCAACGAATCGCAAGTGTGGCTGCTGCATTTGGCCACGGGCAAGTCGGTGCAGGTGCTTCCCGCACCGGATGCGTCGCCAAAGGCGGCGCATTTCGCCGGACCGTTCACGCGCGACAACTCGGGCCTGTTCATCATCTCCGACCGCGATGGCGAGTTCCGCGAAATCATGCTCTATCGTTTTGCCAGCAAGCGCCTCCAGCGCGTGACCGGCGCACCTGCGTGGGACGCAAGCGAGCTCTCGGTGAACGACGGCGCGAAGACGCTTGCGGCTCGCTTCAACGTCGATGGTCGCGAAGAGTTGCGCCTGTTCGATGCGCAGACGCTGAGAGCAGCGGTGTTGCCGGCGGGCCGAACCTTGCCGGCGCCGACCGCCGGCAGCGTGCGCAGTCTGCGCTTCCACCGCAAGCTTCCCGACCTGGCGTTTGCAGTGGCCGGCAGCGCCGGCCCGAGCCAGGTTCATTCGCTGAATCCGCTCACCGGTGCGACTGAAATCTGGACCCGCGCGCACATTCCGGCTGGAATCGATACCAGCGAAGTACCGCAGCCTCGAATCGTGCGCTGGCGAAGTTTCGATCAGCGCGAAATTTCTGGGATCCTGTACCGGCCACCCGCGCGCTTTGCCGGCAAGCGCCCGGTGCTGGTGTTGATCCACGGCGGCCCGGAGGCGCAGGCCAAGCTCGGGTTCCTCGGCCGCAACAGCTACTTCGTGAATGAACTCGGAATCGCGGTGATCGAGCCCAACGTGCGTGGCTCGTCGGGCTATGGCAAGACCTTTCTGACGCTGGACAACGGTGTGCTGCGCGAGGACTCAGTGCGCGACATCGGCAGCCTGTTCGACTGGATCGCAACCCAGCCCGACTTCGACGCGTCGCGCGTGCTTGTCAGTGGCGGCAGCTACGGCGGCTACATGAGTCTTGCGGTGAGCGCAAGGTATAGCCCGCGCATCTCCGGCGCGATCGACATCGTCGGCATCTCGAATTTCGTCACCTTCCTGCGCAACACCGAAAGCTACCGCCGCGACTTGCGGCGCGTCGAGTACGGCGACGAACGTGATCCTGCGATGCGTGCCTTTCTCGAGAGTATTTCACCGGCGAGCCGGGCGCAGGACATCACCAAGCCCCTGTTCGTCGTGCAGGGGCGCAACGACCCGCGCGTGCCGTACACCGAAGCGGAGCAGATCGTGGCACTGGCCAGGGCGAACAATCCGTTCGTCTGGTACTTGCGCGCCGAGAACGAAGGGCATGGCTTTGCACGCAAGGAAAATGCCGACTACCAGTTCTACGCCACGGTGCTGTTCGTGCGCGCGACACTGCTGAAGTAGTTCGGGGGTCGGGTAGACACGGTTTGCCGCGCGCCGACAGCGGCGTATGCTGGGCATCCCGGGGCAATGCCCTGTCGATCGAGGAGACACCCGATGACCCTTTGCCCGATCGCCCTCGTCGTCGGCTGCAAGAAATGCCCGGCGTTCTCGATCTGCCCAGTCAAGGCCAGCATCGGCGACTACAAACCGGACGCGCCGGCGGCCCATACTGGTGCGGCGAAGAAGCCGCCCGCGTCGAAGCACAATTGAACGGCTGACCGGGCCGCGGCCCCGGCACGTACAAATCGGGCGTGGCGCGCGGCGCGTGCGGGTCGCAGGCCGCGCCAGCGGTGCCGGCGGCTGCCTGCGCAGGCGGCCAGGCGAGCCGTCGTGCCAGGAGCACACCGGGCTTTGGGTCGTGCCCGCCCGACCCAAAGCGCAACAGGCTCCTTGACGCCCACCTCAGGCGTAGCGCTGGCGCGCGAGCGCCGCGCCTTGCACCAGCGCGTCGAGCTTGCGCAGCGCAATCTCGCGCCGCATCGGCGCCATGCCGCAGTTGGTGCAGGCGATGAGGCGCGCCTTGGGGACATACTGCAAGGCCTTGCCGATCGTCTGCGCCACGTCTTGCGGCGATTCAACTTCGTCGCTTGCGACGTCGATCACTCCGACCATCACGTCCTTTCCTTCCAGCAGCGCCATCAGCTCGATCGGGACGTGCGAGTGAAAGCACTCCAGCGACACCTGGTCGATGCTGCTGCGCGCCAACGCCGGGAAGACTCGCTCGTACTGGCGCCACTCGCCACCCAGCGTATTTTTCCAGTCGAGGTTGGCCTTGATGCCGTAGCCGTAGCAGATGTGAACCGCCGTCTTGCAGGTCAGGCCTTGCGCTGCGCGCTCGAGCGCCGCGACACCCCACTCGGCGGCGTCCTGCATGTAGACGTTGAAGGCGGGCTCGTCGAACTGGATGATGTCCACGCCATCGGCCTGCAGCGCCAAGGCTTCCTGGTTGAGCAACTCGGCAAAGGCCATCGCCATCTCGCGGCGGTCACCGTAATGGCGATCCGCCACCGTGTCGACGATCGTCATCGGCCCGGGCAGCGTGAACTTCACCCTGCGTTGCGTGTGAGCGCGCGTCAGGCGCGCCTCGGTGGCGTGGACCCGGCCCTTCAGGCGCAACGCTGCAACCACCTGCGGCACCATTGCGTCGTAGCGGTTGTCGCGAATCCCCATCTTGACCTTGTGCTCGAAGTCGATGCCTTCGACGCTTTCAAGAAAGCCGTGCACGAAGTGCTGGCGCGACTGTTCGCCGTCGCCAATGATGGTGAGGCCAGCGTCTTCCTGGGCCTTGATCCACAGCAGCGTCGCGTCGGACTTCGCGCTGGCGAGCTCTTCACCGCTGAGCTTCCAGGCGGGCCAGAGTCTTTGTTGCTCGGCGAGCCACCCGGGTTTGGGCAGGCTTCCGGCGATCGCGGTATCGAACATGATTGGCATCGAAGCTTTCCGGTCAGAGTAGCAAGCGTCAAACAGCTGGTGCTGGGCGGGTCCGCGCGTGGATGCGGATCGGGGCAGTGTCCGTCTCGACAATCTGACCGGCGAAAACCTTGCGCGCTTTTCGCAACTCGATCACGCCGTCGAGTCGCACCTTGCCTTGCGCGATCATCGCCTTCGCGGCGCCGCCGCTGCTGGCCATGCCGGTGGCCTTGAGCAGATCGTCCAAGGGGATGAAATCTTCGCGCAATTCGAACTCGATCGTCTTCACGCCCCTGCCCAGTTTGCATCGACAGGCGTGATTCTGACGCAGACAGGCAGCGGCTTCGGCCTGTGCCTGGCGCAAGCCGCCTGCTACATCGTCAGGCCGCTTCTTCTGGCAGTGCCTGAAACCGCAGAAGCACGCTGCAGTTCGTGTACATTTCGGCCCTCAGCAATGCGCAAGACCATGGTTGTCAGTGTTTTCAAGTTCGACCCGTTGCGGTTCTCGCTGCGGGCTCCGTCAGAAACCCCCGCGATCGATTCTTGAGCGTCGCTGCGTGCGCCGCATGTGCTGCGCATTCAACTTCTTTTTTGATTGAGACAGGAAAACCGTCCATGACGACGCAAACCGGTACCGTAAAGTGGTTCAACGAGAGCAAGGGCTACGGCTTCATTGCGCAAGATGCTGGCGGCGCTGACCTGTTCGCCCACTTCCGCGACATTCAGGGCGAAGGGTTCAAGACCCTGACTGAAAACCAGCGCGTCGAGTTCGAAGTCAAGCAGGGACAAAAGGGCTTGCAGGCAGCCAACATCAAGCCCATCTGACGCACCCGGGCAAAGTACACACAAGCCGCGCTGACCCGCGGCCTTTTTTTCCCCTGTCCGGAGACTGCGATGAACACTTTGCCGAAACTCAGCAATCAGCAGATTCGCCTCGCCGCACGCCCCGTGGGCCTGCCCAAGCGCTCCGATTGGGCTTTCACCTCCGAGCCGGTGGCGCAGCCCGAACCCGGTGGCCTGCTCATCAAGACGCTTGCCCTTTCGCTCGACCCCGCCATGCGCGGCTGGATGAACGAGGGCAAGAGCTACATCCCGCCGGTGGCGATCAACGAAGTGATGCGCGCCGCGGGCATCGGCGTCGTACTCAAGTCGAACCATGCCGGCTTTGCGCCGGGCGATCAGGTCAGCGCCAGCCTCGGGGTGCAGCAGTATTGCGCACTCGGCTCCGCCGACATCAAACGCAGTGGCCTGTTCAAGATCGATGCACGCCTGGGCACACCGAACCAGTGGCTGAACGTGCTGGGCATGCCCGGCATGACGGCCTACTTCGGCCTGCTCGACGTGGGTCAGGCCAAAGCCGGCGACAGCGTCGTCGTCTCGGGCGCCGCCGGCGCAGTCGGCCAGACCGTCGGGCAACTCGCACGCATCAAGGGTTGCCGCGTCGTCGGCATCGCCGGCGGGCCCGCGAAGTGCGACTGGGTCGTGAAGGAACTGGGCTTCGATGCCTGCATCGACTACAAGGCCGGCAATCCCCGCGACGCCTTGAAGGCCGCTTGCCCGAAGGGCGTCGACGTCTATTTCGACAATGTCGGCGGCGAGATTCTCGACATGGTCCTGGCGCGCATCAACCGCAAGGCGCGCATCGTGATCTGCGGCGCTATCAGCCAGTACAACAACACGACCCCGGTGCAGGGCCCGAAGAACTACCTGTCACTGCTGGTGAACCGGGCACGCATGGAGGGCATGGTCGTGTTCGACTATGCCGATCGTTTTCCGCAGGCGGTGGCCGAACTGTCGGGCTGTCTGCGCGACGGCCGCATGAAGAGCCGCGAAGACGTGATCGACGGCCTGCAAAACTTCCCCGAAGCCTTGTTGAAGCTGTTTACCGGCGAGAATTTCGGCAAGCTCGTGCTGCGAGTCGCTGCCGAGTAATGCGCCGGCGCTGGCGGACGAGGCGGCGAGCCGAACACGGCGCGGCGATGTTCGGCAAGAGTTGGGAAATTGTCACGAACTGCAACCGCCAGGGGCCAGGACTGCGCCGCTAGACTGGGTGCACCCGACCCGGCCCCGCACCTGCGGAGACGGTCCTTTTTCCGCGATGCGCCGTCCATTTACCGCGAATGAGCACTACCTCACCCGTTCGCAACACCACGGCGCCACGCGCCGGATTGTTGTTTGCGTTGCTCGAGCAGAGCCACGACCTGCAAGTCGTGACCGACGCCGAAGGCCGGGTGGTCTGGTCGAACCCCCGTTTTCGCGAGTTGATGGGTCTGCACGACACATCCGACACCACATTGACGAGCCTTGCGGCGCCAGGGCCCGATTCGGACGCGATGCGCAAAGCCATCACGCGCGTCCTGCTCGGCGGCGTGCTCGTCGATGTCGAACTCGAATTGCGCAGCATCGCCGGCACGCCGCTGCGCCTGTTGGCGAATGCCTCGTGTGAACTGGGCCAGATCGTCTGGTCATTGCGCGACAACGCCAATGCCGCCTCGGATGGATTGCTTGCGCAGCTCGACAAAGCCCGGATCTGTGTCTGGCGCCATGATCTGAAGAGCGGCCGCGTCGACTTCGGCACCCCCACCCGTTCCATCTTGCCGCTGGCTGCCGGCGCTCAGACGTCAACCGTGCAGGAATTTCGCAGCCACATCCACAGCGACGACCTGCCGCGCGAAATGCTCGCCGCGGAACGGGCCTTGACTTCGCCGCTGCAGGTCGACAGCGAAGCGCGCTTTCGCCGCGCCGACGGCGGCTGGCGTCATGTGTTGACGCGCCGCGTCGTCGAACGCGGCGCCGACGGTGCGCCGCTGGCCGAGCTCGGCTTTTGCCTGGACGTGAGCGAGCAGATTCAAGACTCGCACCGCGTCACGGGCCAGGCGCACAGGCTGAGCGCGGCCGCGCAAGCGGCGCGCGTCGGCCTGTGGTCGGTCATGGTCGGAACCGGCGAGACCGATTGGAACGCCCAGATGTACGAACTGTTCGACAAGGTCGGCGCGACGCGCACGCCATCACTCGCCGAGTGGGTGGACGAGTGCGTGCACGCGCAGGACCGCAAGCGCATCTGGCATGACCTGCGGGCCTTTTTTCGGGAGGGTACGGCAGCGTTCGAATGCGAATTCCGCGCGCTGCGGCGTGACGGCAGCCAGCGCTGGATCGTGCTGCGCGCCGCGGTCGACACTGCCGAGACGCAGCGGCGGCGCGTGTCGGGCATCGCCATGGACGTGACCGAACAGCACAACGCCTTGCACGCGTTGCGCGGCGCTGATGAGCGCGCGGCGCTCGCGGCGCGCCTGGCCGGCATCGGCACCTGGGTGCTGGACCTGGCGCCGGTGGTCGAGCGCTGGGACGAGCAGATGTTCCGGCTGCGTGGCCTGTCCCCACGCGATACGCCGCCGACGCGTGAAGAGCGCATGGATCTGCTGCACCCGGACGACGCGCACGTGGTGCTGCACTCGCAGCAAGCCGCGCTCACCACGAACGACTCCAGCGCCTACGAGTTTCGGGTTCGCATCCCCGACGGCAGCTACCGATGGCTGGCATCGCGTTCGATTCCGGTGCGCGACGAACGCGGCCACACGCTGCGCCGGGTCGGCGTGAACTGGGACATCACGGAAAGCCGCAGCGCCGAAGTCACGCGCCAACAAAAACTGCTCGCCGAGCGCGAGAACCGGGCCAAGTCGCAATTTCTGGCCCGCATGAGCCACGAACTGCGCACGCCCCTGAACGCGGTGTTGGGGTTCACCCAGTTGCTTCAGGCCAGCACCCAGACAATGGGCGAAGAACCGGCGACCCAGCTGCGCCACATTCGCTCGGCAGGCGAACATCTGCTGGCGCTCATCAACGACATGCTCGACCTGTCGAGCCTCGAGGCCGGGCGCCTCAAACTCGATTTGCAGCCCGTGGCTCTCGAAGCCATCCTCGGTGAAGCGCTGGCGCTGGTCGAGCCGCTCGCAGCGAAGCACCAGGTTCAACTGCAATTGGGTACGACGCAAGGCTGCGTGCTCGCCGACACGACCCGGCTGCGGCAGGTGTTGATCAACCTCTTGTCCAACGCTGTCAAGTACAACCGGCCGCAGGGCAAGGTCACGCTCACGGCACGCGCCGGCGAGAGCCACGTCACGCTGCTCGTCACCGACACCGGGCGAGGCCTGAACAGCGACCAGCTCTCGCACCTGTTCGAGCCGTTCAACCGGCTCGGGATCCAGAGCGAGGGTATCGAGGGCGCGGGCATCGGTCTGGTCATCGTCAAAGGCCTGACCAAGGCGATGGGGGGCAGCATTGCGGTGTCGAGCGTGCCCGGCGAGGGCACCCAGTTCCAACTCGTGCTGCGCGCGGCCAGGCTCGATGCGCCGGCGATGCTTGCGCCCAATCTCGTCGGGGGCGCAAACGTGGCTCCGAAGTACGCCGCGATCCACGCAGCACAGGGCGGCAAGATCCTCTACATCGAGGACAACGAAGTGAACGTGGTGCTCGTCGAACAACTGGTGCGAAGCGTCCAGGGCCTGAGCATCGCCTGCGAACCCGACGGCAAGCGTGGCATCGAGCGCGCACGGGTGATGCAGCCTGACTTGATTTTTCTGGACATGCAGCTGCCCGACTTCGACGGCTTCGAGGTCCTCAAGCAGCTGCGCGAACACCCGGAAACCGCGCGCATCCCGTGCATCGCGTTGTCGGCGAATGCGATGCCCGAAGACATCACGCGAGCGATGAAACTCGGCTTCACCGACTACTGGACCAAGCCGATCGACCTGAAGGCGTTCCTGGCAAACCTGCGCCAGTTGTTTCCCGCAACGCAAGTGCCGTCGCCGGCCTGAGCCGGTTCAGCGGTTCACGCCGGCTCGAGCGCCAGGCCACGCTTCTCGAGCATCGGCTGCACCGTCGGTGCCCGGCCACGAAATGAGCGATACGCCATTGCCGGTTCAAGCGAGTTGCCCGAGGCATAGATGAACTGGCGCAAACGCGCAGCGACACCGGGGTCGAACACATTGCCGGCTTCGACGAAGGCACCAAAGCCATCGGCATCGAGCACCTCGGCCCACAGGTAGACGTAATAGCCCGCCGCGTAGCTCGAGCTTGAAAACAGGTGCTGGAAGTGCACCAGACGGTGGTTCAGGCCGATGCCGCCGGGCAGCCCGATGCGCTGCAACTCGGCGCGTTCGAACTCAACGACGTCGGGCGCCTGCGATTCGGTCAACGCATGCGCGGCCATGTCGACCAGCGCCGAAGCGGTGTAGCGCACCGTCTCGTAACCCTGGTTGAAGCGGCGCGCGGCGTGCAGCTTGGCCACCAGTGCGTCGGGAATCGGGGCATCGGTGCGGTAGTGCCGCGCATGGCGCTTCAGCACCTCGGGTTGCTCCAGCCAATGTTCGAACAACTGCGAGGGCAGTTCGACGAAATCGCGCAACACGTTTGTTCCCGACACGCATTCATACGTCACGTTCGACAACAGCCCGTGCAGGCCATGGCCGAATTCATGGAACAGGGTGCGTGCATCGTCGAAGCTGAGCAGCGTCGGCTCGCCGGGAGCGCCACGCGCGAAATTGTTGTTGTTGATGACGATCGGGATTGCACCGGCATTGCGCGACTGCTGGCGAAACACGCTCATCCACGCGCCGCTGCGTTTGCTCGGGCGCGCGAAGTTGTCGTGCAGGAACACGCCAAGCACCGCACCGCCCTGGTCTTGAACTTCGTACACGATCACATCGTCGTGATACGCCTGAACCTGCGGCAGCGCGACGAAGCGCAATCCGAACAGGCGCTGCGCGCAGTCGAACACGGCCTCGACCATGCGTTCAAGACGGAAATAGGGCTTGGTCGTGGCCTCGTCGATGTCGTAGCGCGCCTGGCGCACCTTCTCGGCGTAGAAGCGCCAGTCCCAGGCCTCGATTGGAAACGACTCGCCGCGCGACAGCGCAATCGCCTGCAATGCTTCACGCTCTTCCTCGGCACGGGCCTTGGCCGCAGGCCACACCTGCTGCAACAAATCGGCGACGGCGCGCTGCGTCTTGGCCATCGTGTCGGCCAGCGCATAGTCGGCAAACGCGGCGTAGCCGTGCAGGCGCGCCTGTTCGTTGCGCAGGCTCAGGATTTCGCGCGCCACCGGGCGGTTGTCGTGCTCGCCAGCGTGCTCGCCGCGCGTCGTCCAGGCGCGCCAGGCTTGTTCGCGCAAGTCGCGCCGCTGCGAAAACGTGAGGAACGGGACGATGTGAGAACGCGACAGCGTGATCACACCAGCGTCGCTCAGGCCACGCTCGGCGGCGGCCTGGCGCGCGCTCGCGCGCACGAAGTCGGGCAGGCCGGCGAGGTCGGACTCATCGCGCAGCACGAGCCGGTACGCCGCTTCGTCGGCCAGGACGTTTTGCCCAAAGCGAGTTGTCAGCTCGGCCAGGCGCTGCATCACTTCACCGTAGCGCTGCTGCGCCGCGGGCGCGAGTTTGGCCCCGGCACGAACAAAGTCGAAGTGGATGCGCTCCAGCACCCGGAGCTGCTCGGGGCTCAGCTTGAGTGCGGCGCGTTGCTCGTGCAGCGCATCGATGCGCGCAAACAGCGCGGCGTTGCTGTAGACCTTGTTGTTGTGCGCCGCCAGGCGCGGCGCCATGTCGCGTTCAACCGCTTGCAGCGGTGGCGAGGTTTCACTCGCCGTGAGGTTGTGGAAGAGCGACCCCACGCGGTCCAGCAGACGGCCGCTGCGGTCCAGCGCCGCGATCGTATTTTCGAAACCGGGTGCAGCCGCGCTGCCGGCGATGCGCTCGATGTCGGCCAGGTGCTCGGCCAATGCCACTTCGAACGCGGGAGCGAAATGCTCGGTTCGAATTCTGCGGAAAGGCGGCAAGCCGTGAAGCGTGTCCCAGGGTTGCAGCAGCGGGTTGTCTGTGGCCAATGTCATGCGTCACCTGTATGCGTCACCTCGCAGGAGGCTGGGCATTATGGTGCGAATCGCCGGCCTGCGATGTGACCGAGTACTGCGACCCAGATGTTTCGGGACAAAATGAAAGTGATGGATTCGGCCCGAAGGCTAGGCGCAAACCGCAGCGATACCCTGTGGTATCGCGAGGATTTGCAACGACGCCATCGGGTCGAAGACGCGCTTTCATGTCTCGAAATATCTGGGGCGCAGTACTAGAGCCCTTTGCGAATCGCGATCTCGTCTCGTTCGTCGAAATCGCGGTTCTCGCAGTTCTTGGCGAAGACGGCGCGCTGCGCCTGCAAATCTTCCGCTCTCGTGTTGAACCCTCGCGCGGCCGCGTTGTAGTCGTCGACACGTTGTCCATGTTCCAGCACCCGCCTGTTGTAGGCGTCCAGCGCCTGCGCATCGGTTCGGTCCAGCGTCGCCAGGTCATCATTCAGGGTCGCAACGAACCGAGAGTTTTCGCCTTTCTGCTTGTCCAGCGCCGACTGTTCCGCAATCACCTCGTCAGTCAAGGCGCGCAGGCGGGGCTGCAGCTTGAGGCACTCGCGCAGTTCGGTGCGCGTCAGCAGCGGGCCGTTGCTCTTGCCCTTGCCGAAACTGCCCGTGCGCGGCTTGTCGGCAGACTGCGCGAATGCGCCGCAGGCGGCCAGCAGCAGGGCCGCGGCAACGGCCGAATGCCAGCGCGCGACAGGTTTCAGGTTCAGCGGCATCGAACGTTTTCTCCAGCCATGAGGTTGCCCATATCATGCCACCCGGCGCGCCCTGGGCCTGCTGCGCGATAACCCCAACGGCCGCGCCCGATGCTCTGGTCTAATGCGCCACCCCGGCAACTCGAGCAGCAAGACGCATGGCGCTGAAGGCGACGATCTACAAGGTCAACCTGGGAATCGCCGACATGGACCGCGGTGTTTACGCCGAGCAGCAGGTGACGATTGCGCGCCACCCATCCGAGACCGACGAACGCATGATGCTGCGCCTGCTTGCGCTCGGCCTGCACCGGCCCGCGAACGACGAGCAAGGCAGCCTCGAATTCGCGAAGGGCCTGTGGGACACGGATGAACCCGATCTTTGGCAGCGCGACCTGACCGGGCGCATCCTGCATTGGGTCGAGGTCGGCCAGCCCGACGAGAAGCGCCTGCTGAAGGCTTGCGGCCGCGCTGAGCGCGTCACGGTGCTGTGTTTCAGCGCCAGCGCGGCACTTTGGTGGAGCGGCATCGCGGGCAAGGTCTCGCGCGCCGGCAATCTCGAGGTCTGGCGCATCGCCTCCGAGCAAAGCCAGGCGCTGGCGGGTCTGGCGCAGCGCGGTATGCAGTTGCGCTTCAGCGTGCAGGATGGAACGGCCTGGGTCAGCGAAACGCTGGGCGCGGTGGAGGTCACCCCGGTTCGGTTGCACCCGGCATGAACCCGCGACCATGAATCTCTTTCGTCTGCCGCCCAGGCTCCTGGCGCTTTTTATACTGGCCTTGCCGATCATGCACAACTTGCCGGCTCACGCCGAAACCGCCCCCGACCCCTATCTCTGGCTCGAAGACGTTCAGGGCGAGGCCGCACTTGCGTGGGTGCGCGCACGCAACGCCGCGAGCCAGAAGGTGTTGCAGGCCGAGCCCGATTTCGAGGCGACGCGTGCCAGGCTGCTCGCAATCCTGGACTCGAAAGACCGCATTCCCGCAGTCGTGCGCCGCGGCGAGTGGCTCTACAACTTCTGGCAGGACGGATCGCACCCGCGCGGCCTGTGGCGGCGCAGCACGCTCGCCGAGTACCGCAAGGCGCAGCCGCAGTGGGAGACGGTCCTCGATCTGGACGAACTGGCCAAGGTGGAAGCGCAGAACTGGGTATGGGGCGGCGCCGACTGCCTCGGGCCTGAATACCGGCGCTGCCTGATTTCACTGTCTCGGGGCGGTGCCGACGCCAAAGTGGTGCGCGAATTCGACAGCGTCACCAAGACCTTCGTCAAAGACGGCTTCGCGCTGCCCGAAGCCAAGTCGGACCTGGCCTGGATCGACGCCGATCAGCTCTACGTCGGCACCGATTTCGGCCCCGGCTCGATGACGACTTCGGGCTACCCGCGCATCATCAAGCGCTGGCAGCGCGGCACACCGCTGGCCGCGGCGAGCACCGTGTTCGAAGGTGAGATGGCCGACGTTGCGGTCGATGTCAGCGTCGACCGCACGCCCGGCTTCGAGCGAACCGTCTTCGCGCGTGCCGTGGACTTCTTCAACCAGCGCCGCTTTCTTGCCACACCCCAGGGCAACCGGCTGCTCGACATTCCGAGCGATGCGTCGTGGAGCTTCTGGCACAGCGCGGGAACCCTGGGCGACACGCTGCTGATCGAGCTGCGCAGCGATCTGCGCGTGGCTGACAACAGCTATGCGCGCGGCTCACTCCTGGCTGCCGATGCGCGCGCCTATCTCGCCGGCGAGCGTTCGTTCCAGGTCTTGTTCGCGCCGACGCCGACGCGCTCGCTCGCCGGCTACACGACGACCCGCAGCCACATCATCGTCAACGTGCTCGACCAGGTCGCGAGCCGGCTCGAAGAGTGGCACCGCAGCGCGCACAATGATTCGGGCGAGACCCGGTTCACGCGCCGCGAAATCAGCGCGCCACATCCGGGAAACCTGGCCAGCATCGGCCTGCACGACCCGCTGCTGCGCGAGGACGCGTTCGCCGAACAGTACCTGCTCAGCTACGCGGACTTCCTGACCCCCGACACGCTGTGGCTCGGGCGCAGCGCCGGCGACGCGCGCGAAACGCTCAAGTCACGCCCCAGGTTCTTCGACTCCGGCGGCATGCGCGTCGAGCAGTTGTTTGCTGTCAGCGCAGACGGCACGCGCGTGCCGTACTTCGTCGTCTGGCCCAAAGGCGCAGCGGCGGCGGCCGGCGCCGGCCGCAACCCGACGTTGTTGTATGGCTACGGCGGGTTCGAGATCTCGATGCAGCCTTGGTATTCGGCGGCCTTCGGCTCGGCCTGGTTCGCGCGCGGCGGTGTGCTGGTGGTGGCGAACATCCGCGGCGGTGGCGAGTTCGGCCCGGCCTGGCACCAGGCGGCGCAGAAAGAGAACAAACAACGCAGCTTCGACGACTTCATCGCCGTTGCCGAAGACCTGGTCCGGCGCGGCATCACGAACCCGCGCCAGCTGGGCATCGAAGGCGGCAGCAACGGCGGGCTGTTGGTAGGCGCGGTCGTGACGCAGCGCCCCGAACTGTTCAATGCCGTCGTCTGCCAGGTGCCGCTGCTCGACATGCGGCGCTTTCACAAGCTCCTGGCCGGCGCTTCCTGGATGGCCGAGTATGGCGACCCGGACGATGCCGAGCAATGGCGCTTCATATCGCGCTACAGCCCGTACCAGAACCTGCGGCGTGACGCGAAGTATCCCCGGATGTTGATCACGACCTCGACCCGCGATGACCGCGTGCACCCCGGCCACGCGCGCAAGATGGCGGCGCGCCTGATCGAGTTCGGGCATGAGGTGCTGTACTACGAAAACATCGAAGGCGGGCATGGCGGAGCTGCCGACAATGCGCAGCGCGCCTTCGTCCAGGCGCTCGAATTCAGCTATCTGTGGCAGCAACTCGGCGCCGGCTCAAGTCAGCCGGCACCCATGCTGAAGTGAAGGCCCAGGACGTTCTCGACTTCTGGTTCGGCGCTCCTGGCAGCGCCGAATTCGGGCAATTGCGCGCGCCCTGGTTTCGCAAGGACCCGGCGTTCGACAAGCTCATCGCACAGCGCTTCGGGCCGACCGTGGACGCCGCGCTCGCAGGCCGATTGCGCGACTGGGACGCTGCTGCGCCATCGGCGCTGGCGCACATCATCGTGCTCGACCAGTTCACGCGCAACATCTTTCGCGACACGCCCAAGGCATTTGCCGGCGATGCGCTGGCGCTCGCCGCGGCCTGCGCACTGCTCGACAGCGGCGCCGACGCCGCGCTGCCGCCGGTGCAACGCAGTTTCGTCTACCTTCCGCTCGAACATGCCGAAGACCTGGCGCTGCAGCAGCGCTGCGTGGCCGGGTTCACGGCGCTTGCGGCACAACATGCAGCGCTGCAAAACATGCTCGACTACGCGCTGCGCCACCAGCAAGTGATCCAGCGCTTCGGCCGCTTTCCGCATCGCAACGCCGTGTTGGGCCGGGCGTCGACAGCCGAGGAGCTTGCGTTTCTCGACGAACCCGGTTCGCGCTTCTAGGAGCCTGCCGCGCGCCTAGAACCCACGGTACGCGGCTGCGAACGCAAGCGCATTGGCGCGCACCACGCCGGCGTCGAGCCCGGGTTTGTAGAGCGCCGAGCCGATGCCGAAACCGTTCGCCCCGGCAGCGCGGTAGGCCACCATGTTCGCGGTCGTGATCGAACCCACCGGCAAGAACAAGGTGCTGGCGTCGAACACCGCGCGCCAGGCCTTGAGCATCGCGGGCGAAATCGCCTCGGCGGGGAACAGCTTCAGCGCAACCGCGCCTGCGGCGAGTGCGGCGAAACCTTCGCTGGGCGTTGCCACACCCGGCAGGCACGCCAGATCCAGGCGCCGCGCCTCGCGCACGACAGCAGCATCGAAATTCGGCGCGACCACCATCGCACCGCCCGCCGCCGCCACATCGCGCACCGCGGCCGCCGTCAACACTGTGCCGGCGCCGATCATGGCTTGCGGGAAGGCCTGTGCCAAGGCCAATATGCTGTCCAGCGGCCGCGGCGAATTCAACGGCACTTCGATCAGACTCCAGCCCGCGTCGAGCAGCGCGGTGCCGACGGGCAATGCTTCATGCGGTGCAATGCCGCGCAGAATCGCGATCAGCGGCAACTGCTTGAATGCGGCGCCGAACCTGGCGTTGCCCGAACTCATGTCGCGCCCTCGGCCGGCGCGCCGGGTTGGCCGTGCAAGGCCTGGGCCACCAACCACAGGCCGCGCCAACCCGCGGCTGCGCCAAGTGTCTTCACGCCGATTCCTTGTTGCGACAAGGCGCGTTCATAGCGCTGTGTCAGGGCCTCAGCACCGACCACGAGCACCTCGGCGCCGCGATCCAGGCCCAGGCCATGGTTCAGCTGCGATCGCAACTCTTCGCCGATCACCAGACCCGACAGGTAGCTCGACAGCGCCTCGGTGCCGATGCGGCCGAACAACGACAGCGTGCGCACGCTGAATGCGGTCTGCATCAGGCTGCGGCTCGACAACGCCAGCGCCACGCCCTGGTCGAAAGCCGGCGCGTCGAGTTCGGTGCCGTCAGGCGGCATCGAGCGCGCCAGCAACGAATGGCGGCGCAGCAAGGCGTAGAACTCGCCCGTCATGAGCGTCGAAAAACTCTCGACACGCCGCGCGCGCACCTGCACCCACTTGCTGTGTGTTCCGGGCAATACGAGCAAGGCGTCCGCGCGTCCAAGCAAATGCAATGCACCAAAGATCTGCGATTCTTCGCCGCGCATCACGTCTGGAATTCCGGCCTGATTGCAGCTCAGGCCGGGCAGGATCGCGATGCGCCGCGAACCGATCCAGGTCAGCTTGCGGCACAGGTCTTCGATGCGCGCCGGACACGCGCAGTACGGCGCCTCGACCCAGCCTTGTTTGCTGCCCGCCATGCCGCCGATGAGACACAGGGTATCGGCTGGTGCCATCCAGTCGCCGAAATGTTCGTCGAACACCGCTTCAAACTCGGCCGGTCGCAGGCGGGCGGCGCCGCGATCGACGCTGCGCTGCTCGAGCACAGCGCCGTCGGCGCCGAGGCGCGCGCCGCGCAGCGAGGTCGTGCCCCAATCGATGCCTAGCAAGTGGCTCATCGCTGCGGTCATTGAAGTGCTGCGGGGTTGTGGCTTCGGCCGGCGCTGCGCGCCCTGACTTGGCGGCGCCAAGTTAGGCGCCATGGTAGGTGCGCGCAGAGCGGCAAGAGCCAGCCCTGATATTCTCGGCCCATGAAGGTCAGCGAAGCGCTCCGAATGCTTCAAGCCGACGGCTGGTACTTGGTCGCAACTCGTGGGAGTCATCGCCAATTCAAGCACGCGAGCAAGCCTGGCCGCGTCACTGTTCCTGGCAAACCGAGCGATGATCTGGCG